>TARA_Y200000002_G_scaffold170353_1_pt1 | contig 13536 bp, 26 predicted proteins | sample TARA_Y200000002 | Tara Oceans TARA_Y200000002 (sample SAMEA2619388) | marine metagenome | biome: marine biome (ENVO:00000447); feature: surface water layer (ENVO:00002042); material: "saline water (ENVO:00002010), including plankton (ENVO:xxxxxxxx)" | depth 5 m | reverse complement strand
AAAACAATAAAATCTTTTTTATCTAAAAGAATAAAAGGAAGCATAAGAAGAGCTATAGATAAAAACAGAGGTGATATACGTATACCTGAGCATAAAATGAATGAAATACGTAAAAATCCTAAAGATAAAAAAATGGTTGAAATGTTTTTTAATAGTATATTTCTAAGCATAGATGCTAATTACAATGACGATGATAACATGGTGTATCAAGTTCCTGATAAGTCAGAACCTTATAATATTAACTTATTAAATTCGTATTTAAAAAGTTTAATGCTAAAGCATTTAACTACTAATGAATATGAAGTTTTAAGATTATCGTATGGTCTTGACTGTGATAAGCTTACAGCTAAAGAAATAGCTAATAAACTTAATATAAAAGGAATTAGTGACTATGTAAGAGTTTCAGAACTTAAAAAACAAGCTGTAAAAAGTTTAATTGAAAACGTAGACCATTCACAAGTAATTGATTATTTATAAATGTAAATCAGGCCTATAATATGTAATTATATATATAAGCCACTAAACCATAAAACCTATGAACATTAACGAAAAGTTAGCAACAATTCAGACAAAATTTAAATCTAAAAAATCAAGATTTAACAACTTCGGTAAATATTACTTCAGATCCGCCGAAGACATCCTCGAAGCAACTAAACCCTTTTTAATAGAACTAGGAGTTACTGTAACTTTAAATGAAAATTTAATTAGTAATAAACCTATGCCTATAATTGAGAGCGAAGCAACTATATCTGATGGTAAAGATGCTATTAAAGCTACAGCTTTAGTAGGAGTAGATCTTAGTCAAAAAGGTATGCAAACACCTCAACAGTTTGGTTCAGCATCGAGCTATGGTAAAAAATACTCACTAGGTAATCTATTCTTAATAGATGATACACAAGATAGTGATGCTATAAACAACCACAAAACTACAATGTCACCTGATCAATTAACAAAAGCTAAAAGCTTTATAAAATCAGGAGGTAAGTTAGAGTCAATAAAAGCAAAGTATATAGTAGACAAAAAATTAGAACAAGAACTTACAACACTGTAAATGAATAAAAATGATATTTTAAAAAAGCTAGAAATAGATGAACATTACTATGGCGAGTTTGGCCAACAGTATTTAAGTAATTCTGATATTTCAACTTTATTAAAAAATCCTTTATCACTGCATGAACCCTCTAAACAAAGACCTGAGTTTTTAATAGGGGGTTATTTTCACACTGCTATACTAGAGCCTAATAAACTTAAAAAGTTTAAAATAATAGAATCTAGTAATAGAAATACTAAAGTGTATAAAGAGATGTCTGATGGTGAACTATGTTTATTAACACATGAAGTAGATCAGATAGAGTTAATGGTACAAACAGTTTTAAGTAACAAAGTATGTAAGGGTTTAATACAAGATGGTAATGTCGAGTATGAAAGACCTGGTTTATCAGAAATAGAAGGAGAAACATGGAAAGGTAAAGCTGATATTGTTAATCATGATGAAAGATTAATAATTGATTTAAAAACAACATCTGATATAGATAAGTTTAGATTTTCAGCTTCACGATACAACTATGATAGCCAAGCATACATATACAAGATGCTGTTTAATTATGATATGTTATTTATTGTTATAGATAAAACAACACATAACATAAAAATATGTGAATGCTCCGATGAATTTTATGAAAAGGGTCAACGTAAAGTTCAAGAGGCAGTAGCACAATACCAATTGTTTTATAAAACCAAAAACTTTGATCCTAAACAATATTTTAAATCAGAAATTTTATAATATGGCAAAAGTTAAAAGACGCACAAAAAATTGTAGTATTACAAACCGTAGGTTTCCTGTAGCACAGTTCTACAAAAATCCTAATACCACTGATGGTTATCATCCTTATTCTAAGGTAGCAGATAACTTTAGACGTAGACTAAAAGGAACTAGTATTAACACACAAGAGCTACGTAAAATGTTTAATGAACTTAATTTAAAATTAGCATAATGGCATCAATATTAAAAACAAGTATAAATTTAAACAACATACCTAAAGACAAAATAATAGTTGGAGCTAAAGGTAAATACTTACCTATTAGTTTAACTTTAAACGATGAGGTAGACCAGTTTGGTAACAACGGTCCCGTTATTGTAGAGCAAACTAAAGAAGAAAGAGAAGCTAAAGTAGCTAAAACTTATTTAGGTAATGTAAAAGTTGTATGGACAAATGGATCTAATGTAGCAGCTGCTCAAAGACAAGAGCCTGTATCTCAAAAAACTGAGGTTAAACAAGAAGACGATTTACCATTTTAAACTAAATACGATTTATAATAGATAATAAAATAAACACATATGCAGGTAGAGAATATTGAAATTAATGGTTTCAGCATAGACACATTTAATCAATATGGTTTACCAGAAGGAAAAACGCAGGGGATTTGTCCCCTGTGTTCGTCTGATAGAAAACCTAAAAATCAAAAGCTTAAATGTGCTTCATATGATTGGAAGAGAGGCCTAGGTACTTGTCATAATTGTAATACAACATTTCAATTACATACGTATAAACGTAAAGGTGTAAGTGAAAAAGAATACATAAGACCAGGCAATCATAATGCAACAGCAATAACAGACAAGGTTGCTGTTTGGTTTAAAACAAGAGGCATATCTAAAAAAACACTAAACGAATGTAGTGTTAGTGAAGGCACAGAGTATATGCCACAAACAAGTAAAATAGAAAAGGTTATAAAGTTTAATTACTTAATGGGTAACGATCTTATTAATATAAAATATAGAGATGGAAGAAAAAACTTTAAACTATTCAAAGGAGCAGAAAAAGTATTTTATAATATTAATAGTATCATCGGTTATAACAGCTGTGTTATTGTGGAAGGTGAGATGGATGCTTTATCTTTTCATGAAGCTGGCATACCTAATGTGTTATCAGTACCTAATGGAGCTACATTAAATTCAAACAACTTAGATTACTTAGATAACTGTATTGATTATTTTGATGATAAAGAAAAAGTAATTTTAGCTGTAGACAACGACGAAGCCGGTCAAGCTCTTCAACAAGAATTAATAAGAAGACTAGGAGCTGAAGTTTGTTTTATTATAGACTTTAATGACTGTAAAGACGCTAATGAATACTTATTAAAATATGGAAATAAAAGATTATCAGAACTTATTGAAAAAGCGAAAGCGGTTCCGCTTGAAAACGTTACAACGTTTAAGGATATTGAAGAAGAGGTTACTGACTTTGTACAACACGGTTTTAAACCTGGTTATCAAGTTGGTTTACAAAACTTTGATGAGATTTTCTCAACATACACAGGACAATTCATTACAGTTACTGGCATTCCTAGCAGCGGTAAGTCTGATTTTGTTGATCAGATGGTTGTTGGTTATAATATAAACTATAAATGGAAAACAGCTTTTGCATCTCCTGAAAATGCACCTACATATTTACATGCTCATAAATTAATGAGAAAAGTTTGGCAAGGTATGCCAACACCTGGAGATATAAACACTAACCAATGGAAGAAAGTTGCTGAACATATTAATGATAATTTTTTCTTTATTGATATGGAAAGATATACTCTTGAATCAGTACTTAGAAAAGGTGCAGAGCTTGTTAAAAGAAAAGGTATTAAGTGTTTAGTTATAGACCCTTTTAATAAAATAAGAGATGTTGATTGTAAAACAGAAGACGTAAACAGATACACAATGGAGTATCTTACTAAAATAGAAATATTTGCTAAAAAGTTTGATGTTTTAGTTTTTATAGTAGCTCATCCTACTAAAATGTACAGAGATAAAGAAGGTAAAATTGAAGAACCAACTATGTATAATATAAAAGGTGGTGGTGAATGGTATGATGCTAGTTATCATGGTTTATTAGTACATAGAGATTATGAAAACAAAACAGTAAAAGCTAAAGTATTAAAAGTTAAGTTTCAAAACTTAGGAGAAAATGGTGCTGAAGCTAATTTTAAATGGGAACCTAAATCAGGTTGTTTTATACCACATAATCAAAATGTAAGTACAGCTGAAGCTATGCCATGGGAGTAAAGAAAAATGATAATAGAACTCCTGATTATATACCAAGTATTAATGAAACTAAATGGTATTCATATTGTGTTAAAAATAATATAAGAGTTTCATATTTTCCAGTTCAATATGAAAAAGGCAAATGGAAAATTACTATAAATATAGGTCCTTATAAAAAAGGGGAAACAGCACACATTTCTCCTGCTACATACGATAAGTATTCTTTGTGGCAAACGTATTATCAAGTGTGTAAGTATTATTATAATAAAAGATAATTATAAATGATAACAACTAAAGGAAATTTTAAAACAGCAAGTGATGCTTTTGATTATTTTTATGTAAAAATTAAAAACAAAGGATTAGAATTTGGTGATACAAAAGCTTTATTTAATGTTGGTTTTTACATACATAATCCATTAGATAAAAATATAAAAGCAAGATATAGAAAGTTTAATAAAGAGTATGCAGAAGCTGAATGGCAATGGTATTTATCAGAAGATCCAAGCGTTGATAAGTTAGGAGAGATATATGGTAAAGTCCCACCTATATGGGATAACATGGCTGATTCAGATAGAAAGTGTAGATCTAATTATGGTTGGCAATGGAGTAGAAACCATCAGCTTGATCATGTAGTAGCTATGTTAAGACAAGTTAAAGACACTAGACAGGCTGCTATAAGTATCTACGATGGTAAAGAAATAAGTACTTACGCTAAAGATACGCCTTGTACTTATGCTGTACAGTTTACTGTATTAAACAATAAATTAGAAATGAGTGTTGTAATGAGATCTAACGATCTTTGGTTTGGCTTTTGTAATGATCAATATTGTTTTGCATCACTGCAACAGCTTGTAGCTGAAAGAGTTAACCTAAACGTAGGTAGTTACTACCATTTTGCTCATAATTTTCATTTGTACAATAATAAACTAAAATAATTATGTATTATTTATATCATATACCCGGTAAAAAAATAGGTGTAACGCGTAATCTTAATAACAGAGTAACGTTAATTCAAGGTTATAAAGAAGGCGAGTATGAAGTATTAGATTCAAGCACTGATATAGACTATATTTCAGAAAGAGAAATTGAACTTCAAAAGTCTTTTGGTTATAAAATAGATAGAAGAAAGTATAATCAATTATATAAAAAAAGTAATATGAAAATAAACGCTACTGAACAAACATCAACTTTTCCAGCGCCTTTAAACAACTTAAAAACAATGTTGTTAAATAATAAAGGTTTAAACTGGCAAACGTCTCATGGTGTATTTACTTTATCAAATAAAACAATAGACTGGATTGCAAAAAATGCAAAAACATCTATGTATAATGATAATAGAAGTTATGTATATAATAAAGCTTTGTTTGAATTTAATAAAACAAAAACAATATGTAATAAAAAACCTTTAAAAATGTTTCAGCAAATAAGAGACTGGGCTGAAGAAAAAGGTATATATAAAAAAGGTAACGTACACGTACAGTATATGAAACTTCAAGAAGAAGCTGGTGAATTAGCTGAAGCTCTATTAAAAGATAATCAAGAAGAAATAATAGATGCTATAGGTGATATGGTTGTTGTGTTAACAAACTTAGCTAATCAAAAAGGTGTTCATATAGAAACGTGTATAAGCAGTGCATATAATGTTATTAAAAACAGAACTGGTAAAATGGTTAACGGAACATTTGTAAAAGACGAACCAATAAAAGAAACTCCAATGACACAAAATGGAGCTCACCCTTTAATGAAATTATAATGAAATTAAATACAAAAGACGAAATAGTAAAAGCGGTTATTAAGAAGATGGATAATCGTAGTTTAGTAGGCCAAAAGAAATACGGTGCTACTATGATGCACGAAGTAAAAAATGGTAAAAAAGATTTACAAGCATTTTTAATAGATGTACAAGAGGAATTAATGGACTCTTTACTTTATATAGAAGCTGCAAGACGTTGTTTACAAGATGAAATAGAAGAATCAATGTTAGAACAGTTAAAAAATATAGACGTGCAGTATGAAAAAGTTTCGCCGTAAAAAAGGACCTGTACAATCAAAAAAAATTATTTATGATGGTATTAAGTTCGCATCTGGTTTAGAAAGATATATGTATACAGCTTTAAAAAAAGCAAAAATACCTGCTGTATATGAAGGTCAAACATATGAGATATTTGAAGGTTTTAATTTTAATAATATTTCATATGAACGTTGTGCTAATGGTAAAGGATTATATAAAAATAGAGGTAATAAAAAAATACTTAATATAAAATATACTCCTGACTTTATAGGTAAAGGTTTTATTATAGAAACAAAAGGTAGAGCAAATGAAAGTTTTCCTTTAAAATGGAAAATGTTTAAAAGATATATAGTAAACCACTTACCAGGTGTTACTCTTTACAAACCACAAAATCAAAAAGAATGCGATATAACAATAGAGCTGATACAAGAAACAAAAAACAATTAGCTAGACAAAAATATGCTGAAAGACAAATTGATAAATGGGTAAAGTGGAGAGAAGAATATAAAGGTTTTATTCTTTACAGAGATCTTGTAGAAATGCAAGAAAAGTTTAACATAAAATGTTATTAAATGAAAGAAACAAGTTGGGAATTAACCATGGGTTTTTACCCTGGTGTACTTATAGGAGCAAGATCATATGATCATAAAGGATCAACGCAACATGTTATTTATTTACCATTTATTGATTTTTGCTTAGAAATTTTTAGAGATTAATTAAATTAAATTAAATATTATGAAAAAATTATTTTATATTAGTATAGTAACACTATTAACGTCGTGTGGAGGGTCACAATTATTTGTTGAAGCTAGAACAACTTATGACATACCATTAAACAACGACGGACATTTTGATAAAGATGAGGTAAATTTAAAACAAGGATTAAGACCTTTTAACCCTCAAGTTAGATTAACATACAGACAATATATATTTGATAACAAACGTCATAAATCAAAGAAAAAATAATGGCATTATTTAAAGAAAGAATACCATATAAACCTTTTGAATATCCGGAGTATTATACTGATGGTTGGCTTAAACAAGCTCAAGCCTTTTGGCTTCATACAGAAATACCAATGTCTAGTGATGTTAAAGACTGGAATGAAAAACTAACTGATAGTGAAAAAAATTTAGTTGGTAATATACTTTTAGGTTTTGCACAGACAGAGTGTGCTGTATCAGATTACTGGACACAGAAAGTTGTTAGCTGGTTTCCAAAACATGAGATACAACAAATGGCTATGATGTTTGGTTCACAAGAAACTATACACGCTGTTGCATATAGTTATTTAAATGAAACATTAGGCCTTGAAAACTTTGAAGCTTTTTTACATGAACCTGCTACAGCAGAAAGATTTGATAACCTTGTAGCTTATAATGGAACTGATCCTGTAGGTATAGGTAAATCACTAGCTGTGTTTAGTGCTTTTGCTGAAGGAGTTTCTTTGTATTCTGCTTTTGCAGTACTATATAGTTTTCAACTTAGAAACTTATTAAAAGGAGTAGGACAACAAATGAAATGGTCAGTAAGAGATGAATCATTACACTCTAAAATGGGTTGTAGGTTGTTTAGACATATGTGTGAAGAAATTAATGGATTACAAAATGAATGTTATGAACACGTTATTGATGCAGCAAACACTATGTTGCAAGCAGAAGAAAAATATATCGATAAAATGTTTGAACAAGGAGACATTGAAAACCTCAAAGCCTATGATCTTAAACAATTTATTAGAAAAAGACTCAACGAAAAACTTGTTGAACTCGGTTACAGCAACCAGCGGCAACACTTTGAGTTTGATGAAGTATCCGCAGGAAACTTGGACTGGTTCTACCATCTTACTGGTGGCCATACTCATACTGACTTTTTTGCGATTAGGCCCACAGATTACTCTAAAGCAAATGAAGGAGAAGATTTTGATGATATATGGTAAGAAATATAATAAAATGTAGTCAATGTGATAAAGAATTTCCAAGTGGTGTAGAGTATAGAGAACATTGGGAGAAGGTACATTTTTATCCTTATTTAAAAAACAATAGTTTTGATACTAAAACCGCTTTAGCAGAAGAACAATCAAAAAATATATATAAACAATGAAAGCTTTTTTAATTTTAATTTTATTTAGTAATTTTATTTTTGCACAACATAAAGATATTTATGGTTTATGGCATAACAGTGAAGGAGAATATGTTAGAATAACAGAAAATAATGATTTTGTTAGGTTTGTAAGAAACACATCTTCTAGTGAAGTAGTTAATTTAGCTATGGGTGAAATAAAACTACAAAATAAAGAAATGAAAATTGTAAGAAAAGATACTATAGATTCTTATTATTTATGTTATTATGTTGGTTTTGATACAATGGTTATTTGTAGACCAAGATCTCAGAAAGCTTGGTTATGGCATAAAATATCTAATTAATGAGAAGTGTATGGAGGATCTGGGCTAAAGCACTAGGTGAAAAAGCCCAAGAACATGAAGACGTTGTTGCTTTTGTAAGAACACTACTAATAGCGCAAGCTGTTATAACAAATATTTTTATATCGATAAACATATTAATTAATTGGCTATGAAAGAATCAAGTTTAATTGAAATGAGAAAAAAAATAGACTCTTTAACAAGAGTAACACAAAAGGTTATAAATGAAATAACTAATTTAAGAGAGCTTTCTGTTGGAACTTTAGAAATAACAAAAAAATTACCTGGTTATACTGAGGCTTTAGCATTATTAAAAAAACAAATAAATCAATCTAATAAAAATAAAAAAGAAAATGAAAAAATTAATAATAATTCTTAGTTTTATAAGTAATAGTATATACAGTCAACTTCAAGATTTTGAAGGTATATGGGTAAGTAATGAAACAGAATTTTTAACAAGTTTTGTTATAAATGAAAAATTAAATGCAATTAAAGGAACAACGTTTAGTTTTTCAAGTGATTCAAGAGTAAATGAAGATGTTATTTTTTTTAATAATGACAGTATAAAAACTAAATGTGAAAACAAAGCTAATGGTTATAAAGTAAATGTATTATATACGTTGATACATAAAAATGTAATGAACGCAAAAATAACAGGTGATATGAATGTTGATATTAAATACGTTAGACTATATTAATGTGGAACAATGATTGGAAAAAAGGAACTGATTATCCAGAGTGGGGAGACACCGATGTGTATAAACAGACTATTAGTGGTGGTTATTTATTAAAAAATGAATCACCAAGTGAAGCTTATAAAAGAGTATGTAACACAGTAGCACGAAGATTAGACAGGCCAGAACTCGCAGAAATATTTTATGAATATATATGGAAGGGTTGGTTGTGTTTAGCATCTCCTGTGTTATCTAATACTGGAACAGATAGAGGTTTACCTATCAGTTGTTTTGGTATAGATGTTGCTGACAGTATAAATGATATAGGTAAAAAGAACCTAGAGATGATGCTCCTCGCTAAACACGGCGGTGGCGTGGGCATCGGTATAAATCAAATAAGGCCCGCCGGTTCTAAAATTACAGGTAATGGAACAAGTGATGGCGTGGTGCCATTTTGCAAAATCTACGATTCAACAATACTTGCCACTAATCAAGGATCTGTCAGACGCGGAGCGGCGTCGGTTAATATCAACATTAACCATGCCGACTTTGAAGAGTGGCTTGAAATTAGAGAACCCAAAGGTGACGTCAACAGACAGTCGCTTAATCTCCATCAGTGTGCTGTCGTCGGCGATAAGTTCATGCGAAAACTTGAGTCAGGAGATATTAACGCACGGAAAAAGTGGTCCAAGCTTCTTCAGAAACGTAAGGCAACTGGAGAACCTTATATCTTGTTTAAAGGTAATACAAATAAAAGTAATCCAGAGGCGTATAAACAAAACGCACTGAAAGTACATATGACAAATATCTGTAGTGAAATAGTTCTTCACACAGATGAAAGTCATAGTTTTGTATGTTGTTTATCAAGTTTAAACTTAGCTAAATATGAGGAGTGGAAAGATACTAATATAATATATGATGCCACGTGGTTTTTAGATGGTGTATTAGAAGACTTTATACAGAAAGCAAAAGGTAAAATTGGATTTGAAAATTCAGTTAGATCTGCTGAAAAAGGTAGAGCTTTAGGATTAGGTGTTTTAGGTTGGCATACTTATTTACAAGAAAAAGGTATACCATTTGAAGGGCTATTGTCTCAATATGAAACTAGAAAAATATTTTCTCAGATAAAAATAGAAAGTGAAAGAGCATCTATGGATCTAGCTGAAGCTTATGGTGAACCACTATGGTGTGTGGGCCAAGGTTTAAGAAACACGCATTTAAGAGCTATAGCACCTACGGTATCTAATTCTAAATTATCAGGTAATGTTTCACCTGGTATTGAGCCATGGGCTGCTAATGTTTTTACTGATCAATCAGCTAAAGGTACGTTTATAAGAAAAAACCCTACATTAGTAAGGCTACTTAAAAAGTATAAAATAAATACTAAAAAAGTTTGGGATAAAATAATGGAAGATGGTGGATCAGTTCAAGATGTAAAAGAACTTGATAATATAATACTTGAAAATGATATACCAGCTAAAGATGTTTTTAAAACTTTTAAAGAAATAAATCAATTAGAAATTGTTAACCAAGCTGGTTTAAGACAACAATATATTGACCAATCAGTTTCTTTAAACTTAGCATTTCCTTCTGAAGCTAATCCTAAATGGATAAATAAAGTACACTTTGATGCCTGGAAAAAAGGTATTAAAACTTTATATTACATGAGAACTGAATCTGTATTAAGAGGTGATATAGCAGCATCAGCTATGGATCCAAACTGTGTAGCTTGTGATGGGTAAAAAATAATAAAGGGAGATCAATTAAGACCTCCCTTTATGCAGGAACGTTGGGGGTGAAAGCCCATTTTATTGTGTTCCTTTTTTTAATATGTCCAAACTACATCCATAGGTTTTTCAGGATCTGAATCTACATGTATAAAAGTATTTCCTACACCTATTCGGTTAAAACCTACATCTAATAAACATATTAATAATTCATATCTATCTCTTGAATTATTACAATGCAAATCAGCTGCATAGCCTGTTAAATGTGAGGAGTTATATTTTCCTCCTACTTTTGCGTTGTGTTCTTCTGTACGCACACCGCTATTTATTTTTATAGGTTTATCAAACTTAGCTCTCACTAAGTCTAATTTTTCTAAAAAATCTTCATTCATTAATTTACCACTACCAACTACATCTGGTGAATCAAACTCTGTTATTGTAAAATATTTCATTTTTCTCCACATTTTTTACTAGGATCATTAACTTGTCTCCAGTCTTCTTTTTCAAACCAATCTCTTAAAGTAGCACCTTTTTTTCTTGCGCCTTTAACATTTGTTTTAGATGATCTTTTATATTTACCTTTTGCTCCTGCTGATTTTTTAGCATTAACAAGTTTTTGTCTTTGTTCTTTACTCATACTTCTTATTTTAGAAGCAGGTAAACAAGTTTTAGTTGTACCACCACCTTTTTGTTTTTTTGTAGCCGGTGAATTACTTGAAGATACTTTTCTACAACTACCCTTAGAAAACTTAGATGTGCCTGGTACTCTTTCGTATCCTTCCCAACAATTAAGTGGTGAAGATGGTTGAGTGTATGGCATTATTTTTTAGGTTTAATTGATTTTAGCATTCTGTCAATTTTTACAGCTTGTGCTTTATGCATTGCAGATGCTTTTCTTAATTCACCTGCTATTTGTTTTAATTTTTTAGCATCCATTATTTTTTCTTTTTTGATTTACCCATTTTACCAGGCCCACCAGCTTTAGTACATCTTACGCCCCAACCTGAAGCATAAGCACTTGGCCAAACTTTAAATTTTCTTTTAGCCGCTGTTTTACAAGGTCCACTTATTTTTCCCATTTTATTTTTCTTTATTTGAACTACAAAAACTACTGGCTTCACCTCTATTAGCAAAACCCCACTTTTTTAATGCCATAGCATATTTACTTGGTCCACCACTTTTATCTGTCATACTAGCTTTCATACCTGCAAACCTACAAGCAAAAGAAACTCTACGTTTACCTTTACCGCTAGTTTGTCTAGTACCTAATGTTTTACCAGTATCTTTTTTATGCTCACTACGCATCTTTCTGTTTGATTTTTCGTAAGCTTTCTCTGTAATATTTATTGGATTTTTATATGCCATAATTATTTTCCCTCACATTTACAACTTTCTTTACCACAAGTACACTGCTTAGGGTGATATATAGTATCAAAAGCATTTGATCCTAACATAGTTAGTTGATCTATTATATTTGTTTGTACCGTTATAAGCATTTTTTCTAACTCATCTTTTTGTTGTACTAAATGCTCAACTTTAGAAGTTAAACCTTCATTAGATTTTTTTAATTCATTAACTTCATCTGGGTTTCTTCCTATAACCGTCATAATTACAACGGATAAACTACCAACTATCATACCTATAATAGATACAATAATGTCTTTATTAACTGTGGGTATTTCATGAAAAGATAAAAATGTTAATATACCTACAACAAATATGAATATACCTATTGCACCCACGTAATTTCTTATTTCTTTTTGTATTCCGTTTTTTATCATTTAAAATTTTCTTTTTTTGTTTGATTTTTTCTTTTTTACAACACGTCTTTTACTACTGCTTTTAACTTTTGTATTATCTTGTTTTTTAATACCTAGTTCCCAGTCTTGCCAACCTCCAATTAAAGCTAATCTTTCTAATGTTGTTATATCATCTCTTGTAGACTGAGCAAGATTGTTTATTTTTATAAGAGCTCTATCTGCCGGTATGTTTGTAGTAAAAGATATTGCTCTACCAACAGCTAAATAAGCTGGGTTTTCTAATGAAAAACCTTTTTCTTTTATTTCTTTTTGTTGTTTTTCTAAACTCCAACCTATACCTGTTAACTTAGAAGCCTTTGAAGATAATGGAGGAGAAATTTTAAGAGCTTCATTTAAAAGCGTTTTACTATATTTTGGATTTGGTTTTTCAGCTTGTTGTGATAATTTAATTATAGCATTTTTAATAACAGAAAAAACAGCGCCACCTATACCTATACCTCTTAATATACTATCAGACATGCTGTTTATAATATTAAAGTATTTTTGTTTAGTTTTTTCATCTACTTTTTCATCATCATCATCACCAAATGATAAAGCAAATAAAGCTTGTTGCAATGCATTAAATATAAAGTTTTGAGCAAATGTATAATATATTATCTTAGATAGATTTGTCTTAGCATCTCCTCGGCCATTCTTAAGATCAAGAGCGGCTTTTTTAATAATTCTAGCATATTGGGCTGGAGTGTTAGCAAAAGCTAATATAATACGTCCTAATGGACCAGCTTGTTGTTCACTAATTCTATCAGGCCTAGAACTTTGTTGTGCTTCTTCTGCTACTTCTCTAAAATCTACAAAGGCTTGATCTTGTGCTTCTTTATCAGTAAGTCCTTGTTTTTTAAGGGTTTTAATTCTA
>TARA_Y200000002_G_scaffold39215_1_pt1 | contig 13566 bp, 7 predicted proteins | sample TARA_Y200000002 | Tara Oceans TARA_Y200000002 (sample SAMEA2619388) | marine metagenome | biome: marine biome (ENVO:00000447); feature: surface water layer (ENVO:00002042); material: "saline water (ENVO:00002010), including plankton (ENVO:xxxxxxxx)" | depth 5 m | reverse complement strand
TCTAGGTTGCCAATTACATCAACGTGACCATCACTTTCTATAACTAATCTATTTGAATTACTAGTTGTATCTCTAAATCTAAGTTGACCACTATTATTTTGTATCATATAATCAGGATTGTTTCCCGAATCAACAAGATTTATTGTTGGATCTGATGAAGTAATTGTAAAATCGCTACTACCTAAAGTTCCAGTTGTAGCTATATTTTGACTTCCAAAGTTAGGAGATATCTTAGTTCCAGCTATTGCAGCAGATGCGTTAACGTCTGCGTTTACGATAGAACCATCTACTATGTTTGCACTAGCTACGGTTACGTCTGAAGGTAAAGCTCCAGCAGCAAGTTTAGATGTTGCTATGGAATCGTTGGATAATCTACCAGCAATAGCTGAAGAAGATACGTTAGCCATATCCTCTGCTGCTACTGGATGACCACCAGCTGTTGAGCCGTCATGTATGACAACAGTTTCTTTATCTGTATCTACAGTAACTTCACCTTCGGCTCCAGTAAAGCTACCATGTTGCGAGGTTGTTCCTCGTCTTAATTTTAATAATTTTGCCATTATGCTATTGATCCGAAGTCAAGTTGTAAGTTAGTACCATCTATAGTACCTATGTTAGACATGTTGTTGTTTTGTCCGTCTAATGCTCCACCTAGTTGTGGGGTAGAATCATCAACTAGGCTTGCTATACCTGAGTTAGATGTAATACCTAACCACGCAGAACCGTTGTAGTTTTTAAGTACATTATTAGTTGAGTCGTACCATAAATCACCATTACTAGGAGATCCCGGTGCATTAGCTGAAATAAAGTAAGTATTTACAAAAGTGTTTACGTTAGTAATATTACTTCCTACTGTATTAACATTAGCTATCGCACCAGCTACTGTATTAACATTAGTAATGGACCCAGCTGTAGTTACTATATTTGTTACGTTATCTGATACTGTTTTAATAGGATCATCTTTAACAGTAATACTATTACCCATACCGCTATGAGAAGTACAATAATATATAAAACTTGTAGGTTGTGATTCTGGTATCTTAATTGCTATTTTTGCACCAGCTTGTCCCTGAGTGCCAGTAACAGTAACATTAGTACTATAAGCACTACCACCACTTGAGAAACGGAAGGGGTGTGTTGCGTTTGATGCATCGCTTAAATCAAATGTATATGTCCAGCCTTTGTATAATGTTAGTGCAGGCTTATCTACACCATCAATAATAAATTTACCAGTAGCAGCTGTAACAGTAAATGTTATTTCGTCTTCTAGTGCATCTGCAACTATATCAAGAGAGCCGTTAGAGCTGCCTGTAGTTGCTGAAGCTGTAATAAGACCTAGATCTTCTGCATATGTTATAGCTCCAGATACAATAGCTACGTCATCTAAAACTGACTGGGATGGTGTAATAATAGAAAACGCACTACCAGTATACACTTGTAAGTTATCGTTAGAACTATCAAACCATAAGTCACCTTCTTGTAATGACGAACCGTCTGCTCTTTGTGTAGGAGCACTTCCAGATATAAGGTATATATCAGCAAAGTTATTTATATCTGCTACGTTTGTAGCTGCTGTAGATATAGCACTAGATATCCCTTGCAACTGTTGTAACCTCTGTAGCCTTGGGTACAAGCCTGTGAAAGGTGTAAGTATGTAAAGTACCAGTTGATTCTACTAAAAATCCAAATCCTGTAGGTATTGCAGCTGAAACACCAGTAATAGTAATATTAGCATTGTTAGCTAAGTTACCATTAGATATTGTAACTGTTGTACCACTAGGTGTTAATGTAGTAGATGCAGCTTGTATACTAAGTATAGCTGCCTGTCCTGTACTACCTTGTGGGTTAGTGTTAGGAAAGTGCTGTTCACTTGTTATAGCTGTAAAACCACCAACATCATCTACAAGATCAACAATACGTGCGTTTATAGCTGCTGTAGTAGCAACAAATGCGTCAGAGTTAGACCATGCAACACCACTAGCAATGGTTTCACTAGAGTCCTGTCTAAGAAACTTAGCTTCAGCTTCTGTTTCTGTATAATATCTACCATCTAGTGCACCACCTGTTAGCTCAGTTTCTGTAAAGTATCTGCCATCTGTCGAGGTAGTATTGATTTCAGATATTGTAAGCTTGTCAGATTGTAATAATGTTTTTATTTCTGCTGCTGTCTGATCTATTGTTGCGGCTGTTTCTATACCAGCTAGCTTAGTCTGCTCTGCATCACTAAATTCGTTAGTGTCAGCGTTTGCTTCGTATGCAGTCTTGATTTCTGCATTAGTCTGGTCAGCTGTAGCACCAGCTTCTATAGCATTTAGTTTACTATGGTCTGCATCTGTAAATACGTTTGAATCTGTAGCTGCTTCTACTGCTGTTCTTATCTCAGCATCAGTTTGGTCGGCAGTTGCACTTGCTTCTATAGCGTTTAACTTGCTATGATCTGCGTCAGTAAACACATTGCTATCACTAGCACTTTCTACAAGTGTTCTTATCTCTGCTGCTGTTTGGTCTGCTGTGGCAGAAGTTTCTATTGTATCTAATTTAGTACCATCTGCTGCCACGTCTCTGCCGTCTACAGTTCCACCAACAACAATATTACCTGTAGTTGTTACGACTTGCGACCCAAAATCTGGGGCTACTTTAGTACCGGCTATAGCAGCTGACGCATTTACATCAGCATTAACTATAGTACCATCAACTAAGTTAGCACTTGCTACTGTTATATCAGTAGGTAATGTACCACTAGCTAGTTTAGCCATGGTAACATTATCATCTTTAATCTTAGCAGTTGTTACTGCTGAGTCTTTTATTTTAGATGTTTGTATTGTTTGATTCTGTTCTTCTTGTGCAGAGTACAATAACTGTTTGTTGTTATTGTTAAGATCACCAGCTTTAACTGATGACCCTGCTGTATATGTAGCTTTTGCACTATCTACATCTGTATCACGAAAAATACGAATTTGAGAAGGGCTGGATGGAATATTGCCGGAAGTAAATACTACGTTACCACCGCCGGTTGTTGTGTAGCTAGTTATATTATAGTGAGTTGATACAGTTTTAATAACCTCATCAACTTCTACTTTAATATCAGCTTCTTTGATGGAAGGAAAGGAAAACGACTTCGTAGCGTTTCCGTCTCCTGTATAATCTACGAAAGTTGTTGCCATTTATTTATATATGTTAAGTATGTTGGCGGAGGCGAATTGTTTTTGTATTTGAGCTTCTTTTTTAATTTTTTGCTCTTGTATAATTTTATCTATTTCTGGATAATCTGTAAGTTTTCTCCAAGCTAGTACACGAGCTTTTTTAAACATCTGATCTATAATTCTATTATGATAATAGTCTCTAGCATCAAACTCGCTACGCCTACCAGCTTTTATGTCACTATACATTAATTTCATAGATGCTATAATTTTAGGATCTTTACGTAATTTATCTAATTTATACTCTAAATTTTGATTACCTATCTCTCGTTGAAGCATAGATCTAATCTCAGGATTGTCAGTTAAATTAGTACCATCAGGTGCATAATAAACAGACATTCTTAAATCATAACCACTATTAAATAAAAATCTTCTAGCAGCTGACTCTTCTAAATTTAAAGCTACAGGACTAAACATGTTAAATGATCTAGTCATAAAGTCGTAATCTTTAATAGGATTACCAGTAAGCATATCATACTTAACAGGTAGATCTCTACCGGGTAAAAATTCTGAGGATAAGTTTCTATTACGTAGTGACTGAAAAATACCAGAGTTAATTTCACGCATATGAGGATTAATTAGTTTACCTATCTCATTACGTAAACCAGCTAATGGAACTGTATTATTCAACAAACTAGCTGAAATACGTTCGACCTGACCGGGGCGTCCAGCTGCTAAATCTACAAGCTGTTGAATACCAGCTAAATAAGACTTACTAGATACAGCCTGAGCTATAACTAATGAAATCTTTTGTAGTTCTCTTTCTGTCCACTCTTCTCCCATCAACATACTTGCATCACCAACGTCAGCAATAGTAGACATAATAAGGTTAAATGGTTCTATAGAATCATAGCCGACACGTACACCACCTACATCAATAGTTCTGGGTATGTATCCTCCATCAATCCAACCTTGACGTTTCTGTCTATCAGATGGTCCATTACCTGTAAGTCTACCAGACATCCAAGCTTGACTAGCCATAAATACTACAGCAGAACCTAACGCTAATCGCCCTGTTTGTAGAGCTTTAGCATTTTCTAATTCTACAATACTATTAATACCATACTTTTTAAGTTCGGCTAAGTTTTTATTATTAGCAAATGCTATGTCATTAAATTCTTTAACAAGAAAGTTAAATCCGGGTGTATGCTTACCTGTCAGTGCAAGTCCGTTTACACCAGTTCTAGCAAATAAAAAGAATGGTCTAACATAAGGATTAGATGTTAATACATCGTTTAGCCCCTTAGCAAAACCTGTTAAAGGTTGTGTAAGTGTTACTTCTGCACGTGCAAAATTAGTAGCTTCATCTATTATGTTACCATTTCCGTCAAATATCTGCTCGTAGAAATCATCTTCATAAGCTCTCATCAGTTTCTGATTTATCTTAGGCATTTCATATCCATTACCTTGCATATCCAGAACTCGACGCATAGCTTTTTCTCTCATCTTAGCTCTACCTAGTAAAAATGTAAAGGCATCATCAGTTGCTGCCATTATTTTAGTAGAGTATGAAAAAAGATTATTATTATTGATACCACGTACCATGTTAGTAACAGCAAATATAGCTTTATCTGTTGGATCAGCTCTACCGCTTTCTTCTGCCCACTTACGGACAACTTCCCAGTTGTAATCTCCTTTATGAAATTCAGTATATCTTGTTCTAATTGTAGATAAATCTCCACTCCAGTAGCCATTAAGCTTTGTAAAGAATAAATCAAAAGCTTCTGGCACAGCTTCTAGCATACCATTCATGGCTGACAGGCTACTTTTAACAGTAGCTGAGTCTCCTGTAAATGGATAGCGTAAGGTAGCACCTAAAAAAGTTTCTAATGGTCTAAGAAATGTTGCAGAACCTGTACCTAACAGTGCTCGCATAGGAGTTTTAGGTCCGCTTAGTACACTATGACTAACCATTTCTTGTAAACTTCTAATTAATGCTCCAGTACGATCAGGTTGTGATGGATCTAATCTACCACCTCTTAGTATTTTTCTAGCCCAGTTGTCAAAGTCGTCTAAACTATTAACGTTTTTCATCATAGAAAACGCTTCAAATAAGGCATTTAGTAAGTTATCGTCTGGATCATCTTTAGCTATTTTTAGCATAGATAATATAGACTCTTTTACATCTGCCATGTCTGATTTAACAGCATTATTTACAGCTTCATTTAACTGTGTTTGAGTTTTACCAGCACCAAATGATCTAAAATAGTCAGATGCTACAAACCTAGATTTCTTAGTCTGAAACATAGCAGTTAACATAGTGTCAACTATCTGTTTTGCTGGACCATCTATGTCGTCAAGGGATACAATATCTCTTAACTCTCTGCCTGCAATACCTGTATCACGAAGTTTTTTAAGTAAATCGCCTACAACTAAGTCGGCAGTAACTACTGTTTGACCAGACCATGTTTCGTAAACTTCATCACCTATAGGAAGAGTAGCTGGTTTCTTTTCAAATAAGTCTTGTAAATACTCATCAGGTGTCATGTCCATAGGACTTCTGCCTTTAGTTATTTGATGAAAACCTTCAATAGAATCTCTCCAAAGCTCACTTAATAAAGCTCTATTACCTTTTACAGCATCTAGTTCTCTTGCAAACTTTTCTGTACTCATCAAGCCACGCATTGTAGACTCAACAATTTCATCAGTCGTACCACCAAATCTAGCAACACGTTCTCTTTCAACAGCAGTCGTAACTCCACCAGTAGATCCATCTTCAGATCCCCAGTCTTTACGAGTACGTTGTAATTGATCTCTAGCATCGCCGGGGTCAACAGTAGATGTGTGAGCACCCTGATGCCTGTCAGCAACTGGTTTATTTTTATCAGCTCTAAACTGTGTTTCGTTACGTCTAAGCTGTGCTAGTGCAGCAGTAGTAGTTTGATCTTCTATACTACCATTACGACGTATAATTTGTCGTTTTACTGCTTTACCACCTTTACCTAGCAGATAAGCAGCACCATCAAATGCTAGTCCAATACCCATACCTTCTACGATGTTTTTCATTTTCATCATAATAGGATGGTCAGTTTCTTTAGTACTTAATGGTGTATCTATCCAGCCATAACGGTCTCTCATAGCAGCTAACGCATTGTGTCCATCTGATTCTTTTGATATTAAATCAGACATACCACCAATAGCAATAGCTCTAGTTACGTTACCAGCTCCTAGTAATGCCGAAGCACCACCAGCAAGTAAAGGTACACCTGTAGCTGCAAGCCCTTTTGCTGCTAGTACAGTACCAACAGCTAACGAACCAAAGTGTACAGTTCCTCTCAGTAGTTGACCCCACCATGTTTTAGTAATAATAGGATCTTCTCTATTAGTAAAAGGATCCCAGTCTGGTGTATAAGATCCTGTTTCTGCTATTTCTTTTTTTCTAGCTCCAGAAAGTGCATCAACTGTACGCTCTCCAAAGGTAGTCACGGACGATGCAGTATCCTGTAAACCACCTGACAAACTAGATTGTAATTCTTTAGCTACACCTTTAATACCCCATTGATCTGCATTACGAGGATCTTCTCTAGTAGCTACATAATTCTGAACTTGTTGCTGCTCTTCTGCTTGAGATTCAGTAAGTTGATCTGTAATAGCTTGACCTTCTGCAATCTCTCTTGCAACCTCATCTAAGTCAGGGACCGATGGGTCATATGAAGAACTCATTTAGTCTTCCTCCTTTTTGTCATATCCATATTTATCAGATGCTGAATTAATTTTGTATTGTGCGGCAGTTTTTAAAAGATAACGTACTTCATTCCACATGTTACCATCTTTATCTTCGTCTTCAATGCCTGCAAATAATTTTTCATAGTCTTTAGATTCGTCTGCACTTACAGGTATTAAACCTAACCAACTGACGTCTCCGTTAAGAGTTAGTTTTTTCTGTGATTCTAATGCTAAATTAAGTAACATTAGCTCGTCTTGAAATTTACGATCAAAACTTCTATCTCCCATAGGAATGTTATTTTCCAACATGTAAGTAAGTAATTTTTTTAAATTATCACCTCTAATACCATAAACTCCATACAGTTTACCTTGTAAGCTTTCGTCGTCTAGACCTACGAAACTTTCAGCTAAGTCAAGTACATTTGTTTTTGAAAGGTTTGCATTATCATATGCCCCTTCTTGACCGGGGACAGTTGTAGTAAAAATTGCATCTTCTCCACCATTAGCTAGCATATTTACGCTTATAGGTCTTTCAAGAAGTGCTTCAGTAATACCTTGAAAGTTTTTAGCTGAGTTTATTGTTGTAAAATATGTTTTAGCATCAGTAGGATTGTGTGTTAAGTTTCTACGTGACATAGAATCTATTTTACCTTCTAGCGGTGCTATATAAGCATCGTACTCATTACCTATAAGACCTAAAGCTTTAAGTCTCATTACCATTAAACCTCTGGCATCATAGTCTGGATAATATTGTGCTAAGTTAGCATATAGTATTGGTAGATCTCCACCTAACTCTAATTGAATCTTACCTTCGCCTGCATACTTTCCTTCACCAATATGAAAAACTTTAGAGTCTAGCCACGCTTGTTTATCTGTACTAATTAATTCAACATGTTTCTTAAGAATTTTACCGGGGTCATAGTCAACTTCATCATTAGGTAAAGCATCATTATAGTAACCTTCCTTTATTCTATCTGATACAAGTGTAAATGCGTCTGCTCGAGCTTTTGCGGAATCAACATTACTCTTTTCTAACTTTTGAACCGTTTCTAAAAAGTCTTTGTTAGCTTCAAGTTTTAGATAACCTATATTTCTGTTTTGAATTTGAACAGTAGAGCCTTCAAATTCTGTTGAAACATAGCCTTTTACTGCCGTTTCGATTTCCAGTATTGTACTTCTGTTACCATCTGTACCATTATAAAACTGATTATCTGATTCCCGTTTAAACTTTGCAACTTCGTCATAAAGTTCAGTGCCAGTATATTCTGCCAACTCTCGGTCAGATATTAAAACTGTTCCATTACTGTTTTCATAGCGTTCTTTTTGTTCAGCAAAAACACCTCGAAGTCTAATTAGTTCTCGTTCATCATTTACTTCATTTAGTTTTCTATCAAGTGCTACCTGTGTATCATTCCAGACACCCCCCATTTCAGAGAATGAGACCATCCTTCCATCTGCATGTTTAAACTTAAGTTCATTCATAAGGTGGTAGTAGTCATCGTCTTCCATACCTAAGTTTCTATATGCAAAAACTACAGCGTCTGAAAATTCTCCTAATGCTTCTTTTCTAGCTGCTGTTGGTGATAACCCTTCTTCTATTTTAGCTGCCGTTATACTCTGAATCATTCCATTTTCAGAATCGAATACAGCGTTAAAATTTAAGTTACCACTTTTACTATTTTGAATTGTACCGATAATAGTTGAAGCTCTACCATACTCAGTATTAGCACTTACTTCAGCATTAGCAGCACTATTATTTATAACACCATCTGCACCAAGTTCGGTTTTAATATTTGCTTTTAGAGTTGGTAAGATATGTTTTATAATATCTCCATCACTAATTCGATCATTAGAGTCTCTAACATAACCTAGATAATGTGCAGCAGCTTCTTCTAGCCACTCTCTTTTATCATCAGGGTTAGTTAGTTCGTCAAATCGTAAGCCAGTTTTGGAATGTAATAAATGTCTTTTAGCAGTTTCCCAAAAAGCAGGCTGCATTATATTTGCTTCTTGAGCAGCATTAGAACCTGTAAGTCCTTTAGATTGTAACAGTGTTGATTTAAAAGTTCCAAGACCGTCCCTATCTATTGTAACTTCACCGTCTGGTCCTTGAAAAGTATAACTACCAGTTTCGTTTATTGACTTAGTAGCTGCACCTATTTCTATTTGAAAGTCCTTTTCTATTTCAGCAGATTTCTTTTGAAAGTCAATGTCAGCGGCGTTCCACTTGGTCATGTACTCGTCATCACTGCCTTTGTCGTCTATGTTTTTAAGGTAGTTTCGGTTATCTTTAAACTTGTTATACCTTTCAACCATTCGTAGGCCAGACTTAGTTAAGCTGACTGCATCTTTAAAAGCTTTATCTCTAACCTTTATAGATGCATTAAAGTTCTCTATATTAGCTTTAAAAAAAGCTTGAGTATCTTTAATCTGTTCGTCTATATTTTTGTTTACAGCTTCTGTTAAGTCTGGTTCTGTTTGGGCGTAGTTGTATTTTTCATCCATGTAAGGAGCACCTTTGCCCCTTCCCATAGATTCATAATATCTTGATACTGAATCTGTCATAATTAATTTCCGCTTATTAGATCCCATAAAGTTTTTCCGTCACCCGTTATTCCAGTACCAGCAAGAGTTGCAACACTACTTGCAATACTTAACGCACCACTCAGTCTATCGCTTGGCGGCATTAATACAGGAGCACCATACTCTGGTCGTATACCAAGTGTCTGTCTGTTCTTAGCCAGTACAGTTTGATACTTTCTTCTCTGTGCTGTAAATCTTCGTTGCATGTTTGCACCGAACTCGTTTTCTATTCCAGCTTCAAGTCTACCTTGAGCTCGTAATAAACTAACAAGATTTTTTCTTCCAGCTGTTCGTGATCTTCCACCTTCAAGGGCTTTAGCAGTTTCTTTACTTGCAAAGTAACTTGTGTAACCTTGCTCTAAAGCTTTAAAGGCTTGACCTTGAGCATATCTAGCTCTTTGATAGTCGTCAGATATACTGCGGCTAAAACCTGTTGCAGCTAGGTCTGCGTTTTTAACAGCTTGAGCTTCTCTATTAAAAAATTTTAACGATTCGGATTTGTACCTAGCATCCTTCTCCATCCATCGTTGTTTCGCAGCATTTCTGGCTGCGGCATTAGCGTCTACGCACACGGCAAAATTCTATAAATTCTAAATTGTATGGTCCATGTCTAAGCTTACGCAAAAACTTGAAACCTAAAAACTTTAACAGTTTTAAATGTACTGTATTTCTACAGTCTACTATGTTCCACAAAAGAGGCTCTTCACGGCTATCGACATACCGTTTGGCTTCTCTCGCAAATGTGATGGGGAAGCGTTGTACGTCTGGTGTACATAACATCCAGATTACTCCGCCTTCTCCTACTCCAGCTAGTCCGGCAGTCTTGCCGTCTGGTACTGTGAAATACACAGCAGAGCCTTCCTCAGCAGCCAAAGGTAGCAAGATCATAGGATCTAGCCCGTGACCTTCTACCACCTCTCTGAGGTCGTCTGAACGTAGGTTTGAGGCCACCTCTAAGGCAGCCTCGATTGTTATTGGGTGAATGTAATTAGGCACGTTTGTAAAATAATGGTGAGTAGTCACCTTCCCATGCCATAGCTCTTAGGGTAGCTGGAGCTGGGTGACTTGATTTAAGTGTAATTTCTACGTTTTTATTTTTTTCGTAGACAGGTATAGTTTTAATCACCTCTTCTAAATATGGAGCATCTGATACTTCATATTCATCGAGTAATGATGATTCGTATACCTCTGTGTAGTCAGTTTTTCCTACACGAGTTAGTGTTGTTTCGTAAAGACCTATCTTACCGAAGTGAAGTTTAAGCCTATGAATAATAAGTGAGGAGTTAACGTCAGCAAATGACTTTTCTCCTTGCATTTTTTTAGGATAAATTCTTGGAAACTTTACAAGGTATTCATATAGATAACCTATAGTAAGAGTTACACCAGACCAGTCTCCAGGGACTGTAAAGCTAGTGGTGCTGGTAGTTGTTGGTATAGCATACCTACCTATTCTAGCTGCACTTGAGTCTATATCAATTAGAGCTAAAGAATAATTAGGTGTTGTTACATTAGGCATCCAACTAACACTACTAAATGTAGTTAAATTTGTAGAAGAGCTATAGCTACCACCACTAATAGTAGTATGATTATCTAGATGTATCTGATAATTTATATCATCTTGTGTAAAGCTTGGATCACTGTCTGACTCTATAAGTTTTATACTTTGTAAAAAATTATCTGTATCTACAAAGAAATACTCATCATTTATAATAAAATGGTACAGCAATGGGTTATTAAGTTTCCATTTAAACCATGCTTGTTGCTGTTTTTTATCACCTACAGCTAAATACTTATACCCAAATACTGTTTCAGAGTTAGTTTTACCTATTAAAATAATAGAGTTTTCTCTTGAATTAGTAAATAAATCTAAGTTTTTAGGAAGTAATGTAGGTACTAGCTTGCTAATTTCAACAACATCAGGCTCTCCTTCTCTAGATGTGTTAGCCATTTCGTTTACTCGACTAAACTTGCCAGAGTTATCGAGGTAAGATATAGTTGTTCCTAGAGATATAGGAGATATATCTTTGTTATAGTTAAAAGTTGATACACTTCTTAACTTAGCTGTATCTGGATTTAGTACAGTATCATCTGTAGACAGTAAAAACTGTTGGTTTGTACTAAATACAAGCAGTCCAGCATTGATTTCTATACCATCAAATATATCAGACGGGAACATAGATGCGGCAGATATGTCAATAGGGTCGCTAGCGGACACTGTAAGAGCTGATTCTATGTAAAAGTCAGGGGTTCCTAACGTACCCGGTCTAGATAGTATGACGTTTTCGCCTGCTAATATAGCTAATCTGTTACGAAAAAACAATACTTTATTGATACGTTTACCTACAAATGTAGGTTGTGGGTTAGTATTATCATCACCTACTCGTCTATCTTGATATGTAAACTGCTTAACAGTAAATGTTGTTGTAGCTGTACGCTGTATAACCAGTGGCATATTAGTTAAGCTTTTAGCTATAACTGGTTCGGCACATTCTGTCCACGATCCTGTTCCGTCTAAATTATTTTCTCCCTCAAATCGTAGGTAGTAATCATCTTCATCAGACATTCTAGCATTGGCTACTCTAACTATGTATCCATGCCTGCACATATTAGGTAGTAAAGTAACCTCGTTAACACTTTTTTGAAAGACTCTCATAAGGTCTTCTTCTGCTATTTCTACGTTAAACGGATTAGCACTAGACAAGTATATGCCCGGTCCTATTACCTTAGCACTTATACCAGCTGGTAACTGTGCTGTTATACCAGCTAATATAGTGTCAGCTGTAACCGCTGTATCTGCATCAAATGGTGTAGGAGCTGGACGTATAAGCCCATCGCCTGCACTAGATAATGTAGCTTTAACACTTGTAGTTTCTATTTCTGTTACACTAACTTCTATGTATGCTTGACCGTCAGAGCTGTTAGCTTCTGAAGCATGCTCTGGTTCTACACGTATAACGTCACCAACATCCCATCCTTCTCCACCGTGTAGTAGTACAACTTCTAAGCTATAGCTACATCTGTAGTTACTACCACCCGGTCCACTAGAATTAGCATTGTAGTTTGGGCTAACACCTTGCTGACCAAGAGCTGTAACACGAAATGTCAGGTTACTTTTACCTGATGTCAGAGTTGTACCACTGCTGTTTTTTACATGTGCTACATTAGTTGTTGCACCATAACTTCCAGCAGCTGTAACAGCATATACTTCTGTACCAATACCGGGGCAGTGACCTGACCCATCTCCCTCGTCATAACTGTTACCTGTAATCTTAATTTTAGTAGCTCGCTTTACAGTAGTGAGGCTAGAAGAAGCAGAGCTGTCATATATATTAATACCGTATTGACGTCCATTTTCTGTTCGTAGTAGTTCGACCATAGCACAATGAGCTTCTGGTCTGTCGTCCGTAGTTCCTGTAGTACCTATTAAAGTATTAGAGTTAGAACTATCACGACTGCTAACAAAGGTAGTGTCGTTGATAGTAAGGAACTGTAAATTTTCTGGTTCACTTGTTGCAAGATAATTTTGTATAGCAGTCTGCCCACCTGTACCATAGGCTGTAGTCATCTGTGTACCATCGCTACAACGCCACACCCTGACTTGACCATCGGCTGCTACCTGACCTACGTATGATCCTTCTGTTTCATCACGATAATAATGAAACCAAGAACCACCACTCTGCACATTAGCCAGAGGAGCAGTTCCTATGCGTTTACTTCCCGGTCTTTTATATAGTCCAAGTGTTACATCAGGTATTGCATTAACAATATCTCTAACTTGTCCTTGAAATTTTAAGTGATCGGGTTGTTCTGAAATCCCCGAAATAAAGCTAGGGATAGTTTGTGTAATGCCTGCCATTATCTTCTAAGGTTTCTCCATGGTTGATATGTTTGGTATGAAGTTTCATCTTCAAATCCCATCATGCTATGATTACCCTGATTACATTCGTACTCCATAAGACTTGCACGACTGAGTGCTTCTTGTGAGCCTAGTAGCTGTACAAGCTGTGGGTTAGCTACAAGTTGAGTAGCTGCCATTCTTGATGCTCTGTAAGTTATGTATCTTTTAAATACAGGAGGCAGATCTTCATAGTTATAAATTCTAATAACATCTAACTCG
>TARA_Y200000002_G_scaffold154922_1_pt1 | contig 13574 bp, 13 predicted proteins | sample TARA_Y200000002 | Tara Oceans TARA_Y200000002 (sample SAMEA2619388) | marine metagenome | biome: marine biome (ENVO:00000447); feature: surface water layer (ENVO:00002042); material: "saline water (ENVO:00002010), including plankton (ENVO:xxxxxxxx)" | depth 5 m | reverse complement strand
ATTATTCAACTTTGAAAGTTATAGTCAATACGATCAAGAAAAGATAAATAATTTAACTCATTCTTTTTCTTTTGGGTGGAGTAATCCAATATCATTGATTAAATCAATTACTGACCCAAATCAAGACGAAAAAATAGGATTTTTAATAGACTATCAGCTAAATAATCATGAAGAAAAATTTTATAGAGTTCACATGAAATTTTCTCCATTTTATTCTCAACCCACTTTTACTTTGAATAACTTTCTCATTAGTTTTCATAAAGGGAAACAGCTTTCACAAAAAAACAATTTAAATTTTGGTCATGGGTTAGGTCCTTATTTTAAGTGCAATATATTTAGAGCACAACAAACAAGTGGAACTCAAGCGTTCTGGTCATCAGATTATTTTGGATTTGGAGCAGAGTATTTTATATTTTTTGATTATAAATTAAATGAAAACCTATACTTTAATTTTTTATTGAATATCAACTTTGGATTACACCAATATTATGATGCAACCATTATTAACGGGGCAAATAGTCAAGAGTATTGGGGAATAAAAATGGCCAATCAACAGCTTATTTCAGTATCAATTAAAAAACAGTTATAATTTACTCTTAAAAATAATTTTTGGTGGTTCACTATCGTAATTATTCCCATTCCAAATATTATTTTTTCTGTTTATATCTGCCATTCTAGTTGAAGCATCAATTTCAATTTTTTCAACTTCATTTAGTGGAAGATCAATTATAAACTCGTAAAAATTATAAACCCAAGGCCATGGTGAAATTACTTTAAAACCCTCACCTATTATGTCTTTTTCTTTTGATCCACGCATTATTCTTAGCGGAATATTATACCATAAAATATTTGACTTTGAAGATGTTATGCTGATGTCTAAAGGCATAGGAATCCTACCAATTCTTTCGATTAAAATTTTAGTTTTATTTCCTGATTCCATAACGGAATAAATAGAATAATCTACAGTATTTATAGTTTCTATAAATTGTTCGAAGTACCAATCTAGTTCTATATTACTTTCTTGCTCCATTACTTTTTTAAAGTCTGTTGGTGTAGGGTGTTTAAACTTCCACTGATGAAAATATTTTTTCATTCCTGACTTTAGTTTTTTAGAACCAATTATATAACCCAACTGATTTAAAAAAACTGAACCTTTACTGTAAGCATTAACTCCATATACATAATTTAAATTATAAAAATCAGAATGAGTTGAAAGCGGTTCTTGAAATTCAGAATTAGCTAATCTGTAATAACTTTTATACTGTCTTGTTAATGGGTTTAATACCTTTTTGTTATATAAATAATTTAAAACTTCATACTGTGCATAACTACAAAAACCTTCATCCATCCATTCATACTTAGATTCATTGGTTCCTAAAACACCTTGAAACCAACTATGAATTGACTCATGAACTGTAACACTTATCAATCCTTTGAGCGAACCCTCAGCAGTAATTAATGTACACATGGGATACTCCATTCCTCCATCTCCACCTTGAATAATTGAATACTGTTTGTAAGGATATTCCCCATAATTTCTGTTCATGTATTCAAAACATTTTTTGGCATATGGCTGCAATAATTTCCAATTATTATTTAAAGAATCATCTTTATGTAAAAAATGCAGTATTGTTCCGTTATTTAATTTTAAACTTTCATGAAGAAAGAAAGGGTCTCCAGCCCATGCAAAATCATGAACATTTTCTGCTTTAAAATGCCATTTTAATTTATTACCAAAGTATTTTTTAGATCTAAACTTTTCATTTTCGTATCCATATCCAATATCATTGGGATTTTGAATAATTCCAGTTCCCCCCAAAACAAAAGAACTATCAATATTTATTGTAACATCAAAATTTCCCCAGACCCCATGAAACTCTCTTCCTATGTAAGGGTTTGAATGCCAACCTTCATTATCATATTCACACATTTTTGGATACCACTGTGTCATTGAGTAAGCTACATTTTCTTTATTGTACCTACCCGTTCTTCGTATTTGCAATGGAATTTGACTCTTACATGAAAGTGTTAATTTTATTTTTTTTCCTGGAAGTAAAGGTTGATTGAGAATTACTTCTAAAATTGTTCCTTGTTCATTAAAAATTAGATTTTTATTATTACCGTCAACCACACTAATAATTTTTTGGTACCCAATTTCATCTTTATTCAATTTTTGGATTCTGTCCAATACTCTAGAATCAGGATCAGCAATAGTTCTTGACCTAACATCCATCATTGAACCTGGTTGGAATGCATTATAATATAAATGAAAAAAAACTTTAGTTAAATTATCGGGAGAATTATTAATGTAGGTTATTTTTTCCGTCAAATCGAATTGATGGTTTTGATGATTAAAATCTACATTAATATCATAACTAATTTGTTGTTGCCAATAAGCTTTTTGACCGAAAATTTGAAAATAAAAGAATATGTTTATAATAATTACATAAAAAATTCTCATAAATAATCTTCCTTTTTAAGATTTAACCACTCCAATGTACTATTGCAAAAAATATCTTCCACTACATTATCTTTCAATTTCATTTTATTAATAAATTCTCCAATCTCTAAATCACCTAGAGGAAAAGGATAATCACTTCCTAAAGTGACTCTTTTTGAGCCTTGCATCTTTAAAACATAACTTAGTATATCTGGATCATGAGTGATACAGTCTACCCAAAATTGGCCACAATATTTTTTTGGATTATGATTATTATCAATAGCTACTAAATCTGGTCTACAATTAAATCCATGCTCAATTCTTCCTAAAGTAGATAAGAATGATCCACTTGCATGACAAAAGTTAACTCTTAAGGATGGAAATTTTTCAAAAATACCACCAAAAATCATTGAGCACATTGCCCTTGATGTCTCTGCAGGCATTCCTACTAGCCACGGTAACCAATATCGACTCATATGTTCTTTACCCATCATATTCCAAGGGTGAACTAATACAGATAATCCTAATTTTTCACAAGTTTCCCATATAGGATAAAATTCAGTCTCATTAAGATTCTTATTATTAATATTGGAACCAATCTGAACACCTACCAGGCCAATTTTTTTAATTCTATGTAACTCTTCAACTGCCAACTCTGTTGATTGCATGGGTATGGTTCCAAGACCAATATATTTTTTTGGATATTTATTGACTAAATTTGAAAGGTCATTATTTAAGAATTTAGCTACTTTAAGACCATGTTCTGGATGAGCAAAATAAGCAAATAGAACAGGAACAGTACTTACAACCTGAACATGAGTATTAAACATTTCATACTCTTTAATTCTTACCTCTGGATTCCAACAATTATGATTAATTTCTCTAAAAAAGTGATCTCCTTGCATCATTCTTGCCCAACTAGATTTATGATGATCTAGCTTTATAAATCCTTCATATCCAAATTCTTTTCCCCAATCCGGAAGATTTTTTGGAATAATATGAGAATGCATATCAATTTTAAGCATGAAAATAAATTATAGTACAGGGTCGTACCCCGAGCCTCCCCAAGGGTGACATTTTGAAATTCTTTTTAAAGCTAACCAAAATCCTTTAAATGGTCCTTTTTTTTTAATCGCTTCAATTGCATAGTTTGAGCAAGTAGGATTGAATCTACATGAAGATGGGAAGAAAGGAGAAATACCTTTTTGATAAATCCAAATAGGAAAAATTAATACGTAGGATAATAATTTTATCATTAATTGATTCCTAATTTCTTTTTCAAATCTTTAGCTAATGCATCCTTATGCACTAAAATGTTCAAGGTTTTATACTTCACGTAGGGAAATGAGGCAAAAAAATAGCCATCACATTCATTAGTTTCCCCCCAAGAATTTTTGACTATAAAATATTTAGTTCCTTTCTGGTCTTCAACTAAACCTGTGACATGCATTCCATGATCATCTGTGGTTTCTTGATTGTCAAAAGCTAATTGTCTTTCTTGTTGTGAAACGTTTCTTTCTTTAACTGGTGTCAAAAAAGCGTTACTTTCCCTTTCCGCCCCAGCATCATTGAATCTTTTACTATCCTTCCCTATTTTTTTAATTGTAGACTCATCTTCTGGCAAAATCGCCAGAGCATTTCTATATCCAAATCCTTTTTCTGAAACATCAGCTCCCCAAGCAAAAGTATATCCGTTAATAACTATTTGCTCCAAAGTTTCCATAAAATCACTAATTGGTAAATTATAACTTGACTGTAGTGCCCAGTTATCTTGAACTTCTAAAACAAATTTTGAATAATATGGATGATGATTAAATGATGTTAAAGAAACATAATCATCCATATTTAGTCCTAATGATTTTGAAAAAGATTTGGGGGTGTAGACTTTTCCATTATAATTAAATTCGAAATCCTCCAAATTTTCAGGTAAATCGCCTAAATAAGCATCTAATATTCCTTCAATTGCCCCTTTCCATGATGATGTTAATTTTCCATTCTGAGGTTTCTTAGCCAAAGCTTTCATTGAAGATTCTAAAACTGCTTCCATTTCTGCATGTCGGTGAGTAGTATTTCCATCTTTCAAACCACTATAGACCTCTTCAGGAACAATTCCATATCTCTTAATTACCCAGGGAATATCATGAAAAGCACCACCAGGTCCGAAAGTAAAAGTCCCATACATTCTAAGAAAATTCTCTGCTTTACCAACATAAGCATTCCTAGCAATAAACATTTCAGAAAGATTGTGTTTTTCTTGTTTGAGCCTAATTATTTCAGATTCAAAAAATGACAAAGAAGAAAAACTCCAACAAGTACTAGTTCTTCCCTGATTTTGAACATCTGTTGCTTCCAAATCTTTTAATACTTTAAAACTGTAATCGCTTCCTTCTCGGTTAGTTTCAAACTTATTTTGAGAATAAACATTGTAGTTTATCAAGATAATAGAAAGTATAAAGATATTTTTCATTTTTATTTATTTATTATTGTGATTAATTGTTTTGATTGATGAACCATCATTATAAATTTTAATTTTAATGGCATTATTTGATCCCTCTCTACCCAAAACATCTACTTCTTTAATTACTTTTTTTGAATCAATTTGTGGAATAATTCCTACAAATGAAAGTGGTACTAACTGCACATCTAAAATTGAAGCATTGCCATTAAAAACATCAACATTTAATGATTTACTTTGATATCCACTACAACTAAAATTAACAGCATAATTTCCAGGACTCAAATATCTATGATAATTTCCAACTGGAAGGTTTGAATAAACATGTGAACTATCAATATCATGATTGAAAATTTCTACTCTAGATTTTAAGGGTTGCCCGTTAATACTGTCCGTAACAATTCCTCTTAAACCAACTAAAGATTGTTTCATGTAGTTCATTAAAGAAGCTTTATTAGAATTCCAAAACCCTGGTAGAGTTGAAGGGTTGGGAGTTTTAGTATTTGAAAGTTCAATTGTAGACTCTCTACACAACTTAAAATAGTTCATAAAATCTTGTCTGCCTCCATCAACCTCGTACCAATCCCAGCCGTTAGTAATTCCATTATTTAAATAATTGAAATAACCTGGACTTGAATAATCATGAACTGTATCTGCATACATTGACCCTAAATCTTGCCACCAACCATCATCTGCAGTTAAATTATTCCAAGTATCCCAAGGATAATTAAAAACTTCTGCTCCAGTATGAAAGTTACATGACATATTAAATGGAATAGAATCTGCTAGGTTCATAAATATAATAGTTTCTTCTTGCCATGAATTTCCATCGGGGTGCTGACCATCTTGAGGATCGGGATAATTTCTATTTAAATCTACCCAATTAGCATTGTTTCTTGTTGCTCCATTAACACTTTGGTCACCACCAGCGTAAGCTCCATCAGGATTAGCTAAAGGATTAATCCATAAATCAATTTCATTGATAATATCTAAGTAATTCCCATTTGTATAACCATTTAAAAGTTCATCAATCAATCTTAACATAAGAACATATCCAGTAAGTTCATTTCCATGCATTGAAGATGTATATAAGAATGATGGTTCATTTTCCTGTGTGCCAACATTATCAGAAATCTGAATAGCCAATATTTTATGTCCTGAGCTCAATGTTCCTAGATTATGTAGTTTACATATTGAGGGGAAAGAGTCAGCAAAAGCTTGCATCATACTCTCATACTCTTGGTAAGTAGGATAATAATTCCAACTTGATCTTGCTTTATTTAATTGGGAAACATTAATAACATCATCAATAATTAGATAGTCCATTTCCAATTTCAAAAAATCTAAAAATTGTTCCTTATTTGCATATGCAAAAATAGTTTGAGCATTAGTTTTATGATCTATAGAAATTAATTTACTTAACTTATTTAAATTTATTTCTCTTGAATTTCTTAATGAAAAATATTGCTCACCCTTGTTGCTAAAAAGAGAATCCACAAAGCCAACTTGGCTGAGAAAGGAATTACTAAGAATTATAAGTATGAATATTATTTTGTAATCTAAAAGTTTTCTCATAATTTTTCAATTGAAAAAGTTGTCCCACCTTTTCCATCATTTAGTTGTATTCCAATCTCTTCTAATCTGTCTCTAATTTTATCGGATAAATCAAAATCTTTGTTCAATCTTGCCTCAGCTCTCAATTTGATTAATATATCTACTGTTTCTTTTAACTTACCCTCAAACTCAGTTCCTAATTCAATTTCATTTTTTAGTCCTAGAATATCAAAAACAAATATATTAATATGATAAATCAAAGATTTTAAGTTTTTATCGCTTATTCCTGCCAATCCGTCTTTAACTTGGTTGATAAATTTTACAACTCTAAATAATTCTGCAATAAGTATTGGAGAGTTAAAATCATCATTCATTGCCTTGTAGCAACCTTTAATCCAAAGTTCTAAATCAAAGCCTGAAGAAACTTTATTAGTAACAAGATTTGGTAAAATATTGATAGCGTCCATAAGTTTATTATAGCCTTTTTCAGAAGCAAGTAATGCATTATTAGAAAAATCTAAAACACTTCTGTAATGTGCTTGAAGAATAAAAAATCTTACCACACTTGCCGAATATTTTTTTGTTAAATGTTCGCTTTTTCCTGATAAAAAATCATTAGGAATGATATAATTACCAGTGGATTTAGCCATTTTTTGACCATTTAAGGTAAGCATATTGGCATGCATCCAAATATTCACGGGATTGTTTCCATGACAAGCTTCAGACTGAGCAATTTCACACTCATGATGTGGGAATTTTAAATCCATTCCTCCTCCGTGAATATCAAAACTTTCCCCTAAATATTTAGTACTCATGGCTGTACATTCCAAATGCCATCCAGGAAATCCATCACTCCAAGGGGAAGGCCATCTCATAATATGTTGAGATTCTGCTTTTTTCCAAAGAGCAAAATCCTGGGGGTTTTTCTTATCAGATTGTCCTTCTAAAGATCTTGTATTATGAATGAGATCTTCAATATTTCTTTTACTCAACTTTCCATATTTATTTTTAGTATTAAATTTTATTACATCAAAATAAACTGACCCATTTACTTCATAAGCAAAATCATTTTTAATGATTTTTTGAATCATCTCAATCTGCTCCATAATATGCCCTGTTGCAGTGGGCTCAATACTTGGAGGTAAAAAATTAAACTTGCTTAATGTTTCATGAAAATCAACGGTATATCTTTGAACCACTTCCATAGGTTCAATTTTTTCTAGTTTTGCTTTTTTTGCAATTCTATCTTCTCCTTCATCTGCATCATTTTCTAAATGTCCAGCGTCAGTAATATTTCTGACATATCTTACTTTATAACCAAGGTGTTTTAAATAACGGAAAACTAAATCAAAAGACATAAATGTTCTTACATTTCCCAAGTGAACATTACTGTAAACTGTTGGTCCACACACATACATACCAACATGACCATCTTGAATAGGACGAAACTTTTCCTTCTTTCCGCTTAGAGAATTATATATATATAAGTCTTTCACTTTTTTTCTCCGACAATTAACTGAAGAAATTCATTCTTAAAATTGCTTTCTAAAAACTTACCTGAATATTCTGCAGTAGTAGTCCAGCTATTTACATCTTTTATTCCTCTCATACTGACACATAAATGCTGTGCATCAATGATGCATGCAACATCTTCTGTTTCCAGTTCCTTCTTCAAAAAGTCTACAATTTGTACCGTTAATTTTTCTTGGACTTGAGGTTTTTTAGAAAAAAAATTTACTATTCTATTTAATTTTGACAATCCTACTATCTTATTGTTAGCAAAATAGCCTATGTGAGCTTTACCTACAATAGGTACGAAATGATGTTCACATAGTGAAAATAAACTTATATTTTTTTCAAGAATAATTCCTTTGTAGTCAAAAGAATTTTCAAATTTTTTTATGATCGGAATTTTAGATTCATCTAAGCCCTCAAATATTTCCTCTACATACATTTTAGCAACTCGTTTTGGTGTATCTTTCAAACTATCATCATTTAAGTCCAGATCTAAAATTTTCATGATAGAACTGAAATGATGAGCTATTGCATCTGTTTTTTCTTTATTCGTCAATTTTCTTGTAGAATTTTCTTCTGAGAGTGAAACTATATTATCGGATTTATATGCCATTTAAATAAAGAATATTTAAAACAAATATAGATAGGTGCATTTAATAGAAATAAAAAAAGACACATTTTTTAATCTTTATCTTTAATTTCTTGAGTAAATTAGGATTAATATTTAAAGTTGCCCTTAATAAAAAAAATAAAGGAAAAGAATTACATAATTGGTATTTGGAAAATTAATAATTCTGAATATAGCCGCATTTTATGTGAAAAAATTCATCCCGACTATCATTCTGATTTTTTACAATATAAAATGGAGAAAAGAAAATGGGAAGTTTATGGAACAAAATTACTATTTAATGAATTAATATCTGAAAATGAATTAATATCTGAAAATGGTATTCCTTATATAAAAGACAATGAGAAACATATTTCAATAACTCATACTGATGATTTAGTTGCCATGATTATTGCCAACTATGATTGTGGGATTGATATTGAATTAAAAAAAAGAGATGCTTCAAGAATAAAACATAAATTTCTAAATGATAGAGATTTTAAACAAGGAGATAACAAGGAAGAAATTTTAAAAATTTGGTGTATGAAAGAAGTTCTGTATAAAGTGAAAAAGGTAAAAACTGTTTTATTTAACAGGCATTTAACTATTCAAAAAAAAACAAAAAACTTTTTTGGAACTTGTCAACATCCAAAATTTTCATTTTCATGTTCTTTAAAAATTGTAAACTTTGAAAATTATTTTTTAGCTTTCAACACTGATTATTCACAATAATTTATGATAAAAGATAATATTATTAATAAAATAAAAGATGGAGAGAAATTATGGTGTGTTTTAATAGATCCTGATAAAATATTATTTGAAAAAATTGGCCTTTTAGTTTCTCTTATCAATCGATCTAGCTGTGACTATATATTAGTGGGAGGAAGTTTAATTAATAACCAAATATTTAATAGCTACCTTGAAAAAATAAATAATATTGCAAATAAACCAGTTATTATATTTCCAGGTAATAATCAACAAATATCTAAGCACGCTGACGGCTTATTTTTACTTTCCCTAATTAGTGGAAGAAATCCTGACCTATTAATCGGACAACACGTTAAAACTGCCTTTAAATTAAAAGATTCTAAACTAGAAATTTTGCCCTGTGGCTATTTACTTATAGAGGGTGAGTCTTTAACTTCTGCCATATATATGAGTGAGTCACTTCCCATACCAAAAGACAAAAGTGATATTGCTGCTGCAACCGCACTGGCTGGAGAACAATTAGGTTTACAATTTATTTATTTAGATAAAGGTTCAGGATCTAAGTTTACAGTGCAAAATAAAATGATAAAGGCCGTAAGTAACAGTATTAAAATTCCATTAATTGTTGGTGGTGGTATCAACAATCAAAAAGACTTAAATGATGTGTGGAATTCTGGAGCTGATATAGCAGTTATAGGAACAGCTATTGAAGATAACTTTAATAATATATCATTGTTTGACAAAAATTAAAATAAAGTGATTTTTCAAAAAAAAATTCAATTTTTATGCTATTTTTTCATTTTAATCAACTTAAACAGTACCCATGGACAAACTATTTCAAGAAGAGAATATATTGTAAAATTTGCACCGCTTGCTGTAAAACAAATGCAAATTCATAAGATTCCAGCAAGTATCACTCTAGCTCAAGGCATTCTCGAAAGTAACAATGGTAATTCTAGGCTTGCAATTAAAGGAAATAATCATTTTGGCATAAAATGTCATGGATGGGAGGGAAAAAAGATTTATGCAGATGATGATAAAAAACATGAATGTTTTAGAAACTATAAGAATGTTATAGAATCTTATAGAGATCACTCTCTTTTTTTAAAGAAATATGATAGATATAGTTTTCTATTTGATTATAAAATAAAAGATTATAAATCTTGGGCTTTTGGTTTAAAAAAAGCAGGGTATGCCACTAACAATAAATATCCTGAATTATTAATTAAGATTATTGAAGAAAATGAACTTTTCAAATACGATAAAGTAAGTACGGATCAGTTAATGGCTTCTTCGAGAGACATTTATTTACATAGTAATAAAATAAAATATGTGATTGCCAACGATTTAGAAACTTATCAAATTATAGCAGAAGAATTAAATTTAAAATTATGGCAACTTTATAAGTATAATGATTCTAAATCAAACAATAGATTAGCTGCTGGAACTAAAGTATTTATTCAACCCAAAAGAAATAAATGCAAAAAAAGAATTCATATTGCTAAAGATAATGAAACACTGTATGAAATTTCCCAGTATTATGGGCTAAAATTGAAAAAACTACAGAAAAGAAACCTGTTTTTTACAGAAAACAAATTAAATAGAGGGGACAAAATAAGATTAAGATGAAAATTTCTATTAACATTGTAATAATTCAATTAATATGATTTCTCAAGAACAATTAAAAACTATTAATGATCGTCTGGAAGCGTTAAGGGGGTATCTTTGACATTGACGAAAAAAGAGAGCTGATTAAAGAAGATGAACTAGTCACTCAAGATCCTGAATTTTGGAACGACCCTAAAAAAGCTGAAGTAGTTCTTAAATCTATAAAAAATAAAAAATTGTGGGTTAGTTCTTATGATAAACTCAAGACCAATCTTGAAGATACAGAGATATTATTTCAATTTTTCAAAGAAGGTGAAGTAGAAGAAGCAGAAGTTTTGGAGCAATACCATCTATTAATTAAAAACTTAGATGATTTAGAGCTTAAAAACATGCTGTCTTACGAGGAGGATCACCTGGATGCAATTCTGCAAATTACTGCAGGAGCTGGAGGAACAGAAAGTTGTGACTGGAGTTCAATGTTGATGAGAATGTACTTAATGTGGTGTGAAAAACATGGTTACAAAGTAAAAGAAATTCATTCTCAAAATGGTGATGTAGCAGGAATTAAGACAGTTACTCTTGAAATTTCTGGCGATTTTGCTTTTGGATATTTGAAAGGAGAAAATGGAGTTCATAGATTAGTTAGAGTGAGCCCATTTAATGCCCAAGGTAAAAGAATGACTTCATTTTCTTCAGTGTATGTATATCCCAGTGTTGATGATTCTATAGAAATTCAAATAAACCCTGCTGATATAAGTTGGGATACCTTTAGAAGTGGAGGTGCTGGAGGTCAAAATGTCAACAAGGTAGAAACTGGAGTTAGACTAAAACATGCTCCAACTGGAATTGTAATAGAAAATACAGAAACAAGATCTCAACTCAATAACAGAGAAAAAGCAATGCAGCTATTAAAATCTCAGTTGTATGAAATTGAATTAAGAACAAGAAGAGAGAAACAAGATGAAATTGAAGCTGGGAAAAAGAAAATTGAATGGGGTTCTCAAATTAGAAGTTATGTGTTGGATGACAAAAGAGTAAAAGATCATAGAACAAATTTTCAAAATAATGATCCATTCAAAGTGCTTGATGGTGATTTGCAGCCATTTTTAAACTCTTATTTAATGAGTTATGGAAAATCAAAATAAAATGAAATACTATCATAATAATAGATGTAAAAAAAGTAGAGAGGGTTTACAATATCTTATCGAAAAAAAAATTCACCCTGAAGTTATAGACTATATAAATAATAAAATAGAGAAACTTGAATTGATTGAAATTATAAATAAGTTAAAAATTGAACCAGAAAATTTATTAAGGAAAAATGAAAAAGCTTATAAAGAAAATATTAAGGGAAAAAATCTTTCTAATGATGAAATTATTGAATGGATGATAAAAGAACCAAAACTTATGGAAAGACCTATTTTAATAAATAATAAAGATGCAGCTATTGGTAGACCAAAAGAAAATTTTTTAAGCCTTATCGATTAAACGTCTTTAATTATCCCTCTTTTAGAAAGTTGAGCTTTTGTGATTTCTATTGCTCCCCATTGAACCCAAAGCCCAACAAAACCACCTAAAAATAACAATACCCAAAAAGCCATTCCAAAGAAAAATAAAAAAACTGCTGTACCTAAAATCATATGTTATAAATTTGAGTAAACTTATTAACGAAATTAATAATAAAAATTAAAAATGAGCTTTAGAATTGAAAAAGATACAATTGGAGAAATAAAAGTTGAATCTGACAAATACTGGGGAGCTCAAACTGAGCGATCAAGAAATAATTTTAAAATTGGTTCTCCAGCATCAATGCCAATAGAAATTATTCATGCATTTGCAGTATTAAAAAAAGCTGCAGCTATTACTAATTTTAAACTTGGTGTTTTAGATGAAAAGAAAAAAGATTTAATTTCCAAGGTATGTGATGAAATTCTAGATAATAAATTAAATGATGAATTTCCTCTAGTAGTTTGGCAGACAGGCTCTGGGACTCAAAGCAACATGAATGTCAACGAAGTAATTGCTAACAGAGCTCATGTAATAAATGGAGGATCTCTTGATGAAGGTAATTCTACATTAAAAGCCAATGATGATGTCAATAAATCTCAATCATCAAATGATACTTTTCCAACCGCTATGCATGTAGCGAGTTATAAAATTATTATTGAAAAAACTATTCCAGCTATTGAAATGCTAAAGAGTACATTTGAAAAAAAATCAAAGGATTTTAAGGATGTTGTTAAAATTGGTAGAACCCATTTAATGGATGCAACTCCCTTAACATTAGGTCAAGAGTTTTCTGGATATGCATCTCAGTTAGATCATGGTTTAAAAGCTCTCAATAATACATTAGAGCATTTAAGTGAATTAGCTTTGGGAGGAACTGCTGTAGGAACAGGCCTCAATACACCCAATGGCTACGCGGAAATGGTTGCGAAAAATATTGCAGAAATAACTGATTTGCCATTTGTAACTGCTAAAAATAAATTTGAAGCATTAGCTGCCCATGACGCTATAGTAGAAACCCATGGAGCTATAAAGCAATTGGCAGTTTCTGTATATAAGATTGCCAACGATATTAGAATGTTAGCTTCCGGACCTAGGTCTGGAATTGGTGAATTAATAATACCAGCAAACGAACCTGGCTCATCCATAATGCCTGGAAAGGTGAATCCTACTCAATGTGA
>TARA_Y200000002_G_C22688603_1_pt1 | contig 13659 bp, 14 predicted proteins | sample TARA_Y200000002 | Tara Oceans TARA_Y200000002 (sample SAMEA2619388) | marine metagenome | biome: marine biome (ENVO:00000447); feature: surface water layer (ENVO:00002042); material: "saline water (ENVO:00002010), including plankton (ENVO:xxxxxxxx)" | depth 5 m | reverse complement strand
CAAATATGCAAAATAAAAGTTTTTAATTACAACCTTAAAGCAATTCTTTTACTACAAAAAAAGTCTTATTATAAGAACTTTTTGAACTGAAAATAATTAGAAAAATTAATCTCTATACATTGAAATAGTTAAAGATGAAATTGACGGGTTTGAAGATGAAATTAATTCTATTGTTATATTGTTGTAGTCTAAATTTGAAATATTATAATTAGCATAATCTGAATTAGATATTGTACCTGAACCGTTGTAATAATCAACCAATTGGTTTTGTAATGTAATGGTTGTTTGCTCTGAGTTTAAAGTTGAAATTCCCCAAACATCAATCCAATCTCCACCCTGACCATTATTACCCGAAGCTGGAAGAGCTTCAGCGTAATATGACCCGTCTTGATAAAATGTAAATCGGTAAACAGAATATAAACTTGAAGATTCTTGGCCATTTAAAATAAAACTTGTTAAATTCCATTCACCCTCTAAATCGTATAAACAAGAATTATCCATTTCCTTTGCTGAAGAGTCATAATTTGATGCATCTGGATCTGTGCATCCTGGTTTTGAACAACTAGTATACATTAGGATCATTGAAATACAAATAAATGTGATTTTTTTCATAATATTTTGTTTTATATTTTCAATGTACAAAATAATTTACAATTATAGTTTACTAGAATCAAAAGAAGTAATTTTTTTATGCTTATGTTATACTCAACAATTTTTAATCTAATTAGTTGTAATGTTTAATTTTATAAAATGAAAGTTTTAATTACCGGCGGATCTGGTTTTTTAGGATCTTCACTTACTAAGAAATTGGTATCTGAAAAAATAGAAGTAGTACATCTTACTAGAGAAAAGAGCTCTAAAAACGATGTTAAAAATTATATATGGGATTGGAGAAATAAGGAAATTGATGAAAAATGTTTTAATGGTGTAACTCACATAGTTCACTTAGCTGGAGCTGGAATTGCTGAAAAAGCGTGGACACAAAAAAGAAAAAATACTATTGTAAAAAGTAGGGTTTTAACCACAAGACTTTTACATTCTAAAATTAAATCCAATAACCACAAAATAAAGGCATTTGTCTCTGCTTCTGCTGTTGGCTATTATGGAGCTCAATTTTCCGAAAAAGTATTTAGTGAAACAGACCCTTCATATGAAGATTTTATGGGAAATTGTTGTAAACAATGGGAAAAAGCCACTGATCTATTTATGCCAATTTCCAGAGTAGTTAAATTAAGACTTGGTGTAATTTTAGATCCAAATTTTGGTGCTCTGCCTAGAATAGCTGGAATGATAAAAAATAGGCTTGGATCTCCACTAGGAACAGGAAAACAATATATGCCATGGATACATATTCAGGATGCTGTTGAATTATTTTATCAAGCTATAATAAGTGAGCAATATTCAGGTATTTATAATGCAGTTTCCAATGACATTGTCACAAATGCTGAACTAACACATAGAATTGGTCAAGTACTGAACAGAAAAATATGGCTTCCTAATGTTCCAAGTTTCCTATTAAAATTTTTATATGGCGAAATGGCTGATACAATTCTTAAAGGAGTTAAAGTATCTAATAAAAAATTAAAGTCAACTGATTTTAAGTTTAAATACGAAAATTTAGATCAAGCCCTTAGAGAAATTTATCATTAAGATTCTCTTGACATCAATGTCATAGCAAATTCCTTTAATAAAAGCTTTTTTTCATTTGAGATATTAATTTTAGCAATACTTGAAATAGCTTTATCAAAATATATTTTTTTAGTTTTTTCTGCAATATCTAAAACACGATATTTTTTATAATAGGATTTAATTTTAGCAACTTTAAAATTGTTTTCAAGTTGAGAATCTTCTAAAATGTTTTGTATAGATTTATGATCTTCTTTTGAAGAATTTTTTAATAGCTCTATCAATAAAATAGTTTTCTTTTTTTCTATAATGTCTCCACCAATTTGTTTTCCAAAACCTTCTTTTTCAGGGTAAATATCTAATATATCGTCGTGAATTTGAAATGCAGTTCCTAAATTTAAACCGAAATCATATAGTAAATTAGCATCTTTTAATCTAGCACCCCCAATTATTGCTCCTATTTTTAAAGAACAAGCTACTAAAACAGATGTCTTAAGTTGAATCATTTTAACATATTCATTTAAAGAAATATCCTCTTTTTTTTCAAATTCTATATCTAATGATTGGCCTTCACAAACTTCGATAGCCGTTTGTTGAAAAAGTTGATGTATTTCAATAGTTTGGCAAGGTGATGAAGCTAATAATTTATTAACTAACGAGTACAATAAATCTCCTGATAAAATAGCCTGATTTACATCCCATTTTTGATGAACTGAAGGGTGATTTCTTCTTAAAGGTGCCTGATCCATAATATCATCGTGAATTAAAGTGAAATTATGAAATAACTCAATAGCTATAGATTCTTTAATTGATCTTAAAGGATCTCCACAAAATAAATCAGTTGCTAAAAGAGTTAAAGAGGGTCTAAACCTTTTACCGCCTAACTGAAGAATATACTTTATTGGTTTGTATATAGTTAATTTTGGTAATTCTTTACAGTATTTTTCTAACTCATTATCAATAATATTTTTATATCGATCAAGCATTAAAAATTAACTAATAAGACTCATTAAGTAATTTCCATATCCACTTTTTAATAATGGAATTGCCAGTTCTTTAAGTTGTTCATCATTTATAAATCCATTAGAATAAGCAACTGCCTCAACGCATCCAACCCCAAAACCTTGTCTTTCTTCAATTGTCTGAACGAAATTAGATGCTTGAATTAACGACCTAAAAGTGCCAGTATCTAGCCAAGCTGTTCCTCTAGGAAGTGTTTTTACTTGAAGTTTTCCTGCTTCTAAATAAGCTTTATTTACATCCGTTATTTCATATTCTCCCCTGTCACTAGGTTCTAAATTTTCTGCAATTTCAATAACATTATTATCGTAAAAGTATAAGCCTGGGACTGCATAATTAGATTTAGGTTTAGATGGCTTTTCTTCAATTGAGATCGCTTTATGGTTTTGGTCAAATTCTACTACTCCATATCTTTCTGGATCATTAACCCTGTAAGCAAAAATATAGCCCCCATCTGGATTAGTTGAGCCTTCTAATTTTTCGCCCATTCCTGTTCCAAAGAAAATATTATCCCCCAAAATTAGAGCAACTTTATCTTTACCAATAAAATTTTTTCCAATTACAAATGCTTGTGCTAAACCATTTGGATCTGGCTGAATTTTGTATTCAAATCTACATCCTAATTTGCTTCCGTCTCCTAATAAATGTTTAAAAAGTGGCTGATCGTGAGGAGTAGTTATGAATAATATTTCTCTTATTCCTGCATGCATCAAGGTAGAAAGAGGATAATAGATCATCGGCTTGTTATATACCGGCATTAACTGCTTACTTACCGCTAATGTCAATGGATGTAACCTAGTTCCAGAACCTCCAGCTAAAATAATTCCTTTCATTATTATAATTTATCTATTTCTATGTCTGAATCATCGTAAAGAAAATCCTCTGAGTTTTTAAAGTTTTTAGTTAACACATTACTTTCTAATGAAAGAAGTAAAGAAGGCAGTAAAATTAAATTGGTTAACATTGCTACGAATAAGGTTAAGGAAACTAAAATTCCCAATGCCTGGGTGCCACCAAATTCAGAAGCTGTAAACATTGAGAATCCAAAAAACAAAATTATCGATGTGTAAATCATACTAACACCAGTCTCTTTGATAGATATTTCTACCGCTTGAGTTATGGTTTTAGTCTTTAGTTCTTGTCTATACTTAGCTAAAAAATGAATAGTATCGTCAATAGAAATTCCAAAGGCGATACTAAATACCAAAATAGTCGAAGGTTTGATAGGGATTCCAAAATAACCCATCAAGGCGGAAGTAAAAATAAGAGGAATTAAATTTGGAAAAAGTGACACTAAAACCATTTTAAAAGATTTAAATAGAAAAGACATTAAAACAGCAATCACTATAATCGCTAAAATCAAACTGGTAAAAAGGTTTTTAACCATGTATGTAGTTCCTTTAGTATAAAGCACTCCCGAACCAGTAATTACAGGATGTACTTTGAGGTTTGATACTGAATTTTTTACAGCAGAAATAAATTGACTATTTCCATATAATTCATTTATTTCAGAAAGATTTTCTGGGAAATTATTTACCAACTCTAAGTCTCCTTTTGTTAATTCTTGTTTTACTTGAAAGTTAATTCTTCTATTCTGCAAATAAAAATTATGAAAATCTTCGTCTTTATCACATTGAAATAAAGAATATTGTTCAGGATTAATTATACTACTAACTCTTTCATTAATCCTATCAATTAAACTATCCATTGAAGAGGTTCCTATATCTGCAATTTGAAGTGTAATCCTTGTTGAATGGTGAGTGGAATCTAAAAAACTTCTTACAAAACCGTTATTATTATCTTTTTTTTGATTTACAAAAGTATTTTTGAAATATTTAGAATTGATGATTCTAGAAAAATATCTCTGGTCCTTAGGATTACTAAAATCCAGTTCATATTTAGAAGCTTTTCCATTTGCATAAGCCTGAGAAATAAACTTCATTGCATCAACTATGGAAAGAGATGTCGATAAATATTTTTCTTCTTTGAGAGCTTCTTGAAGTTTTTGAATTCTTGAAATATTAGAAAAGTTTTTATACATGGTATCTTGAAATGTTAATACTATTTCAAAGGGTAAAACACCATTTAATTCTTTTTCAAAAAATCTTAAGTCTTTTATTATCTGACTATTTTTTGGCAAATCGTCTGTGAAATTGCCCGTTGTATGCATAAGACTAATACCATAACCGCCAAGTATTAATAAAATAAATGTGGAGATATAAACTTTTTTTCTGTGAAACTTTGAAAACTTAATTAAGTTGGAAACAAAATTATACATCCACTTTCTATCTAAATGTCGGATATGTTTTTCTTTTGGATCATTTAAAAAACTGTAAATAATAGGAACTAAACATATGCTAAGGAAAAACATACACATTATGTTAATAAAGGAAACAATTCCAAATTCAACCATCATTTTAGAGCTAGTAAATATGAAAGTTCCAAAACCTAAAGCAGTGGTTATATTTGTTAAAAATGTAGCGTTACCAACTTTTTGAATTATTAATTCAAGGGATTTAATTTTATTATTATTTTTTCTAAACTCTTGTTGATATTTATTTATTAAATAAATACAGTTTGGAATTCCAATTACTATAACTAAGGGAGGAATTAGAGCCATTAATGCAGTAAGTTCGTATCCAAACAAACCGATAATTCCCACAGACCAAGTTACTCCAATTAAAACGACAATCATCGAAATAAAAACAACCTTGAGGGATTTAAAGAAAATCAGTAATAAGAGCGAAGTAACTAGAACAGCAAGGCAAACAAATAAAGTCAATTCATCTTTAATTACATTCATCATAAAAGCTCGAATATGAGGAAGACCAGAAAATTTCCAATTCTTAAAATGGTGATTATATGAATTGGCGATTTGATGTATATCAGAAACTAAATTTCCTCTTAGTTTTGAATCAAAAATTTCTTTGTTTAGAAAAAACATCATCATGTGTAAATCACTGGATTTTTTATAAATTATATTCTCATAAAATTTTAATGAATTAATTACTTTTTGGATACTATCAATATGATTTTGACTGGCAGGATATTTTTCTATGATTTCTACTAAATCAAAGCGTTGTTCTTTTTTGTTTTTAATAATATTATACAAGTGTCCTTCAGAAAACACCGAATCAACTACATTCTTGTAGTAACTGGTATCTGTTTTAGTCACTAAAACTTTAACATTTTGAATGCTGTCTGCAAGCTCTAGCCAGGCGTTAAATTTATCTTTATTATAAAAATCAGGTTCTGTTGTAGCAATTACTAACATCAGACCATCTTGTCCAAAATTTAATTTAAAATTATCATAAGCAATGTAAATGGGGTCTGATTGTGGGATGAGCTTATTTAACTCATATTGTAATTTTATTTTGCTAGAAAAGAACCCAAATAATATTGTAAATAAAACTATTGCTACAATAATTAAAATTCTATTACCAAGGATTAATTTGGAAATATTCCTCCACATTCAAATTAAATTTCCACTAAGTTATCAATTAATAAAGAAGAATATGATTATAAGAATAAAGGAATTTACTAATTTTAAAAAATTCTGATGAAAAAAAGTGAACTTTTAGTACTTATCAAATACTTTTCTTTTAAAAAGTTTAAAAATTTATTACAACTATATTTTAGTTTTTCCTTTTCTAAATTATTTAAATCGTCTCACATTTCAGGACTGCCCATGGCACTTAGTATTGAACCAACCACAGCATGTAATTTAAGATGTCCAGAATGTCCAAGTGGATTGAAGCAATTTTCTAGAAAAACCGGAAATTTATCTTTAAAATTAAATAAAAAAATAATTGATGAATTAAATGGCCACATATCCTATATCAATTACTATTTTCAAGGAGAGCCCTATATAAATCCTAACTTTTTTAAATTAATTTCTTATGCTAATTCCAAGAATATATTTTGTGCCACTTCTACCAATGGACATTTTTTAAACGATGAAAATTGTCAAAAAACTGTTAATTCAGGTCTTAAAAGATTGATAATTTCTATTGATGGAAATGACCAAGAAACCTATCAGGTATATAGAAAAAATGGAAAATATGAAAAAGTTTTAGAAGGAGCAAAAAATATTTTAAAATGGAAAAAAAAGTTAAATAGCAATTATCCACATGTAATATTTCAATTTTTGGTAGTTAAAACTAATGAACATCTTGTGGATAAGATGAAAGAATTAACTAAAAAGCTAGGAGTAGATGAACTTAGAATTAAAACTGCCCAGGTATATAATTTTAAAAATGGAAATTCTTTAATTCCTGAAAATGAAAAATACAGTAGGTACATAAAAAATAAAAATGGAGAATATCAATTAAAAAATAATTTCTATAATCGCTGTTGGAGAATGTGGAGCAGCGCAGTTATAACAGTAAATGGCGAACTAGTACCTTGTTGTTTTGATAAAGATGCTGTTCATAAAATGGGTGACCTAAAAATCTCTAGTTTTTCTAAAATTTGGAATAGTAAAGTTTACAACTCATTTAGAAATCAGATATTTCTAGACAGAAGTCAAATTGAAATATGTAAAAATTGTTCTGAAGGATCTAAAGTTTGGGCATAAAAAAAGCCCTAATAGGGCTTTTAATAAGTTTTATGATTTTTAGTGCTCATGACCTTCATGCTCTTCAGCAGGTTCTGATGCTTCTTCCATTGTTGAATCAGCAGCAGCTTCTTCCATTGTTGAATCAGCAGCAGCTTCTTCCATTGTAGAGTCTGCAGCAGCTTCTTCTACAACTTCTTCGACTGGAGCAGCCTCTTCAACCGGCTCAGCAACGGGTGCTTCCTCAGTTGGAGCCCCACAAGAAAACATAATAGCTGCAAGTGGTAAAATCCATAATTTTTTCATAATAAATGATTTTTAATTAATAATTTGCAAATTGATGATGTAAAACTCAAGATATTTTTGATAAAATCCTAATTATCAAGCATAAAAGTAATTTTAATGACATTATACTTTCATAATGTCAGCTTCTTTTAAATCAACTAATTCATCTACTTTACTAGTAAATGAATCTGTTAATTTCTGAATTTCCTCTTCAGAAGTTTTAATCTCATCTTCGCTCAATCCTTCTTCTTTTAAACTTCTAACCATCTCATTCGCATCTTTTCTTTGTGACCTTATGCTTATTTTTGCATGTTCGCCTTCTGCCTTGGATCTTTTAACAAGATCAATTCTTCTTTCCTCGGTGAGTGCAGGAACAGAAATTAAAATAACTTCTCCATTATTTTGTGGGTTCAAACCAAGGTTGGCATTCATTATTGCCTTAGTTATCTCTTCAAGCATCGCCTTTTCCCAAGGTTGAATAGTCAAAGTTCTTGAATCTAATGTACTGATATTAGCAATTTGAGAAAGCGGTGTTAAAGATCCATAATAATCTACTTTAACACTATCTAACATTGAAGGATTGGCTCTTCCAGCCCTTATCTTTCCTAACTCTAAATTCAAATGAATAATAGATTTTTCCATTGCTTGCTTCGAATCGTCTAAAATTAAATTAATTTCTTCCATAAAAATACTTTTACACCGTAACTAAAGTACCTACTTTTTCTCCTAATATAACTCTTTTTAGATTTCCAGACTTATTGATATCAAAAACAACAACAGGAATATTATTTTCTTTACACAATGTAAAAGCTGTCATATCCATTATTTTTAATTTTTTTTCATAGGCTTGATCAAAACTAATTGACTCAAATTTTACAGCACCAGGATTTTTTTCAGGATCAGAATCATAAACACCATCTACTCTAGTTCCCTTTAATATCACATCACAGTCAATTTCAACGGCCCTAAGAGACGCAGCAGAATCTGTTGTAAAAAATGGATTTCCAGTACCTGAACCGAAAATTACTATTCTTCCCTTTTCTAAATGTCGAACAGCTTTTCTTTTAATGTAGGGTTCTGCTATCTGCTTCATCTCAATAGCAGATTGAAGTCTTGTATAGAGTCCTATGGATTCTAGTGAAGATTGAAGAGCCATACTGTTGATCATCGTAGCTAACATTCCCATATAATCCCCCTGAGTTCTATCCATTCCTCCTTTTTCAGCTTGTACTCCTCTGAAAATATTTCCTCCTCCAATAACAATTCCAACTTGTACATTAAGATCAACTATTTCTTTAATATCTTGAGCATATTGCATCAAGCGGTTATTATCTATTCCAAATTGTTTATTACCCATTAGTGCTTCACCGCTCAGTTTTAATAAAATTCTTTTATACTTCATAATTAAAATTTAAGACAAAAAAAAGAGAGCCAAATGCTCTCTAAATATAATCAACAATTTCTAAACCGATAATGAACATCTTTTAAAATCTGTCACCTTTAAGTTAGGATTTGTTTCCTTTAAAAATTGACCAACTGTTTTTTTATTATCTCTTACAAAAACTTGGTTAACCAAAGTAGTTTCTTTAAAAAATTTATTTAATCTTCCTTTAGCAATCTTTTCAGCCATTTCCGCTGGTTTTCCTTCTTGTATAGCTAATTCTTTGCCCACTTCTAATTCTCTATCAATAACATCCTGAGTTACTGATTCTTGATCTAAAGCAATAGGATTCATAGCAGCAACTTGCATAGCTATCTGTTTTCCAACTTCTTCCTCATCCAAAGTCAAGCCAATGATACTTGCAATCTGGTTTCCTGGATGATTGTAAGCAACCACTTTTTTAGCTGTGATTTTTTCTAAAGCCGAAATTTCAATTTTCTCACCTATAACGCCACTTTGTTCAATTATTTTTTCTGATATTTTGAGTCCCGAATCCAAATAATTTTGATTCATAAATTCATCTAGGGATTGAACATTATTTTGGATAGCTAAATCCATTAAAGAATTTGCTAAATTTCCAAAATCCTTGTTTTTTGCTACAAAATCTGTTTCACAATTCAAACATAATAAATAACCACTTTCCTCATTTGATTTTGCAATTACCAAACCTTCACTAGCCTCTCTATCTCCTCTTTTTGCAGCAATTTTTTGACCTTTTTTTCTTAAAAAATCAATTGCCGATTCCATATCACCATTGGATTCAGTTAATGCTTTTTTACAGTCCATCATCCCAGCACCTGTTTTTTTTCTAAGTTCGTTGACTTCTTTGGCAGTAATACTCATAATAAATATAAATTAAGATTTATCCTCAAGTTTTTGTTCTGTATTTTCTTCGCTCGCTTCTTTTGCCGCTTTTTCTTGGGCAATTTTTTCTTTAGTTTGCTTTCTTTCACCAAGCCCTTCTTTAATAGCATCACATAAAGCTGAAATTACCAAATCTATAGATTTTGTTGCATCGTCGTTTGAAGGAATCACAAAATCAATACCATCTGGGCTAGAATTAGTATCTACCATAGCAAAAATTGGGATTTTCAAATTTTTAGCCTCTGATAAGGCAATATGTTCTTTTTTTACATCCACAATAAAAATTGCTGCTGGTAATCTGTTCATATCAGAAATTGAACCAAAGATTTTATCTATTTTTTCTCTCTTTCTTGATAGTTGGAGTCGTTCTCTTTTGGACATTGTATCAGCAGTACCATCTTTCATCATCTTATCGATAGAAGTCATCTTTTTGATGGTCTTTCTTGTAGTCTTAAAGTTGGTCAATAATCCTCCTGGCCACCTTTCTGTAATTGAAGGCATATTTACTTCTTCAACCTTTGTAGACATAATTTCTTTAGCTTGTTTTTTGGTAGCTACAAAAAGAATTTTTCTCCCAGATTTTGCAATTTGTCTCATTGCCTTAGAAGCCTCTTCTAATTTTATTAAAGTTTTATTTAAATCTATAACGTGAATTCCTTTCTTGTCGTCAAATATATAAGGAGACATACTTGGATTCCACTTTCTTTTTAAATGTCCAAAATGCACACCGGCACTTAACATTTGTTCAAAAGTTACTTTTGTCATTTTTGTTTACTTTCTTGTTACTGTATGATCAGCAGGAATGCAGTAGCAAATTTTGGTCTGCATACCTTAGATACTAAACTATGTACCCTGGTACATTTACTATAAATTATCTTTTACTAAACTGGAATTTTTTTCTAGCCTTGGGTTGCCCTGGTTTCTTTCTTTCCACCATTCTTGGATCTCTAGTCATTAGTCCTTCGGCTTTTAGCAAGGGTTTAAAATCTGCATTAATTTCTACTAATGCTCTAGAAATCGCTAATCTGATGGCTTCGACTTGTCCAGTATTACCTCCTCCATTAACATTTATAGTCGCGTCGTATTTCCCTTTTGTACCAGTTAATTCAAAAGGTTGGAAGATTTTATATTGTAATACATCAGTAGTGAAATAGTCTTTATGATCTCTTTTATTGATCGTAATTTTACCCTTTCCACTTTTAAGGTAAATTCTGGCTACTGAAGATTTTCTTCTTCCTAATTTATTAATAACAGACATTAAAATTTTAGTTAAGTTCTACTTTTTTTGGTTTCTGAGCTTCTTTATTATGATTTTCCCCTACAAATACATGAAGGTTTGTAAATAATTTTCTTCCTAATCTATTTTTAGGCAACATTCCTTTGACAGCTTTTTCCATTAGTCTTTCTGGGAACTTTTTAAGCATAGAAGAAGCATTTATAGATCGTTGACCCCCTGGATATCCAGTATGACTAATATATTCTTTGTTTTCCCATTTTGCTCCAGATAAAGTTATTTTTTCTGCATTGATAACAATTACATTATCTCCACAATCAACATGGGGTGTGAATTCAACTTTATGTTTTCCTCTAATCAAACTGGCTACTTTACTAGCTATTCTACCTAACGGTTGGCCTTCAGCATCAATTAATAACCACTCTTTATTGACTGTCTCTCTGTTAGCTGAAACTGTTTTATAACTTAAATGACTCACTATTACTTTCTTAATTAATTAACGGGTTGCAAAGATATAATATAATTTTGATACTAACAATTGATAACGAATTTTTTAAAATCATCTATTGAATAACTCTGAGTTTTTTACCCACTTTAACAAAAGCATGAATTGCAGTATCTAAATGGTCTTTGCTGTGAGCAGCAGAAATTTGAGTTCTTATCCTTGCTTTTCCCTTGGGCACAACTGGATAGAAAAAACCTACTGCATATACTCCTTCTTCAAGAAGCATATCCGCAAATTTTTGAGAAAGAGCTGCATCATACAACATAATAGGAACAATAGGAGAGTTGCCTTCTTTTACATCAAAGCCAGCTTTAATAATTTTAGTTTTAAAATACTGAGTATTCTCTTCTAATCGGTCTCTTAAATGAGTACTGGAAGATAAAATTTCAAAAACTTTATTAGCTGCTCCAACAATTGATGGAGCTAAAGAATTTGAAAACAAGTAAGGTCTAGATTTTTGACGTAATATTTCTATTATTTCTTTTTTACCAGTAGTGTAACCCCCCATGGCACCTCCCAGAGCTTTTCCTAAAGTTCCTGTTATTATATCGACTCTATTTATAACATTATGGTATTCGGGAACACCTCTTCCTGTTTTTCCAATAAATCCAGCAGAATGACATTCGTCAGTCATCACTAAAGCATCGTATTGATCTGCCAAATCGCATATTTCATTCAATTTTGCAATATCTCCATCCATTGAGAACACCCCATCAGTGACTATAATTTTATTTCTAGATTCTTGAGCTTGTTTCAATTGGTATTCTAAATCTTGCATATCACTATGCTTATATCTAAACCTTTTAGCTTTGCAAAGCCTTACACCATCAATAATTGATGCATGATTTAACTCATCGGAAATAATAGCATCATCGACTCCAAATAAAGGTTCAAATAATCCGCCATTGGCATCAAAAGCAGCTGCGTATAAAATAGTATCTTCTGTTGAGTAAAAATTAGCAATTCTTTTTTCTAACTCTTTATGGATATCTTGGGTTCCACAAATGAATCTTACAGATGACATTCCAAACCCGTGAGATTCTAAGGCAGATTTGGCTGCTTCAACCACTTCAGAATTTGAGGATAAACCTAAATAATTATTAGCACACATAATAATTACCTCTCTACCACTATCGACAAAAACACTAGCTCCTTGAGCACTAGTGATAACCCTTTCTTTTTTAAAAAGGCCCGATGACTCAATATTCTGAAGTTCGTTTTTAAGTTGCTTTTTAATTGTCCCGTACATACTTTAACTTTAAACTATTCCTTGATCTAACATTGCATCCGCAACTTTGACAAAACCTGCAATATTAGCGCCTTTAACATAATCAATGTAACCATCTTCTTGGATACCATACTCTACACATTGCTCATGAATATTCAGCATAATCTCATTTAGTTTCTTATCCACTTCTTCTCTTTTCCAATTATATCTTAAAGAATTTTGAGACATCTCTAATCCAGAAGTTGCAACCCCTCCTGCATTAGATGCTTTCCCTGGTGAAAATAATATTTTTTTATTTGCGAAAACAGCTATTGCTTCTGGATTACAAGGCATATTAGCCCCTTCAACCACTGCAATACAACCATTTTGGACTAACAAGTTAGCATGTTCTTCACCTAGTTCATTTTGAGTGGCACAAGGTAATGCAATATCTACTTTTACCTCCCAAGGCTTTTTACCTTCATAAAATGAAGCACTTGTAAATTTCTCACTGTACTCCGAAATTCTCCCTCTTCTAACATTCTTCAAATTCATAATCCAAGATAACTTTTTTTTATTAATACCTTCGGGATCGTAAATATAGCCCTTAGAATCACTCATTGTAACCACTTTAGCTCCCAATTGAATACATTTTTCACATGCATATTGAGCAACATTTCCTGACCCGGAAATTGAAATAATTTTATCTTTTAAATCATTTCCTTTTGTTGATAACATTTTTTCAGTAAAATAAACTACCCCATAACCAGTTGCCTCAGGTCTGATTAAGGATCCTCCCCAGTTAATTCCTTTTCCAGTTAAAACTCCAGTAAATTCATTTCTTAGTCTTTTATATTGTCCAAACATATATCCAATTTCTCTGCTTCCAACACCAATATCACCTGCAGGAACGTCGGTATTT
>TARA_Y200000002_G_scaffold71540_1_pt1 | contig 13687 bp, 13 predicted proteins | sample TARA_Y200000002 | Tara Oceans TARA_Y200000002 (sample SAMEA2619388) | marine metagenome | biome: marine biome (ENVO:00000447); feature: surface water layer (ENVO:00002042); material: "saline water (ENVO:00002010), including plankton (ENVO:xxxxxxxx)" | depth 5 m | reverse complement strand
ACCAATATTGTATTATCTTTCAATACGAAGAACTCTACTGCAAGAACGCCAATATAATCTAAATTTGTTATCATTTTTGTTGATATATCTTTAAGAGTATTTTCAGTTTTCATGTTAATGGATGCGGGAACATTGGATGTGTCAAGAATATGGTTCTTATGAAAATTTTCAGCTGGAGGGTATGTATAAGTATTGCCGTAAGTGTCACGTACTGATATTGTTGAAGCTTCTAGCTTGAAATCAATAAATTCCTCCATGATACATGGCACTTGACCAAATTTATTAAACGCCTCTTCAGCCTCTCTTTTTGAGCTTATTATTTTCTGTCCCTTGCCATCATAGCCAAGTTGACGAGTCTTCATTACACTTTTCTTATCGTAATTCCAATCGGATAGATCTCCTGTATTTAGTACATTTATGTACCTATTTGTAGCTATTTTATTCTCTCTACAAAAATTTTTTTCCTTCAAACGATCTTGGCTTATTTTAATTGCATCGGAAGGTGGAAACAGTTTATTTGATTTTGCGATAAAATTTATTGTGTCTGATGGGATATTTTCAAACTCAATTGTAATGTAATCAACACTCTCTGCGAATTTGGTTAAATTTTTTTTATCGTCGAATTCAGCAATCGTTTGATCCGTTGAATAGTTTAATGCAGGACTTAAATAATCCGGGCTATATATATTTGTTTTGAAACCAAGATTTTTTGCAGCGGTGGCAAGCATCATACCGAGTTGACCCCCACCTAATATACCGATCATTTTTTCTTTGTTAGTCATTTTGGGGTTGTATCTATCAACTCTGTTTGTTTATTTCTATAAGATCTGAGCATCGCGGATAAATTCTCATCTCCGATTGATAATATTGATATTGCCAATAAAGCTGCATTAGTAGAGCCAGCTACTCCAATAGCAAGGGTCCCGACTGGTATACCTTTGGGCATTTGTACAATAGATAAAAGGCTGTCAACACCATTTAATAACCTAGACTCGATTGGAACACCTAAAACTGGTAAGGTTGTAATTGAGGCAACCATACCAGGTAGGTGTGCAGATCCACCAGCCCCTGCAATGATTATGGAATAGTTCTTTTCTGCATCTTTTGCAAAATTATAGAGTCTATCAGGCGTTCTATGTGCGGAAATAATTAATTTATCGTAATCTAGCTCAAATTCATCGAGGACGTCAGCTGCAAATTTCATCGTCTCCCAATCTGACTGTGAGCCCATGATTAATGCTATCTTATTCATACATCAAACTCCAATATTAAACTATTATATTTGTGAACCCGTCATATATGAGTTTTATACTCACTAAAAATAACAGAATATAAATTATTTCATAGAATATTTTTGTTGGTAGCTTTCTTACGATCCAGATTCCTAAAAATGTAAAGATCAATGATATAGGAAATAATATCATTGATGTCGTAATCGTACTCCTTGTCATCTCGCCCAGCATCATAAATGGAATTATTTTGAGAATATTATTCATCCAGAAAAATATCATAAAAGTCCCAGCGTATGTTCTTTGATCGAGTTTGAGTGGAAGGAGATACATTTGGTATGGGGGTGCGCCAGTTAATGTAACAAAACTTGTAAATCCCGTTATACTTCCCCAAACAGTTCCCCTAAATATACTATGCCCTCTTGACCCTCTATCTTTTGCAGTTCTCCAATGGGATATAGTAAATGATATTGCAATGAAACCTATTATTACTCTAATCCAATCTGGGTTAACTTGAGATACCAAAACTGCGCCGATGATGATACCAATAATTGAGCTTGGGATTGTTATAATTAGAGTAATTTTATCAAATGACTTTCTGTAAGTCCATACCGCGACAAGATCTAATATTAATAAAATTGGCATAAGTACAGCAGCGGCTTGCATTGGGGATGCAACAATTGCCATTAAAGGAACTGCCAGTACACCAAGTCCGGTTAGCCCACCTTTCGATAACCCAATCAGAATTACAGAGGGAACAGCCATAGCATAAAATAATGGATCAATTATCATGTTGGGGCGTAAAAAAAAGTTTTATTATATAGCCTTATATTTATAGCTATTCGAGTGTATCTGCTGTTGGCTGGAGCGTTTTATTCTCTTTTTGCGCTTCCCGTTCAACTCTTTTCGAAGCCCTCAAAACTAACTTATCAAGGTCTATCTGTGAGCATAACCCAAGAACAACAGGATCCTGCGGTTGGATATTTCCTATGTTCCAATGTGTTCTATTTCTTATAGACTCAATTGTTGATTTTGTTGTACCCACTAGTCGAATTACTTCGCTATCTTTCAACTCAGGATGATTTCTGACAAGCCATGCAATTGCCGTTGGTCGATCTTGTCTTCTGGATAAAGGCGTATACTTTTTTTGTTTTTTTGTTGTTATCTCAGGTAGCTCAACAATTGTTTGGTTTAGTTTGAGCGTATGCTCACTATTAATTTCTGCGGCCTCAAGCTCTAATCTCGTGAGTTCACCAGACATTATTGGATCCATACCCCTAATTCCTTGGGCAACATCGCCATCTGCAATTCCCTTGACTTCAAGCGGGTGTAAGTTACAAAATTCAGCTATCTGGTCAAATGTTAAGGCTGTATTTTCAACAAGCCAAACCGCCGTTGCTTTGGGCATTAAAGGTGTTTGTGCCATGATTTACTCCATTAAGTCAGTGTATAGATTATTAATATACCAATATTAAAATTGTTTCTACAGATATTCCAAATTTTTTTATTCTTTGGTAAGGATAATCTTACCAAAATGTTTACCACTTTTCATCAGATCATGAGCTTGAGCTGCATCTTCAAGGATAAAACTTTTATAAATGATTGGCTTTATCTTCCCACCTCCTATTAATGGTAAGATTTCTGATTTTATATCATTCGCGATTGCTACTTTATACTCTAAATTTTTTGGACGGAGCACAGAACCTGTGTGCACCAAGCTCTTTCTCATGATATGGGAAAGATCAATATTACATAGGTTTCCTTTTAGATATGCAATCTGAACAATACGAGCATTCATTGCTGATAACGCATAATTTTTGTTTGTATAATCTCCACCAACGATATCTAAGATTACATCCATCTCATTATATTTTGATTTTTTAATTTCTTCATAGAAATCCTGATTGCCATAATTTACGACGAAATCTGCACCAATTTTGTAGCATTTATTGAGCTTATCATTATTGCTGGTGGTAGTGATAACATTTGCACCAAATTGCTTTGACATTTGAATTGCCGTTGTTCCAATCCCACTAGAACCGCCATGAATGAGAATATTCTCATTTGACTTCAGCTTACCAATCCGAAATATATTATTCCATACTGTAAAATAAGTTTCAGGTATTGCAGCCGCTTCCTTAAATGATAGATTTTCTGGCATAGGCAAGGTTAGTTGTTGATTTGCCAAACAATACTCAGCATACCCACCACCTCCAAGAAGTGCGATTACTTTATCACCTTTTTTAAATTTTTTAACTTGTGATCCCACTTCACTTATAAGGCCTGAAACTTCTAATCCAGGGTGATCTGGGGATCCTTTAGGGGGTGGGTGAAGACCATATCTTTGTAATATATCAGGTCTATTGACGCCGCTTGCTTGCACTTCAATTAACACTTCATCCTCTTTGGGACTCGGAATAGTTTTTTCTGCTAGAACAAGTTGGCTATTCTTACCGTGATTGACAATGTCTATTACTTTCATCAGAAGTGTTATCTATGGTGCAAGTTAAATGAGTAATTACAAGATTATTTGCTGACAAGACCTTCAAATTTTTTGTTAAATTTACTGACTCTTCCGCCTCTATCGAGTATTTGCTGAGAACCGCCGGTCCATGCAGGATGGCTAGTTGGATCGATATCCAAAGTTAGACTGTCACCCTCTGAACCGTATGTTGAATATGTTTCGTATTTAGTTCCGTCAGTCATAACAACTTGTATTTTATGATAATCTGGATGGCCTTGTTTTTTCATTTTAATATCTCATATATCTATCTTCTGATTATATACAATAATATCCTAAGTACCACAAGTCCAAAATTGGCTTAACTTTCAGTGAGTTTTATTTCAATGCGTCTATTTTTCTTATAAGCAATCTCATTATCACCGATTTCTAATGGTATAAACTCACCTCTACCTGTTGCCGCAAGTCTATTAGGCGGGATCCCTGTTTTTATGAGAAAGTCTACAACTGAAATTGCCCTTGAGGCTGATAATTCCCAATTTGATTCATATCTTGAATTCCTGATTGGGACTTTATCTGTGTGCCCATCAATACGAAGTATCCAATTAATTTCTTCTGGGATTTCATTAATAAGTTCTTGAATTGCAACTGATAATTTTGCAAGCTGTCTTTGCCCATCGATACCAATATTTGCCTCCCCGCTATCAAAAAGAACTTCGGATTGAAACACGAATCTGTCACCAATGATTATAATATCATCACGGTTACCTATTATCTCTTTGAGCTTTCCAAAAAATTCAGATCTATATTCGGATAATTCTTTTACTCTCTGAGCGAGTGCAACATTTAATCTTTTTCCTAAGTCTGCTATTCTTGCCTGTTGTTCAACATCTCTTTTTTCGGACTGATCAAGTAAAGCCTGTAATGCTTGTATTTGCGTCTTTAGTTCTGAAATTTGCCTATTTAAAATTTGTACTTCATCGCCCGACATTTTTGCTTTCTGACCTGTTGACAGCAAAATTGATTTTAATCTTTCAAGTTTTTCGGTAGTTTCTACTTCGTTTTTTCTCAAATCGATTATTATCTGCTCATTGTCTTTAATTAATTTTTCCTGATCAATTGAGGCCATGTCCATACTTGATATATCTGTTTTGAACTGAGACAAAAGCTTATCTTGGTTTTCGTTTTTTTCTCTTAAATCAATAATCATTTTTTCTTTATTTTCTAAATCGAAACCTAAGTCATTGATATCGGTTTGTAGATCTGTTATTTGAACCTCAAAATTTAAAATCTTATCCAAATTATTCTTCAGTTGCAGGTCTTTTATTTTTAGAAGTGAAGTAAGTTGATTCCTTTCCGATACTAGTTTGATTATTCTTTGACTCCTGAGAGCAGACTCATCTCTTTTTTCGTCAAAAAGCGCAATTTTTTTATCTAATTCGTCCTGCAGGATAATCAGCCTTTCATTATAATCCTCATTAAGTGCAACAACTTCGTCTTGCAATACTATTACATTTTCTTGGGCTTCCTCGAGGCGGACGCTCAAGCTCTCATTTTTTGTGCTAAGGTTTGAAATATCCTGTTCTAACACTTGTATTCGTGTAACAAATTCTTCATTTTGAGTTTGCTCAAGAGATAATAAAAGTGATAGCTCGCTAAGTTGATCTTGTAGTTCACTTAAGGCATCGTCTTTTGATGAGATTTCTGTTGAAAGAAAAAATTGCGACAAAATAAACACTGTTAATAGGAATATTATAACTAGTAGAATGGTAGCCATTGCATCGACAAATCCAGGCCAATAATTTGCTGCATTACTATTATTTGATCGTCTGGCATTTCTAGGCATTGGCAATACTGGTTTTTTTGGTTAAAAAAATTACTACTTCTTTTTAACTTCGTCGATTATTTTTTTCTGCAATTTATTCTGTTCACTCAACAGCTTACTTATCTCTTTGTTTTGATTTTCTATTGTATTTAGCACAGCCTTGAATTCGCCGTTCTTACCACTATTTTCGTTATTTAATGTCTTTTCTAATTCAACAAGGATTGAGTTCATATCTTTTAAATTTCTATTAAGATAAAAGTTCATTTTAGTGTCAGATCTATCATCGTTAATCTCAGTGACAGTTGAAAGCCACTCTTCGAGTTCATTATAAAATCTATTTTGAGCTTGATTGTATATAAGATCAAAGAAGCCTAAAATTAAAGATCCTGAAAGTCCAAATAATGAAGATGAAAATGCAACACCCATTCCTGATAATGGCTTTTCAAGACCTAATTTTAATTCTTCAAACATTACAGAAGCTTCACCAGATCCAATTTTAAGTGTCCCGATTGTTTGTCCAATTGAGTCAACAGTAAGCAATAGGCCCCAAAATGTTCCGAGTAAACCGAGAAAAATCAATAACCCAATCATATACCTTGAGTATTCTCGCGACTCATCAAGTCTAAAAGAGATTGAGTCCAGTATGGATCTCATTGATGTTGCAGAGAGAGTAATCTCGTATTTATGATCTAGCATCATAGTCGCCATTGGAGCAAGCAAGGACGGTGGTGCGCCTATATCTGCATGATGGTCACCATTTTGAAAATTATTTACCCATCTAACTTCACGGAATAGTTTTATTGTTAGCCACAGGATATATAGTATGCCAAAGCCAAGAACGGAGCTTATTATTGTATTAATAATCGGATTCGTTTGGAATGCCCGAACTAAGTCTTCTTGAATTAACAATATGAAGAATGAAATTAATGATATGAAGATCAGCATCCTAAATAAATAAATTCTTGGATGCGTGAAGTTTCTAGAAACAGGAATATCAGTCATGACTATAAATTCCCCTACTACTATTCTTGAATTACTCGTTAATTAAATTGTCGTATATTTTTTGGTTGGATACAATAAAATAATTTTTCTGGCGCTCACCTTTTAAGTGAGGGGTATTTATTTTTCCTCCAGATTCTTCCAGAATTAAGAGCGATGCAACAACAGAATGCCTACTTTCATTATCACCGATAAAGCAGTTTAATGCACCATTGGATACCATGCATATTTCAAGTGATATTGCTCCCATTTGACGTATTGAATTAACCGAATTCAAATATTTCAAGAGAGCATCCTCTATGTCATTATTATAAAGATTTAGACTTGCATCAATTGCAACCATGGCATTATTTGAATTTTCTTCGGAAGATATTTCCATTCTGACATTATTATGTCTTGCGGATATCCCTCTTTCACCAATAAAGACCTCGTCGGAGATTGGATTATAGACGATACTATTTTGTATAATGTTATCTTTGATATGAGCAATAGTTATACAAAATAGCGGGATGCCTCGCTTGAAATTCATTTCCCCCTCAAGCGCATTAATTATAAAAGAGTTTTTTGGAATGGATGTTGCATCAAAGTCATTTTTTGAGCCGTTAGATATAGTAATAATTTTGTAATCGTTTTTTGAATATTTTGATTCAAGTTCATCAATTATAAATGACTCAACCCTGCTTTTACTTTTTTGAACAAATTCATTTTTAGAACTTTTAGAATTTTGGAGATTTTGGAGTTCACCAAAATCACGGCGATATATTTTTGCGACATTTCTAACAATTGCAAAAAGAACATTTGTATTTGGTAGATAACTCATGAAATTAATCAGCCCTCTTTACATAAGTCATTTCATTTGTATCAACTATAATCACATCATCATTATTTACGAAAGGTGGGACCATAACTCGGATATCATTTTCCAAAATTGCTGGCTTCGATGATGATGCCGCTGTTTGCCCTTTGATGGAAGGCTCCGTATCCACAACTCTTAGTGTGACTGTCTCTGGCAATATAATACTTACCGGACTTCCGTCATATAGTTCTACCTCGACCAGCATACCCTCTTTTAAAAATACCTTCTTTTCATCTAACATGCTCTGACTTAAGGATATTTGTTCATAACTATCACTGTTCATAAATATTAACTCTGTTTCACTTGAGTATAAATATTGAAAGCTTTCGGAGTCTATTCTTACCTTTTCAACAATCTCATCTGAACGAAACCTCTCATTTAATTTCGTATTATCAATTATAGATTTCATCTCTACTTGGTTAAACGCACCGCCCTTACCCGGTTTTACGGCTTGTGTTTTGGTTACAACAAATAGTGCTCCCTTATACTCCAGTACATTCCCAATCTTAATTTGATTCCCATTTATTTTCATATTAACCTCTACATATTAAAGAGAGTTTTTGCTACTAATTTACAACTCTGACTTGATATTTATTTCATAAACTTTGGCATACGTAAATAGGTAATGCTATACTCATTCATACGTGGTCTAAAATTTTCAAATTTCTCAGATGCCATTCTCCTATCGGCAGAAGACAATGTACTCATATTCATATCCAATTCAACATCTATAACGCCAAGTTGCTTTGCCAATAAATAATATTCATAGGCCTTTATGTCATTTTTTATGGTTCCCATACCATAATAATACATTATTGCCAACTGTTGTAATGCTGGTGGGTAGGCTTTCTGTGCTGACCTTTCCAGCCATATAATAGCAATTTTTTCGTCTTTCTTTATTCCCACTTCATTTAGAATCATTATTGCATAATCATACTCGGCTTCAGTATAGCCTTTATCAGCAAATTCAAACATTAAGAGTGCTGCATTCTTTTTATCAATTTTAGTTCCTACTCCGTTAATCTTATATTCAATAAGAGAATATCTTGCTAAATCAAGCTCTTCACTAGCTTCGCTTATGTAATCATACGCAACTGTCTCATTGCGAGACACATTAATTCCATACCTATGATAAATTGAGAGATAGTATTTTGCGTAGGAGGATAAAAGATTTTCATTACTATTTTTCAATTCGGAAAAGTAATCATATGATTTATCAAAATCGATTTTGTAATGAAAAAGTATTTCCGCTAATTCAAACTTTGAGTTTTGATCACCGGTATTCATTGATATTTCGTACCACTCAATCGCTGAAACGGTATCACCATTACTAATAAATTTTTTTGCTAACCAATATGCCCATTCATTGTTACCATAGGTCTCATATGATTTTATTGCTTTATCGATTTCATTGTTATTTAGTAATATTTTGAATTCATCATTTGTAAGATCGGCAGATGCTCTACTAAAACATAACAGACAGATTCCTATTATTAGGAGAGTCTTTTTTGAGGAAAATGCTCTATTTATTTTTCTAAATTTTCTGACCATTCGCCTTTTGCGGCCAAACTATTCATTTGAGCTCGGTGTTCGAAAGCTTGTTGTGCCTCCAACATATTTTCATCTTTACCACCCCAAGTTATTAATGCGCTCTGTTGCAGAGCCCTCCCGTAAGAAAAACTTAGTTTAATATCAGTTTCTTTCATCTTATTCATGATTGATAAATGCTTTGTCGCATCTACATCATTTTGCCCTCCTGAGAGAAAACAAACACCTGGAACAGAATCTGGCATATGCTCTTCGAGGCATTTGAGCGTTTGTTCAGCTACCTCAATTTCAGTTGCTTGGTCTAAAGCATTGATACCTGCTATGACCATGTTTGGTTTTAGAATAATTCCTTTGAGGTCAACTTTTGCATCTATTAACTTTGCAAATACTATATCCAATGTTTTTGATGTGACTTCGTAGCATCTATCAATTGTGTGCTTTGATTTATCGCCATCCATTAAGATTTCAGGCTCAACAATCGGGACCAATCCATTCTCTTGGCATAATGAAGCATATCTAGCCAGTGCATCGGCATTTGTGTGAATTGCATAGTCTGTTGGTGTTTTATCAGTTATACTTATAACTGCTCTCCATTTGGCGAATGACGCGCCAATTTGTTTGTACTCGTAAAGCCTCTCTCTCAAGCCATCCAATCCTTCGGTAATGACTTCTCCTTCAAAGAGAGATAAGGATTTCGCTCCAGTATCAACTTTGATTCCAATCAATGTATCAGTTGCGACTAATAAATCAGTCATCTTCTCGCCACTTTGACAATTTTGACGGATTGTTTCATCATATAAAATGACTCCAGATATGTAGCTTTCCATTGCATTTTTAGTTCGAAAGAGCATTTCTCTGTAACTTCTTCGATTTTCAGGCGTGGATTCTAAATTAATTTGACTAAACCTCTTTGTAATAGTTGCGGTACTCTCGTCCGCAGCTAGGATGCCCTTTCCATCCTCAACCAGTTTTTCAGCAGTCTGATGTAAATTATTTTTCATTACTAATTACCTTTATTGCATGCCATTAATGCTATTTAAAATTGCTTTTACAGCAGGCAAATCCATACCTTCGAGCCATTGTAAGAACGCCCCTCCGCCAGTTGAAACATGTGTGTAATCCTCATATGTTCCAGCAATATTAATGCCATATATTGTATCCCCTCCGCCAATGACTACTTTGGAATTTGTGTCTTTGCATCTTAAAGCTAATTCTTTTGCAACAGCCACGGTTGACTGATCAAAGGGTTTGTATTCGATAGCCCCTAGTGGACCATTCCATATTACAGTATTTGCGTCAGAAATCTCTTCCAATATGATTTTAGATGATTCAATCCCAAGGTCAAGAATCATGTCATCAATTTCGATTTCGTCTAACATTTTATTCTTTGCATTTGGGGAGTCGCCTAATTTTTTTGCCACCCTAGCATCAACGGGAAGCACTAATTTAACATTATTCATCTTCGCCTTATTTATAATATCAATCGCAATACTCACACAACTTTTTTCAAACAACGATGCGCCAATATTACTTGAGGTAGCTTTGAGGAATGTATTTGCCATCGCTCCTCCAATAATAATTTTATCTACGTTTCTGATCAAGCTATCAAGGAGCTGTATTTTAGTTGAAATTTTTGATCCACCAATGATTGCGACGACTGGACTTATTGGATGAGAAAAAGCATCATCAAGGGCCAAAATTTCTTTTTCCATGCAAAGCCCGAAAAAGCTTGGCAGAAATTTAGGAATTCCACTCAGGGATGCATGCTTCCTATGCGAAGCGGAGAATGCATCATTTACATACACATGACCCATACCACTCAATTCTTTTGCAAACTTATTATCGTTAAGCTCCTCTTCTGGAAAAAATCTAAGATTTTCGAATAAAAATACTTCCTCTCGATAATTTGTAATATCTTCATCCAGTCTATTAATAAATTTGACATCTTTTTTTATTCTTTTTTCTAGCTCCCGCGCAATAGGCTCCATTGATAATGAAATATCAATTTTACCTTTTGGACGTCCCCTATGGGTTATTATAATTATTTTAGCACCCATTTTAAGGAGGGCGTCGATAGTTGGTATCGACTCGTCGATCCTTGTTGTATCAACAACAACTTTATCATTTGTTGGGACATTATAATCTGTGCGCAATAAGACTATTTTATTTTTAAGATCTTCATCCCGAAAGCTCTTTATCCGAATCATAAAATCAATCCGCTATCATGATAGTTTACCAATATATTTGGCCATATCACACATTCTTTGTGAAAATCCCCATTCATTGTCATACCATGCCATAACCCTTACTAATGTTTTATTTGTAACTCTTGTTTGATCCAATGCAATAACCGCTGAATGGCTATCATGGTTTACATCGATAGACACAAGCTTTTCATTAGTTGTCTTGAGAATATTTAAGAACTGATTATTTGATGCTTGAACAAGAATTTCATTGATCTCATCAAAGCTTGTAGCTTGATTTGCTATAAATTTTAAATCAATAACAGAAACATTTGGTGTGGGAACACGCATTGCCATACCGTCTATTCTGCCTTTCAGCTGCGGGATTACCTCACCAACTGAGATTGCAGCCCCCGTAGTTGTTGGGATAATTGATTGTGCGGCTGACCTTGATCTATATAAATCTTTGTGGTTTCTATCCAGTGTTGGTTGATCACCAGTGTAGGAGTGTATTGTTGTCATAAAGGCTGAGTCAATACCTACCGTATCATTGAGTACCTTCATCATAGGAGCGAGAGCGTTTGTTGTGCAAGAGGCATTTGATATCACGATATGCTCTGGCGCGATCTCCATATGATTCACCCCAAAAACTGCTGTTTTATCGACGGCTTTTGCAGGCGCTGATATTAATACTTTCTTAGCACCAGCATCGACATGTTTAACAGATAATTTCTTATCATTAAATTTACCGGTACATTCCAGAACTAAATCAATATTTAGATCGCCCCAAGGTATATTTTCTGGAATTTTTGATGAAATTTTTTTTATCTGTTTTTTATTAATTTCAAAACAATCGGAGTCAATTTTTTTTATTTCATCATTTAATATTCCATGTACTGAGTCGTATTTTAAAAGATGCATATTTGTTTCGATTGGGGCTGAGTCATTTATTGCTATCAACTCAATCGATTGAGCGTGATCCCTAATTATTGCGCGCGCTACATTTCTTCCAATACGACCAAAACCATTTATTGCTACTCTGACTGCCATTTTTTTTAACCAGCTATTTATTTGTTATTTAAGATTACATCCATTATGTGTTCTTTGGTAATTTTAAAATTTTTATACAGCTCTTTATATGGTCCACTCGCTCCAAATGATGACATTCCAATAAATACACCGTTATCTCTTAATATTTTATCCCAGCCTTGAGAAACCCCTGCTTCTATGACCATATTACGACTTGCGTTGTTAATAATACTTTCTCTAAATTTCTTGTCTTGAGAATTGAAATAATCAAGACAGGGTACTGAGTAAATACGCACTGTCTTGTCACACTTTTCCAATTCTTGATAAGCTTCTACAGCAATGTTCACTTCAGAGCCCGATGCAAATATTGCAAATTCTGGTTTTTCTGAGTTGGAAGCCACACAATATACACCATTTTCACAGAGATTATTTTTTGATTTTGTGTCACGACTCTGCCTGAATTCGTCTAAATTTTGCCTTGAGAGGGCTATCAAGCTTGGCCCAGTCCTATTTTTCAGTGCTAATTCCCAACATTCAACAGTCTCAATAGCAGATCCTGGACGAAATACGCTCACATTTGGTATCGCACGCAGGCTTGATAGCTGTTCTATTGGCTGATGTGTTGGGCCATCTTCACCTAAGCCGATAGAGTCATGTGTAAGTATATATATCACTTGCTGTTGCATTAGTGCAGCTAATCTTATGGCAGGACGACAATAATCAGAGAAAATTAGAAAGGTCCCCCCATATGGAATAAATCCACCATGAAGGGATATTCCATTCATTATTGCGCCCATTGCATGCTCTCTTATTCCGTAATGTATATATCGGCCATATGCTTCAGCTGTGACAGGATTAATATTATCTGTTTTTGTATTATTTGACCCTGTTAAATCTGCTGAGCCACCTAGTGTAATTTGCGTGGAGCCATTGATAGAGTTTAAGCAAATCTCCGATGCTTTTCTTGTTGCTATGTTCTGCGGCTTTTCTTTGAGATTTAACTTAAGTTCGTCCAATTTCAAAAATACATCGGGATGTATTAGTTTTTCATGTTGATCTATCAACTCTTTTCTTACATTTGGAGAGATTTTTTTAAGATTGTCATTCCAATTTTTTTTCTTTTTCTTTCCTTTGACACCAACTTCTCTCCACATCTTCAGAATGTCTGATGGTATCTGGAATTTTCCATACTTGATACCTAACTCTTTTCGGGTCAGGTCATACTCATCATTGCCAAGTGGTGATCCATGAACACTTGCTGTCCCTTGCTTATTTGGAGATCCATATCCGATTATAGTTTTACATAAAATCATTGTGGGTTTATTTGAGGAGTGTGAGGTTTTTATTGCTTGAAAAATTTCATTTGTATCATGACCATTAATTTCTTTAACATTCCAGTTAGACGCTTCAAATCTTTTAGCTTGATTTGTTGAGTCAGTTTTTGAAACTGGCCCATCAATTGAAATATTGTTGCTATCAAACAAGAGTATCAATTTATTTAGTTTTAGGTGACCCGCTAGACTAATCGCTTCTTGCGATATTCCTTCCATTAAATCC
>TARA_Y200000002_G_scaffold94868_2_pt1 | contig 13709 bp, 19 predicted proteins | sample TARA_Y200000002 | Tara Oceans TARA_Y200000002 (sample SAMEA2619388) | marine metagenome | biome: marine biome (ENVO:00000447); feature: surface water layer (ENVO:00002042); material: "saline water (ENVO:00002010), including plankton (ENVO:xxxxxxxx)" | depth 5 m | reverse complement strand
CTAGCTACATCATAACCTGACTCACCCATTTGCCTTTGACCCATTATGCCTATACCTGCTCTTATTAAAGCAGCGTTTTGTATAGCTTTAAGCATGTCTTGAGTACTACCTGCTGTTGATGGAGCAATAAGTTCACCAAGCCCTGATGCTAAATCTTTTTCTTCTTTGTCTATAGCCATTAAAACATTCCTCCTTGTCTTCTGTATTTTTCATATGGGTCTTCATAATCTTGCAATACTCCTTTTGTAGCTGTGGGTATTTTAGTTACAGGTGGTGGTTTAGGTTTGTCTGTTTGAAAAGCACTAAGCAATGTCATTAATGTATTAGGAGACATTCCTTTAGTAGCTTCTGCTACAGCTTTAACAGCTTCTTTTCCTTTAAATTGTCCTGTTGATAAATCATATGTATCTTGTATGTTTGCTCTCATTGTAGCCATAGGGTCTGACTGTGCTGTACCTTGTGTAAGGTCCATTGGTCTTACGCCCATCATAGCATCTAACAAACCTATAGGTTTTCCATCAGGTCCTATCTGCCCCATGATTGGTTTAGCTTGTTGTGCATCAATTTGTCTTTGCATTTGTGCTTGTACTTCAGGACGCATACCCATAATGCCACTTGCATATTGCTCTACTTCTCCAGTTACAGGGTTAGTATATATTTTATCTAATCTTTCTTTTTCTTTTTCTTCGTCTGATTTAAAGATACCGGTCATAAAATTTAGATAATCTTTATTTAAAAAACTATTAATCATAATATCTCCTAATCAAATAAACTGCCAATTGCTAATGCACCTGCTACAAAAGGTGCGTATGGAGTTAGTGCTGTTGCAGCAGAACCAGTTAATCCTCCTCCCATAGCACTATAAGTACCTAAACCTACTAAACTACCACCTATTGCTCGTTGCATAAATGATGGGTCTCCACCTGACATAGATGTAGTTTGTGAGCCGGGTAACATATTACCTAATGCTATGTCTGAGTATTGTCTTAGTGCTTGTTGTGGAGCTTGTTGTCCAAACTCAAACCTTGCTCTTGCATCATCTATAGCTTGTTGTTGTCTTGCTTGTTCTGATAATCCTACTTGACCTAATGTTTGTGCAGGGGCTAATCCCATTTGCATTACACTTGGAGCTAAACTAATTGCTCTTTGTTGTGCATCAACAGAATCTTGATATGCTTTGGAATACATTTGAGAACTTATATCACCTGCCTTTTGCATATAATCTGCTATAACACCTTGTTCAAGTACAGCTTGTCTTGTACCACCTAACTGACCTGCACCTGTAGCACCACGTCTAGCTTGTTGTAGTAAACCTTGTGCTTGTCCATAGACTGGTCTTAGTGCAGCTTCTGTTGCACCTGCAAGATATGGATTTTCTGATAACATCTGTGGTTGCATTAACCCAAATTGATTAGCTAGTGCTACTTGATTAGCCATAACTTGTTGGTTACCCAAAGCTTGGTCAGCTATCATTTCTTCTGCTTGTATAGTTCTATCACTTGGACTTGCATATGTTTGTCCGGGGAAAAATTGCATTGGACCTTGTTGATAAAGTCTCTGCGATTCTCCATATATATCAGTTAGATAGGGTTGTTGTCCTACCCATGGGTCGGCTTTTTGGACGGTATTAGTACCTCCTCCTCCACCTTTACTCATAGTGTTCTCCTAATGTATTGTTGTGAGTTCTTTTCCAACTATGGTATATGTTTGTTCATAACCAAAGTTCTTTAATTTTTTAACGAATCCTTTTCTGCATACAGTTTCCATAGCTTCACAGTCTTGTTCTTCTGACCAATCTTCTAGTACATCTAATACTTGTGAGACCCATTCATCCATGCCATTGCCACCTAGTGTAACTATCCTACATACTTTTTTTTGTGGGTAGTTTATTATTTGTGTAGTAACTACAGCTTTAATTTCTTTATTATTATCTTCATCGAATACAACCCATAACTGCATTTCTCCATCTTTTAAAAAGTAATAGATATCATGCTCATTCATTTCTTCTTGAGCTTTATTAATACCCATGACTACATACTCTACACAATGTTCCCATACATCATCAATATATCTTGATGGTATTCCTGAAACGTATATCATTTATTTCTCCTTTTATAATTTAACCCAACTTCCTGCTGCATTTCTAAAGTATATACCCTCTCCACTTCCGGGATTAAAGTTAGTACCGTCAGCATATATTATATCTCCTTGTTTAATTCTATCAGGTGCTACATTTTTTACTTCTATAAAGGTTGTTGCATTTTCTTCCAATGCTCCTTGTAGCTTAATAAATTCCTCAAAAATATATCTAGGTAAATCTTCGGGGTCACTAGGTACAGGATTAGGTACATACTTAGGGGCTTGTGCCATTACCTTTCTCCTATAACTTCGTATTCTAAATCATAACCATTAAGTTCAAATGGACTGTTATCTGTGTGTTGGAATCTAACTGATATATATTTTCCTGTGCTTCTACAATCTACTTTGTTATTAAGTGTTGGGTCAAAGCTTTGTCCTGCTGTATAAGTATATGTGCCATTAGGTGACATAGAACTTCCAACTGATACAACGACAACACCTGAACCACCAACTTTAGGTGTTAATTTTCTTACTTGTTTAACAGTATTAGTATTACCATCTAGGGTTAATCCTTTTCTTTCTAGTGTCGATATATAATTTTCACCATCAAACTGTCTGCCAATATCACCACGGTACAATTTAGTATCTGCAACACCTGCCATTAGTATACTTCTTTCTGTAGGATTATAGGTTCTTTCTCCCCATACTCCACTATAATCAATCCATGTATCTGATTGAGTATTCCAAGTTATAGATGTAGAACCGGGGTCTACAATTCCATTACCAATGTGATAAATATTAGGCAAATCACGAAAAGTAAATGAGTTATTAACATAGTTATAAATTAATGCTTTGTTACAATATTGCGAACCAACTGTAGGGTAACACACCCACATTTCTGTTTGTTGTACATTATGTGCAACAAAAGTAAGATTATAATACGCATCATTTATGTCGTCAAATAATTCTTTTTTAACTAAGTCAGTAGCTACAGATTGTTTTTTTACTCCATCATGTACTACTAAATCTCCTTGAGTAACTACAAAATGTTTACCATCAAATTCTGCTATACAGTTTCTTGTTAATACACCTGTATCATTAAATAACTTTTGAAAACTAAATACAAGATTACCTCCAATGTAGTTAGCTAACCATGTAGAGTTTTCTTTGTATATAATAAATGATTGTTTAAGAGCCAATCCGTCTACAATAAAATCTGACTCATCACCTAATGTTATTTCACCTGCATCATTTGTTGCTGCTGCTGTCCATGTAGATGGGTAATTAAAGTTTTCTGCTGCATCGCCCCATCTAACTTTATTAGGAAACTCAACTCCACTTTCTGTTAAATTAAGTGCCATTAAATAATTACCAAAAGCTTTAATAGTTTTGCAAGTTGTACTAGCTACCCAATTAGGTAAATCACTAAACGCACTAGCTGTAGTATTTGCTAATGCTTGTGGGTCATCTACTCCATTGCATAGTATAGGTAATCCATTATATACAGTTCCTGTCCAATTGCCTATCGTAGTCAAATTAGTAGCATAATCGCCACCTGAAGCTCGAGTAACATCTGTATGAGTAGTACCATCAGTTCTGTAAATCTTTGTTGTACCTGCATAAAACCAATAAGATGTTGTTCCAGTAGACCAGTTTAATACAAAGTATGGAGCTACTGTAGGAGTCCCAAACACGACATCATGCCCTTTAATTTTTTTTCCTGCGTTATCAGTAAACCTTATGTTACTTGCATGTGAATAAAACTCAGGTGGAAGCACAGTATTATTTGTATCTTTTATCATGCCCTTTGGGGCAGGTGCTACAAATGTTGCCATTACTTATCTCCTGATAAAAATATTGTGTTCAATACTATTCTTAAATTATGTTTCATTGGGTTTTGTCCTGCATGTAATAATGACGAATCAAATAACAATCCTTTGCCTTTTTCGTGTTTGACTCTTTTGTCTATTTTGTTATCTTTGAAAAAAAAAGTATCTCCGTCAGATTCATTCAAATAAACAAGAAAAGATTTAAAGTTTAAATCAGGTCTTAACTCAACATTGTTTATATCATAATGTGGAATTTGATAATTGTTATCTTTAAAATCTATTAAAGGAAAGGTTACATTAATTTTCATTCTTAATATTTGTTTAACTGATATGTCAGTTTCATCAAAAACTTTTGCAAAAAAATTATAATGCTCAGAATGTTTTGCATTATCATAAAATAAATGGTGCATTATTTGACCACCATCATTTATGTTTTTATCGTCAAATTCTCCTCTGCTTGTTTTTCTATCATAAATAAACTTTATGTTAGACTTTGTAACAATTCTGTTTGCTTCCTCTAAAAAGGAATTACTTATGTTATAAGTTTTTATTATGCTGTCCTTTTCCACATGTATACTACAATGTATGGTTGTAAGTTGTTGTGTGCTGAACCACCACCAGTATTATCTGTTGTTATGTTATTTGTAAGAGTTCTTCCGTTACCACCTGTAATATCTAAATCGTTGCTATTAGGTGCAGGGCTTATTCCAGACTGTCTATTGTGATTGTGAGATGGCATTTCAGCGATACTCAATGTGTGTGTTTTAGCACCACCAGTTTCTTCTGCTGCATCGAATTCTGACTGTGTTGCATCTATACCAACTGGCACACGACCTGCACCAAATGCTACCCATGTTCCAAAACCAAGTAATGATGAGGGGTTGTTAGCATTAGTTGCATTGATGTAAATAGAGCCGACAGGGTACACATCTGACATAGTAACTAAACCAGTAGCTCCTGATAATGTACCTGTAATAGTTAAATTTCTAATTCCCGTAATGTCTTTACTTGCATCTACAGTCAATGCTTTTGATGCTTCTACTGTCCCAAGCGTAGCTACGTCTACATAATTAAGTTCTGAAGTAGTTGCAGTAACTCCATCAAGTAAATTTAATTCTGTATGAGTTGATGTAACTGCCCCTGTTATATTAGGCAGCGAATTTTTAATTGTTGATTTAATAAGTCTTATATGGTCATCGCCTTGAGCAACAGAATCTGTTGAACCCGGATTCGATGTATTAAGACTATCTATATATGTTCCTGTTTCTAATCCCATTATGTCCTCTTTAAAAATAAATGTTCTATAAACCATGCAGGAGGGTCTATTTCCCACCATTTGTGTCCATGTCTGTAATCGTTTGATATTGTGTGATGATAATTATGCCAACCCTCACCCCAACTAATTAGAGATGTAAGTGGGCTATTAACAGCAGTACAATCTTTGTTGGGTTTAACCACAATATAACCAAACTGTTTCATATGTGGTATAACACCAAATGCTCCTGCTGCTTGATATACACATGCAGCAGGAAAACTAAAAGCAAATATACCTAACACTGGGTCTATAGAATATAAGACACCAATGTAAATAAATAATAATTTCCAATAATGTTTCGTAATAAACATATAATCTTTATCCTTAAGTATATCATTAACCATAGACTTAGGTACTTTTATGGGGTCATATAATGTAAGCCACGCTCTTATATAACCTATTCTTTCAGGAGATTCGTTGTCCTGTTTACTGCCACTATACATGTGATGATATCTGTGCATTGCTGTCCATGATAATGGACTACCAAATGCAGGTATAATTGTTAAATACTTTAAAATCTTTTCTTTTACAGGAGTTGTTGTAAAACTTCTGTGTGCCATAAATCTGTGTATAGCTATGTTTGTGCCAAATATATTTACAAATGCCCAAGCAATTAAACCATAAACAATATAATCAAAATAATAAATACAACCAAATATAGCTACTATATGATTTATTAATGCTAATAATTGTATTCCTTTTGCATGGTTCATACCCACCTCAATTTAGTAATTATCCAAACCCAAGGGTCAAACTTACAATGTTTCAGTTTAGGTTCTATGTGATGTTGTTTGTGATATGATTCTGAAAACGCTACAGGGTACATATAAGGTACATCTTTTACTTTACCTAAATGACACATAATTCCAGTAACTAACATTACCCAAAATGTAGTCATAGCTACTGCTGTTGCCCAAGTTAAAAACCATTCAAATGGTAAGACTAAGAAAAGAATAGCATTGAACACGTAAACCAACGTTGTTTCATATTTAGTTAAATATAATTGCCATTTATTTCTTAGTCTATCTGTAACAAGTTTAATATTAAATTCTTGTTCATGTGTTCTAAATATAATATTAAACCAGTTTTTGTACTTAGGACTATGAGGGTCTTTGTTAGTATCAAAATGTTTATGATGATTTCTATGCCATGCTGCATAAGATACTGGTGTTCCAATTAATGCAGTCATAGATACTACACTCATTATGTTTTGAAACCATACTGGTGGATTCCATAAATTGTGTGTAGCCCACCTATGAATAAATAAACTCATAGTAAATTCTAATAAGAAATAAAATAGTATGTATGTATATAAAAGTTGTAGCCAAGATAATACTAAAAAAGAATATAATGCTAGTAAAAAATAAACTCCATACAATAATGTAAGTGCCACATTAATATTCCCATAACATTCTTTTCATAACAGGTGCAGCTTCTGTTATGTATTCATCTTGCGTTTCATCTATTAAATCTACTGTAGAAAGAGTGCCTAAACAAATACCATCAGTTGTTGCTTGTGTAAAATAAGTGTCTATTGCACTATTTTTTATACATTCTAATGCAAACCTAGTGCCACCTATTGATTGAATCCAATCTTTATTTGCTTGATGAAACTCGCTAGTGTATGTCCATGCTTTACTATTATTTATTTTACCTACTAAAACATTTTGCCATATATAAACATTGTTTGCATACAATCCTTGCACCCACATACAAACCACACCATCTTTAGCTACTTCAATATTTTTCATATTATGGTAATTTTGATTACACATTAATTTTACTAATGTGTTTTTCTTTTCTTCAGCAGTATCTGAATCTTGAAAAACAACAGTTCCACCCTCTAAAGCTGAAAGACTATCTTCATATAAAGAATCAAATGTAGAACCTGTAGTAAATGTTTTTTCTGTAAATGTATATGCCATTGTTTTATCTTATGCAGTTATTGTAAAAGTTCCAGTACCACTACTTGGGAAAGGAGTTCCACTAGTTGTGTTTTTAGTAAATAGTTGATTGTCGCTTGTAGAAAATGAAGTTCTATTATGTGTAACTCCATTTATAGTAATAGATGTCCAAGCAGTTGATGATGCACTAATCTCAAATTGTATATTTGAAGTTACACCATTACCTGTTCTGCTGTAAATTGCTTCAACATTTGCTGCACCTGCATTTACACTAGCAAGTGAACCTATAGGTACAGTATTATTTTGACCTAAGCTATTAGCCGGTCCTGTGTCATTAGTCGTTCCAACAGTTCTTCCTGAGCTACTTATGAATCCATTATTATCTCTTAATGCTTTTACGAATTGTTGTCCAAAAGTTATAGTAGTTGAAAGAGAAAGACCTGATGATGTGCCATAAAAATCTGCTGCTAGTTGTATTTCACCACTACTTGGAGCATTACCATCACCATAGTATTCAGATAAACTATGAGGTGCAGAGCCGCCAAACTCGGCAGCTATCTCACTTAATTTTATTTGACCACTACTTTGTAAAGCCATTCTTTAACTCCTTAATTTCCTCTTTGAGTTCTTTAATACAGTTAATTAATAAACCATGAATTGCATCATACTGGACTGTTTTATATTTTTTATTATCAAGTAATTTAAACTTTTTTTCATGGACTGCTTCAGGTAAAACTTTTTCTAAATCTTGTGCAATAACACCTGCTGATTTTTCTCCATCATATCTTTTAAATGTAACACCTTTCACTTCATCTATTTTATCTAGTGCATTAGGTATCATTTCAATATCTGTTTTTAATGCAACATCAGATGGAACAGTAGTAGAATATGCTATAACATCTCCATCTACATGTAAGTCACCATCAGATTCTATTAAAACTTTTCTTGAATCATTTACATAAAACCCCATATCGTTAGCAGCATGACCATATTCTATTAGACCAGCAGATAAACTACTTGCATCTCCAAACAAAATTTTACCAACAGATGAAGTTCCTGATTTAATTAAAAATTCAGTGTTTCCACTATTGTTTATTTCAAACTGTTTAAGTGGAGTAGCTTGTCCTATACCTACTCTATTGTTTGTAGAATCTACTTTCAATGTGTCTGTATCAACAATAAAATCACCCGTTACTGTGCTAGTAATAAAGTTAGAATCATTAGTAAACATACTAATGTTTCCTGATTTGTTGGTTAATGTTTGAGAGCCAGTTGTTGTTACAACTGTGTTGTCAATCGCAAACGTAACTGCATTGCCTGACCCACTTGTATCTATACCTGTACCACCAGTAAAGGTCAATGCTTCAGAGTCTAAGTCAATAGCCAACGCACCACCTGAATCTGCTTCAAAGTCTAAATCTTGTGCTGTTACCTGTGCATCGACATAAGTCTTGATTGCTTTCGCTGATGCTAGTGTGTCGTCACTTCCTGATACACTTGATATATCTGTATCGAGTACACCTGACGCTAAATCTGCTACCTCAACATTAGATAACGCATTACCTGTTCCATTGGCATCAAACGTCTTGTTAGTAAAAGTCGTTGTGCTACTAGCAGAAACAGTAATATCAGATGTAAGAGCAATAGTCCCAGTACCACCCTGAACTGTGTGAGTGTTTAATGTTCCGAGATTTGTAATATTATTAGTTTGACAATCTAAGTTACCACCAAGTTGTGGTGTAACATCACCTACTATATCTGTAAGACCTGCTGTGATACTCGACCATGAACTACCTGTATAATATTTTAATGCATTGTCTGTTGTGTTATATGCTAAATCTCCCTCATCTAAGCTTGATGTTGGGTCAGAAGAACCAATCCTATATCTGTTTGCAAAATTGTTCACATCAGTAACATTACTTGCAACAGTTGTTACATTCGCTGCAACACCTGCAACTGTAGTAACATTCGATGCAATACCTGCTACTGTTGCTACATTTGACGCAACTCCTGCTACAGAAGCAATATTGGCTACAACTCCTGAAGCTCCCAAAGTTGCCATATTTGTTACGTTGGCACTTGTAGCTAGTGTATTCAAATCAGTTACAATGTCAGCAGTTGCTAACGTGTTTAAATCAGCAACAATGTCTGAGGTCGCTAACGTATTTAAGTCAGACGCAAAATCAGATGTAATTAACGAAGCTACTCCTGCAACAGATGTAACATTCGATGATATACCTGCAACTGTATTGACATTACTGTTGTTTGTAGCAACAGTTGTTACGTTAGATGCTATCCCTGCTACAGTTGTAACATTGCTAGATATTCCTGCAACGGTTGTAACATTAGCACTATTGTCTCCAACAGTTTTTACATTATCTATATTATTAGCAACTGTTTTTATTTCTGATGCTGTAGCTGCTGAATCAGTCCCTGCTACTACTTGCCATGTTGTACTCATTAATATGCTCCGTAATCAATTCGTGTAGTTAATGCTACACCTGAATGTCTATCTCTTGCATTAGATTCTATAATATCTCTTTTTGCTCTATCATAAAAACTTGCCCATGTTTCAATTCGTTTGTCATTTTGTAAATAAGGTTCTGCTTCTACTAATGCACCATATAAATAAACATCAGGATGATTAGCTAATATTTCATTAGATTGGTTAGCGTCAGATAAAGGTTGTGCATATTTATGATATAACAATTCTATTTGATAAACACTATCAGGTGTTGGTTTTATTTGTAAATCATTTCCTATAATGCTATATGCTTTTGGTTTTCCTTTGTTACTTCCTGCATGTACCCTGTCCATTTGTTCAGGTGTTAAATATTCTAATGATGTTTTTGGATTTGTATTAAGTTGTATGTTTCTTAATGCAATATAATTATTAGGCAAATTATAATATTCTTGGTCAGCTACCGTGTTAGAAGTAACTCTTGTTTCTAAAGACCTTATTTTAAAATCTCTTCTATGTCTGATTTCAGTCAATCCTATAAAGTCAGGTATTTGATTAGTTAAATCTGTTCTATCTAACCAATCTGCTACTGCTGATTTAAGTGATGTGTAACTTGATATTGCCATTATATTCGCCTGTTAGTTGTCTTTAAGTACCTGTAGTCAGGACTGTTTAATAATTTTCTTACTGCCTGTGCGTGGTCTTTTTTATATACATCAACCCCAAATAATTTTTTCCATTCATAAACTACAGTCATTGGTATACGAGCAGATAATCTAAACTCATCTCTTATACTATGGTCTTCGTTCTGTAATTTTTTATTTTGGTCTATAAGGGGTTGTATATTTTCAATGTGTTCTATAGCGAACTCACCACTAGGTTCGTGATAATGAAATATTTGTCCGTTACCTAGTTTTCTTCTCATTCACTTAACTCATCTATATATATGTTAGCAGTCCCCGAAGCTATGATAGCAGCAACTTTCATGCCACCGTCAATTTTAAATATTTCAGGGTCATATGCACCTAATATAGTTGTACTAGCTGAAGCTGTTGGAGCTGCTCCAAAAGCAATATGTACAGCGTTTGTATCAGATATTATTCTAACATACTCTGTGTTTGCATTAGTTGCTGCTGTCACTTGTGAGCCAGTATTTACACTTCTTACGATAGTGTTTGTTACTCTCATCTTTGACATATTTATCTCCTAATTATAAATGTTACTAACAATTTTTTAGTTCCAGTAGAACCACCATCAGTAATCATTTCAATTGTGCCATCTTCTTGCACTGTATTTAATGCAGTAGGTACTGATGAATCTACATCACCTGCTGCTGAACCTGAGTGTGCAACTGTTATGCCACCACCTGTTACAGCAGTACCACCTAGTTCAAAACTAATAGCAGCATTGCCACCACTTATAGCTCCTTGAAGTGCAGTAATAATTTTAACAATTCTACCACCGTCAGGTACTGGTACAAATGTGCTTGAAGCAGTAGATACATCTTCTATCTCTGCTGTTACAAAATAATCGTTTAATGTTCTCATTAAATTTCTCCTTGTATTAATAACCCTCGTTCCGAAGTGATACATTCTTCAAGGTCATTATTAATATGTATCTAGGTGGGGACAGGAAAATGAAGAAAACCTGCCCCCGTACAACGGGTTGTTGTATTTTTTATGAAGTTGTCAAGTCAGCAATAGTCGCTGAAGACGCTTCGTTTTTAGCAACAAGTGTCCACTCAGAAAGCAATAAGCGTTTCTCAGCATCACCAGTTTTTGCTAGTTCTTGTGTTTGGAAAGGTCTTAAGTAACCAACGCCAAACATTTCTGTATCAACTACTAACGCACTTCTACCTGAAGAACGTAGGAATCTATCAGCTACTACTCTAACTTCACCGAAGTCAGAAACATAAACATCAATAGTAGCAACTAAGCTTCTATCTTCTGCCATGTCCATACGAGTAGAGTTACCAGTAAATCCTGATACTTTCTGTTTATTGAATGAACCAACAATCAATAGGTCAGGGTCACCACCGTTATCAAAGCAAGACTTAAGCTCACCTTTTAAGATAGATTCTGTAAGAACCCTTTGTGTACCATCTGTGACAGCACCACTAGAGTTAGAACCACCTGCACCATAGCTGTTGTTTGTTTCTGTCCATGATTCAAAACCTCTGGATTTACGAGCAGAAGCTCCATTTCCAGAACCTGCTGAAGCAGCAGTTTTACCTGTTAGGTCTAGTTCCATATCACGTTTAAGTTCTTTACCTGCTTTAGCTATTTGATAAGCAAGTTCAGAGTTACGACCTGCGTTGTCTACTGCTTCTTGTGTTCCTGAAACCATCACAGGTTTGTAAGAAATCTGTGTATTGTTGTGAACACGAGTAGTAGCAGATAATGCAGCACTTGGAGAGTCATCTCCCTCTATTTGAGCATTTGATGCAGCAGAAGCTAAGCTATCTGTTTGCCATTCATGCTTAACAGCACTAGCAGAACCAGTACCAATACTAGACATAAATGGTGTATCTGTTGGAGAAATGTCATAGATTACATTTTGTAAGTCTTCACGATTTCCAACGGCATCAAACGTTTCAAATGTGTTTGATAATTGTGCCATTATTTCACCTTTGTGTTATAAGTTAATTAAAAAACTATCCAAACATGGATTCAATGTACTTCGCAGCATCATTAACTTTCCCTGATTTTTTAGCTTTTGATTTTAATTGCTTAACACGTTCAGATTTGACCTCACCTTTAGAAGCAGAAGTTCCCGGTTTCTGTACTTTAGGTACAACCTTTGTTTTCTTTTGAGATATTTTAGCATCTAAAAGATTCTTATACTTCATAGCATCGTGAAGCACTTGGATGCTTCTTGCATCAATTAACATACCAATTTCCTGTTCAGAAAATCCTTGAGCTTTAGCATAATTTTTTATGTCAAGCTTAAGTTTTGCACCCTTTTCAGGATGATTCCATTCAGGTAACTTGTTATTTAATATTTCAAGTTGTTCTTCTCTTTGCTTTATTAACTGTCCTTGCATTTCTTTTTGCTGTGCTTCTTGAGCTTTCGCTTTTTCATTTGCAATTTTTGTTTTGTTTTCTTGCAAATCACGCAAAGCATCTTTACGTTGCATATAAGTTAATGGGTCTTCTTCCTTGAGTTTTTCCAAATCTTGTGACTTTAGATGAGCTATCTCATAGTCATTAGATTCTTCTAATTGCTCAAGTGCCTGAGTGTATCGCTGTCTTTCTTGTTGAGTCGCAGTAAGCTCATCGTCTATTTGTTTGCGTTGCTCTGACAATACTCGAGTTTTTTGCATGTAATCAGAAGTTCTGCTGTAACCTTGTAATAGTTCGTCTTGGGTTACCTCCACTTCCTTGCCGTTTACTTTAACGGTGAAAGTGTTTGGTTCTTCAACTTCCTCTACTGGTTCATCAGACATATCTTCAGCAGTTAATTCATTTGAATTTTCTACTTCGGGTTCAACTGATTCGGCAACATCCATTGCCTGTTCAGAAACCACATCCTCGGTTTCTGTTTCTACTTCAGTTTCAAGAGTTTGCTCTTTTGGAGTCTCCATCAAACCAAGTAGTGCTTCTTGTGCTGACGCAACGTCAGTCACTGGAATTCCTTTGTGTTTACTTTCTTTATTATCCATTACTTTCTTCCTCTATTTGTTTTAATATTTTTGGTACGACTATAGATAAAACTCTTTCTTTATCTAAATTAGCTGCATCACAACAAAAGTCTAAGTCTTGATTAGGTTCTAAAAAAAATGTCCTTGCTGTACTAATATTCATAGACATTATTCTTCTTCTATTAAATTGTTCCGGACTAAGTTTTCTTAATTTACCATTAGTCCATTTATATCTAATAGGTCCTAACCTAATGTAGGCATAGTCTTTTTTGTTTTCTAAAGCATCGTCCCATGTTTGTTTTAGAACTGCTGCCCAAAGTTTATTTAATCTATTCTCAGGTATTCTTTCCTTAATCAAGATTTATTTTCTTCCTCCAGTATTCTTCCGTTATCTAACGTCTGTACTAAAGTATTTTTAACTTCGAGTATTGCTCTTTGCTTATGGTAAAGTGCTTCTCTTATTTCTGTATCTTTAATGTCC
>TARA_Y200000002_G_scaffold2970_2_pt1 | contig 13745 bp, 31 predicted proteins | sample TARA_Y200000002 | Tara Oceans TARA_Y200000002 (sample SAMEA2619388) | marine metagenome | biome: marine biome (ENVO:00000447); feature: surface water layer (ENVO:00002042); material: "saline water (ENVO:00002010), including plankton (ENVO:xxxxxxxx)" | depth 5 m | reverse complement strand
GGTGGCAGCATGAGCCAGATTAAGTTATTACATAGCGGTGGTAATGGAGTTATATTAGCTGCACCAAGTTCTAACCCTGCATCTGATCGTACCCTTACATTACCTGGTGATGCTGATGGAACGATCCTTACTTCTAACTCAAGTACAGGTAAAATTCTTCAAGTTTTACAGGGCGGTACGAATGTTGCAGCTTCTCAAAGTGTTGCTTCACAGGCAACTTGGGATGTAGGAGTTGAAGTTTCTATAACACCTGCAAATGCTTCTAATAAAATTTTATTACAGGGTACTTTTTCTGGGTGTACAAGTAATGCAATAAATAACTTTAATATTATTTTACAAAAGAAAACAGGTTCGGGATCTTTTGCAAATATAACAGCAGCTAATGGCGCAGCAGATGGTAATAAAACTTCAGTTCTTTCTTCTACTTTTCAAGATAATCTTTATACAAATTTTACAGTAGCTTATAGTTATTTAGATACTGCTGGTAGTACTGATGCGTTGAGTTATCGACTTGTATATTACAACACAAGTAGTAATACTAGAACTATTTATAGAAATAGAGCAAGTAACGAAGCTAATGATTATTCAAGTGTTAGAGGCGGTTCTTGGATTCAAGCAATGGAGGTGGCAGCATGAGTAGGTTAGTAACCAACGCAATACGATCCGTTTCTGCTTCAGCAGATGCCATAACAATGGATGGATCAGGAAATGCAACTTTTCCAAACAATGTAACTTGCTCTGGTACAGCAACAGGATTTGGTGGTGGTAAACTTCTTCAAGTAAAGCAATCAGTTAAAACTGATACTGCAAGTTGGACAGGTACTTCTTTTGTAGATATTGCTGGAACGGATGAAACAGGTGCTGGATCTATTTGGGAAGTAAACATAACTCCAACAGCAGCTAATAGTAAAATTTTGGTTGAATTTAGTGCAGCAATGGGTTCTAATCTCGGAGTTATGATGACAGTAAGATTAGTTAGAGAAATACAAGATGCAAATCCTACATATCCAGCTTTAGGTCATTCTAGTGGAAGCAGACCAAGAGTAACAAGACAAGTTCGTGACGATCAAACAGGCATGAAAGTTCATGCTATACATCAATCACATTTTAGTTTTTTAGATACACCAAGTTACACATTAGGAAATAAAATTACATATCATTTAGAAGGTATGGGCTACGATTCAAGTGAAACAGTTTATATTAATAGGTCTGGAAGTTTACAAAATAATGCAACTTATGATGCAAATGGTATTTCAACAATAACAGCAATGGAGGTAGGAGCATAATGGGATTAACTAAAGCTCAAGCTGCTGGACTTGCTGATACTTCTGTTAGTGCAGGGAGTTATGGTTCGGCTACTGCAATACCAGCTATTACTGTTGATGCACAGGGTAGGATAACGGCTGCATCTACAAATGCAATATCGGCTGGTGGTGAAACTGATGGTATATTTCAAAATCCTGTAGCAGCAGCAGGGAATATTACGATTGGTAATAATAAAAATGGTTTAGCTGCTGGCCCTTTTTCAATGGCAACCTATACTTTAACTATACCCTCTGGATCGGTGTTCACTATAGTCTAATGCCAGTATCAATCAACGGAAACACAGGAGTAATTACAGGGATCGCAGTAGGAGGTTTACCTGATGGAATTGTCGATGGAGATATGTTAGCTAGTGGAGTTGGTGGTAAAATTATAAAATATAAACAAGTAGTTAAAACTGACACTTTTACGTCTTCTTCAAACGGAACAGATATACCTGGTTTAAGTGTAACTATGGATGCACCAGCTTCCTCAAGCAGTAAATATTTAATTTTTGCAAACGTACCACATATGGGAAGTAATTATGGTGGAGGTATAAGATTAAATGGTACAACAAGTGGAGTAATACTTCAGCCTACAAGCTATGGTTCAAGAACTCCTGTATCTGGTAGTGAAGCGTATGAATCTAGAAACGATGTAAATAAAATGGATGCTCTTTGTTTTTTAGATTCTCCAAGTTCTGCTTCTGCTCAAACTTATAAAGTTCAAGTATCAGTAGGCAGTAATGGCCCAACTATTAAAATTAATAGATTAAATGTTGATTCTGATAGTGGTTCATATAGTAGAGGCTGTGCAACACTTACAGTTATGGAGGTATCGGCATGACAGGAAAAATTAAGCTCGTACATTCTGGTGGTAATTCTGTTTCAGTAGCCGTACCAACAAACGCACCTTCCGCTAGTGAAGTTGAATTTAAGCTACCGCAATCTGACGGGTCATCAGGGCAAGCTCTTGTTACGGATGCCTCTGGAAATTTATCGTTTGCATCTGTAGCTGGTGGCAAACTTCTTCAAGTTGTTTCAACTAATAAAACTGATACTTTTTCAGCAAGCATAGGTAAACAATCATTTAGTGGTGCAGCTATAAGTGTTTCTATAACCCCTGCAAATTCTTCTAATAAAATACTTTTAATTGCAAAATTAACGATAGGACTTGAATCTGACAATGATATTGGTTTTGCTTTTTTTAAGGCAGGGTCAGTTATAACTGGAGCTACAGCAGATGCAAGTGGAAGTGCTGCTAGAATACACGCACAAACATTTAGTACAGGTTATGAACAGCAACATAATGTAATGGGTCTTTATTTAGATACAGCAGGTGGAACAAGTCAGATTACATATGACTGTAGATTAAGACATGGTAATAACAGTACATCAGGTCACACAGTTTATTTAAATAGAGATCATGGTGGTGGTACTGGCGATATGGAACAAAACTCAATGTCGAGTCTTGTAGCAATGGAGGTGGCAGCTTAATGACCATCTTATATAATTAAGGAAAAACTATTATGGCCTTAGATCACGAAGCTATTTACGAAGCTTACAAATCAGAAGCAAAACCTGTTGTTTCTATAGATGATTCTGCTGGAGCATTTGATGCTGATGGTAATTCAGTAACACTAGACGATGCAAAGGTAGCAGCAGCCCGAAAATCCTTAGATGATGCAGCAGCAGCGATTCTTTACAAGACTCAAAGAACAGGTCAAGCTGGTACAACAGATACTATATATGCTTCTTATGGTGACCAATTGGACATGCAGTATAAAGACGCTGTTAATGGTACGACTACTTGGAAAGATCACGTTGCAGCAGTAAAAGCTAAGTATCCAAAACCATAAATTATGACCAGCAGATTAATTGTTAATCAAATTAGGCATACAGGTGCTTCTGCTGATGCAATTACTATGGACGCATCTGGGAATGTCACGTTTCCAGCCAATGCAACGTGTTCTGGAACGGCAAGTGGTTTTGGTGGCGGTAAAATTCTTCAGGTTAAACAGGCAGTTAAAACTGATACATCATCAACAACAAACTTTGGATGGGTAACAATTCCTGGTACAGATGAAACAGGTAGTGGATCTTTATTTGAAGTTAATATTACTCCAGCAGCTAATTCAAGTAAAATATTAGTTAATTGGGGTATTCATTTTGCAGTTTCTTCAAGTATATATTCTGGTGGATTAAAATTAAGAAGAGATAGTACTGATTTATTTATTGGAGATACAAGCGGTAGCAGAACAAGAGCTAGTAACTGGGTTGTTGGTTGGAATTCTCATGGTGGCAGACATCCTTGGTTTTTAGGAGGTACATTTTTAGATTCTCCAAATACAACAAGTCAGGTAACATATCAAATTCAATATACTTCTGGTTATGATTCTAATTATGTTGTGTATGTAAATAGACCTCATGATTTATGGGATAATGCAAAATCCGTTGGAGTAACACCTAGTTCAATAACTTGTCAGGAGGTAGGAGCATGACAAATCCATTAGAAGACTTACTTAAAAAATACGAAGAAGAGCTTATCGCTATTCAAAATCGTAAAGCACAGCATAAACGTGCATATGAAATTGAATGTAAAAATGAAGACAGGTATCAAGGTGCAATTATTGGTGTAAAAGATGCACAGGCACAATTATTATCTACAAAAGCTCAAGAAGAACAGCTAAAACCTTCTGACGCAAAAAAATCTAATTAACTTTTTCTTGCATTTGCCTTGTCATAAGACCCATAGTGACGTAGAGAGGACTTAAGGCTACAATTAAAAGCAGAACAACTATGCTCATCATTGAGCAAGCTCGTATTACTGAATCTTTTATCATGTTTCAAAAAATCTCTAACATTTTAAGTATAGCTTCATTCATTCTTATAACCAGCACTTTAGGTGCTTCGTACTTTGGATATAAATATGTAACATCAGAACAATTTAAAACTAAATTAATGAACGAAGTGCTTTCAAACGTACAAGGGCTTTTACCTAAAGTTTTAGATCAAGGTTTACCAGAAATGACAAGTCCAGCATTACCTTTACCAACAAAATCTTTACCTAAGTTCTAATGGGAGTAATGATTCCACCTAGCAGAAAAAGTTGCTATAACTTTCGTGTTACTAAAATAAATCGTGTTGTTGATGGCGATACGATTGATGTAACTATAGATCTTGGATTTGATCTTTATAAAAAAGAAAGAGTTAGAATTGCTGGTATTGATACTCCAGAAAAAAGGACTAAAGACTTAGAAGAAAAAGCACTTGGGATAGATGCAACAAATTGGATGAAGAAAAACTTGGAGGATGCAATTAAAGGTGATGAGGAATTAACAATAAGAACCGAACTTAAAGGTGGTATGGGTAAATATGGAAGATTGCTTGGTTGGTTATATGTAGGAGATGATGAGCAATCACTTAATGAAAAAATGATCGAGCAAGGCTATGCTTGGGCATATGATGGTGGATCAAAAAATAAAAACTTTGCTGAACTAATACAACTTAGGATTTATCATAATTCTTATGAGCAATGATATATGGATTTATAAAAAAACTAATTAAATATTACATAGATAAATTTATTAGCTGGGTAAGAATAAAAAAATTTAATCTAGAGCTAGATAATGACATAAAAAAATATCACGAAGAATTAGATAAAAAAATAAAAAAACCTGTTATAAAAGAAGTTGGTAAATTTGGAGAAGATGGGTGGTCTATTTCTATTGGAGATGTAGATAAAGATGAGTGAAATAAAAATACCTGAGATTTCTATACCAGAAATAAAAATAGATATACCATTACATACTCCTTATCAAGTATTAAACGTACCACCGCCATCTATAAAATTACCTGGATGTATAAAGTATCACAGAGATGCAAGTCCTAAGAATACTGCGTTATACGATGACGATCCAACAGGGACAAGTATTTCTTGTCCTTATGGTTTCATGCCTACATTTGAACCCATGTTATATGACAGAAGAAAAATAGAGATTGTTGAAAATAAAGAACAAGAAAAAAGAGTGGAAAATAATGAAGTCCCTAAACCAAAAGAAGTAAAACCAGAGATACCAAAAGAAAAAAAAGAAGTAAAATTAGAACCTTGTCCTGGTAAAAATGATTTAAGAATTGGCTCGTTTGTTAACGAAAAGAAATTGGAACGAATAAAGGATTATATTAGAGAGAAAGATACTGGCGAATGCCGTACTATTTATGAAAAAGTTGATTTTAAAGATCAATACATCCCAGAATTTAGTACTGTTGTCTCTACTACTCTTATCGCTAGTGTGGCTGCGACTACACCTCTTATTCTCAACGCTATAAAACCTTTGGTGAAAAATATAATTAAAAAAATGACAAAGAAGAAAGATAAAACTAATCCTTAGTAATTTTATGATTATGTGGTAACACCTGATTTGCTTGAGGGGTTATCTTAATATCGCTACATAAATCATAGTAAGGACTATTTTTTGCGAAACGGATTCCCTCGATTTTCTTTTGTCCGCAATGCTTTAATCTTGCAAAATGCCAATCAAGTTCTAGATTCTTAAGTGTTTGTTTTTGTATATCAGTTTGAGTTTTAGCGGCTTCTTTACATTGTTTCTGTAATCCTCTATCTAATGGAATAGAAAAGTTTAAGGTTATTCCTGTTCCAAGTGCGTAGCTATCTTTATTTGTACCAGAATAGTTTTGCTGGTAGTACAGAATTTTGCCTGGATTATCAGGTGTACCATCTCCTATAGCGTTACCATTATCATCAAAATCTCCGACTATATCTGTTTGATCGTAAACAGGAGTTTCATAAAAGTGGCTAAAAGGTTTGCGATAATTTGAATTAAAAGTAGTAAATGGAGTTATGGTCATCATTGCTCCCTGACATACAACTCCACCTCCATATTGGTTCGTATGAAAACTACCATTATTTACATTCCAATTCTGATTAGTAACTGATCCACTATTACTTTGACTGACAGCATTAGCTAAAACTTTTACAGGGCTTAAGATTATTGCGAGAACACAGAGGTAGTAGTAGTAACGGACTCTGTTGTTATGTCTCTTTGGATTGTCGTTATGTTCTGCAAACCTGGGCCATGATATGTTTCTGTAAATTGGAAAGAATCTCCCGATGTAGGATTTGTTTGAGTCCAATTTGGTTTTGTTGTCATATCTAATCCTGTCCATTTATAAGTCGTACCTCCTACAGTTCCATTAACTTCAACTGCGGTAGCTGCCATATTTCCTCCATCATGTGATATTCCTGTGCCTGTAACTGTATATTCGTAGCCTGTTGAGAAATCTTTGCTAGTAATCGATTCTGAAAGAGTACTAGTCGTATTTGTGGTACTCGACATAGTTCCTGTAGTAAAATTAGGAACAATATTTGCATTAGCTGGTAAAACATATAAAAATAACAGTAATAAAAGCTTCCGCATAGCTCATTTTCAATCCACAGTCACAGAAGTTACATAAGCAGCAGTTGCACTAGTACCAGCTGACCCTGCTGTAATTGTGATTACATGATTATCAACAGTACCAGCTAAATTTGTTGCTGTTCCTCCCGATGTGCTAGTCAAATCACCAAAAGCACTTACTTCACCTGTGGTAAGACTCGTGCCTATTGTATCTCCAGTAGTATGAGAAACTGTGTAATTGAAACTTTCTCCGTCAGTTAACTGAGATGCAGTAATTGGTGTATAAGCGTTTACACCATTAGTTGCAGTACCTAGTCCTCCAACACTTCCAGCAGTTGTGCCGTCTGTTGTAGTAACTCCTGTTCCAGAAACACTATATGAGTTTCCGATGCGATCTGCTGCTGTTGCTGCTGCTGAAACCTCTAGCTTTACAGATGAACTGATAGAAGAAGTTATGTCCGCATAAACTGGAGCTGAGAACAAAAACAAAAATGGAAGTAGCTTTTTCATTTGTTTGGTTTAGGGTCGATTACTTCAGCACCTTCAATTTTAATAGGTGTTATTACCCTTATAGTCTGTACCATACCTTGATTTTCTGCAACTTTATCGTCTTTCTTACTACCTTTTTTGGCTTGCTCAAGCCCGAAAGAACTAAGAGCCGTAGCCAGTAAGCTGGCTGGGAACGTGATATCTTGCTTTTCTCCTGTTGTTATACCTGGGATCTTAGGTAAATAATTGCTCGTAACGAGGAGGCCGCTCCAAAAAACTACCAGAAGCCTGACTGCGATTGAGATGTACTCAAATTGTTCTTCTTTATCGTCAAGTTTTTCTTTAATCTTTTGCAAAAGATTTTTAGGTTTCTTAACTGCCATAAGCCTTTTCTGTCATAATAGACATATATTGAGGACTCGTAAAGTGGTTGAAGTAATTGCAGCAGTCGGGGGAGCGTTGATGACAGCTTGCTTTGTCTCTGTTGGTTCTGTTTCTTATCGTGGTAGACAATCACGAGATGACCTTGTTCGTAATACAACAGCTATAGAATTATTATCAACAAAAATAGATGATATGCATGATGATATGAAAGAAGTATTTCATCGTTTAAAAGAAGTAGAACTTGCTGTAGTAGAGATTAAACCAAGAAGGTAAAAACCTCTCCTATAGACCACCAATAGAAGAGGTTTAGCTCGGATGTAGGGAATGAGCTACTATAAAGATAGCAATTCACTAAATACAATGCTAAAACTTATAGAACCAATCATTTTTGCCTTCCTTCGTGGGTCAGCATTAAAAAAACTCTTGCTGGATATAGCAAAAGTCATGGTCAAGAAATCGGATAATACGATTGATGACAAGTTAGTTAATGCTCTAGAAAAAGCTTTATTTCCAGGCAGGTAATTACTTTTTACCGCCTTTTTTCTTTTTCTTTTTAGGAGGTCTTCCTACTTTTGATCCATATGATCCAGTACCTGAAGGCATGACTTTTTTTATAGCTATTTATATACTAAAATAAAAAACCATATAAATCTATAAATGAAGCGACTAAATTTTGTAACCTGTCCAAAATGTAATACTCTCTCAAGACAAAAAGTAATAAGATCTGAAAGAAACTCGGAAAATGTAATTATAAGACGCAGATTATGTTTTAAATGTGAACACGTTTGGCATACAATTCAATATCCAGAACAAACAATAGAAGACAAAAAAGCAGCTTATATCTTGAATAACTAGACTTTTATACAATTTCAGTTATCGTTAAACTGGAGGACACTCTAATGAAACTCGAAATGCCTTGGTCTGGATGGTTTAACGAGCAAGCAAAAAAAAGAAGAAAGGTTGAACCTTGGACTTTAGCTAAAGTAAATTTAGAAGAAGAGTTTGAAGTTGAGATAATATTGCGTGAAGTTTTTAATTATATAGATCCTGATGATATCCCTGATCTTATTAGTGCTTTTGCAATGGAAAATTTTAGATTAACAAAGATAATTAATCAAGCTGGAGATCATATTGATAAAATTTATGATGAAGCTAATTCTCTTTCTCCCAATAGTAAGCACAATCCTTTGCCCAAACTCCCCCACTAGCTTTTCCTTCGGGCATTCCTAATCCACATTCTGATTTAATTACTAACCAATGAATACATTCAATACATATTGGATGATTTCTACTTAAGCATCGAGCATCAGCATAAAGATATTCTGCTTCTATCAAAGCAGGTTCTAACTCAAGAGAATTTAAAGGTAAATCTACTTTGCCTTTTTTTGTTTTAATTTTTACTCGCCATGATTTTGGCTTTTCTTCATATAGAACCATGCGACCTGCATGATATCTAAGTGAAGCCATTATCTATGCCAAATTTTATCTTCGTATCCATTAGGTGGTGTACTAATCCAATGTCTTTCCCCATTTATAACTCTAAAGACATGATTTCCGCAACATACAAGTTGCCCTAAGTCTTTCTGCTGCCTGTTCTGCTTCAGATTTTGTTTCGTATAATTTACCGACATAAACTTTTTTTCCATCGAAATACCAAGGTCTAAATTTTGCTGTTAGTCCATAATATATCGGGTTGACTCCGATTTGTCCTTTGCAGACTAAATGTGTGATATACAAGATTTAATTGTGCCTTATATGTATTGCTCCACTTGATTGATTATGAAAAATAACAGTACCTGTTGATGTACCACCACCATTTCGTATACTAATTGTTTGTGTGTTTTGTTTATCCTGGACAATATCTGATGGCTCTGATTTTTGTATAGCTTTAGATTTTTGCCCTGCTGCATATCCTTTTTGATATTGTCTTTTCAAATCATCTTCGGTATATCCGTTTCTCTGTCCATCTAAATATCCTTCGTTATATTTAGTATTTAAATGTCGATCTAACTCTCTTTGATATTGTGCTTTTACATCATTAATACCTTTGTTGTATGCATTATCTATAGCTCGTTGAATATCTGCCTGGGAAGCAGGTGCTGATCCTTTATATAAATGTACACTTACTTGTTCTCGATTTATAGCACTTATAAATTTACGAGCAGCTACAAGTGCCTCATTTTCATTAGGATTTCTAGTAGCTAAATTCCAAAGCTTTTGTAGTTTATCAATATTCATTTTTTCTTAAATTTTCCATATTTAAGTTCTAGGTCATATCTAGCTATCATGGTTTCTTGTTGTTCTCTTGTATAGCTTGCAATAATTTTTAAACGATCTTCTCTTGGGAAAAGTTTTAAAAACCAGGGATGTCTAAATAGAAAGTCTTTTTGTTCTTCGGTCATTTTTCCATAATTTAATAAGGGTTTCGAGTTCTTTGATGCGAGCATTTGCTGCTGCGATTTTTTGTTCTGTTGTCATGCGTTAAGTAAATCTTTTATCTGTTGTTCTGACCAACCAAAAACATCAATCAGTTTATTAAATGCAAAATATTTATTTTTTCCTTTTTGAGAAAATAACATTCCAACACATTCTTGTTGAAAATCTAAAGCAACCCATTTTGATTTTACTTCGGGTGGTAATCCTTCTTCTGGTTCCCAATATTCAAAAAGAATTTTTGTCCCCATGTCCCAATAAATTTGTCCTTCGTATGGATCTTTTGGAAAAATAATTTTTTTCATTTTAACTATGTCCTGTTTTTTTTCTTAGTGTAAATTTTGTTTTTTTTCTAACTTTAGGATTTTTTGCACTTGCAGGTTTTTCTGATGTTAAGTGCCATCCATTTCCTCTTGGACACTCATATACATATGAATGTCCTTTTCCTCTTCTAAACATTTCGGCTGCAATAACTTTTGCTCCTTTTTCTGTTCCATAAGAAATTTTATTGCATTTATAACAATGGTTTTTTACTATAAAACCTTTGTCTTTGATAAATTCTGCTAGGTCTTTAAGATCAATTCTTTTCACTTCAGCACCTCAACTTTACAATCTGCCCATCTGTTTTTTACATATTTAATTGCATCTTTTTCTGTTTCTGCATAGGTTTGTAATACTAGAGCTGCATTGCCAATACCTCTGATACGCAACTTAAACAATTTTGTTTTTGCTTTTTTCTTTGGTCTTGTAATACCTTCTAAATCAGGTGGCATATCAAGCATTTCCTTGTCAGGAAAATTATTTGATTTCATCATTAACCTCCTTTCTTTCTTTGTTTGTAAATTCTTTAATACGCATTTTTTTTGCTTTGTTAATTTCGTAATTATGTTTAATAATTATTATTCTTATATTTTCATCAACCCAATCACTTCTAAGACTCGCAGTATGGTCATCTTTATATTGAATAAGATGGTCATATCCTCGAATATCTCGATCTAGCTTTTCTTCTAGTTTAAGAATTCGGTTTTGTCTTAGTTTTTCTAGTTTTCTCACAGATTTAGTTTGTTCTGCCATGATTAAAAAATAGGGGACTAACAGATGCGTTTGCTTATATATGAGCATATGAGGCAGGTTAAACCTTTCAGAAAACTGCCTTTGACTCTCTCATATATCCTCGATGGGAACTCATAACATCTTTGTAAAATTGTTGGACAGGTACTCAGAGTCATCGACCTCAAGATTACAAAGGAGCAGCAAATTAACTAGCCCATTATCACAAAAACTAGCGATCATGCCCCATAAGGTTAAAAGTCGATTTCGTCTTCATTTAATGGTGGGACAACAGGACTTGTTGATGCAGTTGTACCTCCTTCATAAATTTCTTGTTGCTTTTTATAATCTGATTCAATTTTTAAAGAAAGAAACTTTTTACCATTTGGATTGTTTTTAGGGGTATTTGTATAACCAGATGCCCTTAAAGGAATAAAATCTCCTACATAACCATCATTATCAGGTTTTGCATTTTGCAAGTAAGAAATTAATTCTGGTATATTTCCTACAGGTACTTTTACAGTTCCCTTGTAGTCAGGATACTTTTTAGAAGAATCAAATCTTTCTTTATAAAAAGACTTGTTGTCTTGTTCTGTTTGTCTGAAAACAGCTAATTGTAATTCAAGTGTCATGTTGTTAATTTAGAATTTTGACGTTTGGCTAATTCGAGTTCCTCTATCTCAGCCACTTTATAGAGGATTTTTCCGTTAATAGAATAGAAAGCTGGTGGTTTACCTTTCATTCGCCATCTAATAACAGAGTCGGGATGAACTCGCCATCGTTCGGCAAGTTCAGCCGTAGTGATAAATTCATCATCTTTAAAATCCAAGGTCATTTTCATCCTCCTGTTTTGGTACTTCTGCAACCGAAGACTCGGAAACATTTATTGGTTCTGTTACTATATCTATCACTTCTTCACTAGTTTGCACACCTAATAGTAGATCAGGGATATATTGCCTTCCAAAGAAAGTTGCAGCTCGGTTTCTTAACATCAACTCTGGCATACTCGAATATTTTGGGTTTTTTGTCCATCCTTCTTGTCGAGCCATACGCATAGAAACTGCTGTTCCTTTTACTAATTTGTTGTCTTCAACTCTTATCGCTTGGCATTGAACAGTTAAAGATTCATCTTTACCCTGGACAATATAATCAAAGTTCTTAAATCTACGACAATTTATTATATTTGACGTTATGAACTGAGAACTCCAACTCGGTTTTCCGTGAATAACATTTAAATTTTGCATTACAACTAATGGGCTAAGATTCATTCTTTTGCTCATTTCTAATGCAACTAAACAATTAGGTAAACCATTTTGTCCTTGATATTGTGCTGGCACTAATTGTGATTGACATAAGCTTTTTGCTTGTCTTTGTGCAAACTCAAAAGAGTTTTGGTTTTGATAGATAGAAGACTCGTTATCTATATTTGTATTTGTGATGTCTGTCATTTTACAGGTCTAAGTTTTGTTTTTTTATTTACCTTTTCAAAAAATTCTTGAACAAGTTCAGATTTATGAAGGTATGGAAATAGATACGACTTTAGTTGTATCCACTCTCCTTGTTTAAAATCAAATTCAATTTTCATTAGTAAAGTTCAATCTCCTGATAATTTTGTGGTGTGACCTTTTTATTAGTCATCCAGGGTGGAAGACTAATGTCTTGAATGGTCGGAGTGTAATCGGGATATAGTTTTGTTTCTTGGCATACTCTTAAAATTTCTAATGACTTATCAACTTGCTCCATTCCAATATTAATTAAATCTTCATCAGCTCGATAGACACCAATACAATATGGTGCTGTTTTTTCTATTGCGATAAATATAAATTCTTTTGCTTCTATTCCAAGTTTTCTTAATCCTCTCAAATACCAAGCACATTGTATGTGATAACCAAAATTAGATATAGATTTCTGAAAACCTTTGGGACTTGCATCTTGTGTAGTTTTTAAATCAACAACAGTAGTTCCATCTTTTGAAATCCAATCAGGTCTACATTTACCCTTAATACTGTATAAATCGTCCCAAAAATAGCTTAATTCTGCTAATCCATCGTTATCGTAGATAAATTTTGCAGGGCTGTTAAGAAAGTTGTGATTCATTTGTATAAGATTTTCTTCCCATTCGGCATTTAATACATTTAAATGACCATGCTCTTGCATCCATGCTTTGCCTTCTTTAGTTGTTCCTTTAAATGCTTTTGGTTTAAATACATAATTTTTCTTAAATTGATCGTTTTCTAAAAAATATGTATGAACAGCAGTTCCTTCTTCCATTGCTTTTGTTGGAACAGTTTCATGTGTTTTACGGAATATATATTTTTTAGGATTTAATAATGCATCACGAATAGTAGTAGAAGACTCGTACTCTTTCTTTGAGTGATATTCTGCATTGCTCATTACCAAGGGTTTATACATTAGCTTCTAACTCATATGATTTATCAGCTTCAATAAAACAAACTGTCTTAAAACGATTATCAGGTTCAGCACAACAAGTTTCAATCTCATTCTCTATTGTTATTTTTCTCTTAAAACTTCCATCTTTCCATGCAGGTTTTAAAAATAAAAAATGCTTAGTTCTTTTTAAAACTTGCCAACCTACTCTTCCTACATATTCATCTGGAGAGCGATAAGAATAAAATTTTCCGACTTCAAATTTTTTCATTTTGCTGATTTC
>TARA_Y200000002_G_scaffold57010_1_pt1 | contig 13747 bp, 8 predicted proteins | sample TARA_Y200000002 | Tara Oceans TARA_Y200000002 (sample SAMEA2619388) | marine metagenome | biome: marine biome (ENVO:00000447); feature: surface water layer (ENVO:00002042); material: "saline water (ENVO:00002010), including plankton (ENVO:xxxxxxxx)" | depth 5 m | reverse complement strand
CCACAACGGACGCCCAGTCGCTTTCCAGTGCGAATTTCACGAACGCCTGTAGGTGCGGTAAGGTTTAGGCCTTTGCTCGCTGGTTTACTGGCTTTCATCGGTCGTGACCGTCGCCAATTCGAGCACCTTGCTGTCCAGCGCCGACAAGGCCACCGAGTCCGGAGAGGTCCCTGTGCTGCGCTCTACGTTGGTGCGTCGATGAACGTGGACGGTGAATCTTCGATGGCTCAGCTCGTGGCGAAGCGTGCCGCAGAAGGTTGTCGATGGGTGGTGTTCAATCGCCCCCTCGGCGTACTGCGGACCCCAAAGGCCGGCAAACATGCCCGACATGGGGCGTTGACTCAGCACGGGATACCCGTCCAACGCCAGTTCCACCACAACCGACAGTTCCACGTCGATTTTTCTCAGCTTTTTGGGGGCGGGATAACGCTCAGGTGCAGCCACTCCTTGGCAGGAAGGGGCCAAAGGACATGCCTCGCATCGGACCCTCCGTGGAGTGCACACCGTGGCCCCCAACTCCATCAGCGCTTGATTCCAATCACCCGGGCGGTCAATCTGAAGCGATGCATCGGCCCAAACCTGGACATCCTTTGCAGCGGGTTCGGTTTGCGCCGTGTGTCGAGCCATGACGCGCCGGATGTTGCCGTCCACGCACGCCACGGGTTGCTCAAAGGCAATGCTGGCCACGGCCGCCGCCGTGTAAGGGCCGATTCCAGGCAAGGAAAGAAGCTCGGCGTACGTTTCGGGCAATTGACCGTTGAACCCATCGTTTTCTTCGGTGAGCATCACCCGCTGACTGAGGGCGTGGAGACGACGGGCTCGGCTGTAATACCCTGCGCCTTCCCATGCTTTCAGAACCGCATCAACGCTGGCTTGCGACATGGAAGCCACGGTAGGGAAGGTTTCGATCATCCGACGCCAATAGACCAACCCCCGGCTCACTTGTGTTTGTTGGAGCAGAACTTCGCTCAGCAGGATGCTCCACGGGTCGCTGGTGCGTCGCCAGGGAAGATCTCGCTGATGGTGGTCGTACCACGCCAGCAAAGCCTGCTGGTCGCCGGTTGTCAACACGCCGTACCCTCAGGCTTCTGCGGCTTCCGACGGGGTTTCGGCCGCTGCTTTCTTCGCTTCGATTTTGGCATCGTTGGCTTTGATTTGCTCCCAAACAAGTTCGGCCACGTCTTTGACTTCCATCTCGGATCCGATGGCGCTCAATCCGTCCGTGACCATCGTTGAGCAGAACGGGCAGCCGACAGCCACGGTGTCGGCACCGGTGGCGGCGAGTTCTTTGGAACGAATCACGTTGACTCGGTCGTAGCCCTCGTCCACATGTTCCTCCATCCACATCTGAGCACCACCGGCTCCACAACAGAAGGAATCACGACCGTGGCGTTCCGCTTCCACGTCGACGCCTCCGATGGCGTCTCGAGGTGCGTCCAACTCGCCACCAATGCGACCCAAATAACACGGGTCATGGAAGGTGATCGAACCGTCGTGTTTGGGTTCGGGGAGCTTGCCTTCGGATTGAAGATGACTGATAAGTTGCGAGTGGTGCATGACTTCGATGTCCTCGCCGCCGTAGTCCTTGTACTCCTTGCCCAGCGTGTGGAAACAGTGCGGGCAGGAGGCGACGATCTTCTTCACGCCGATCTCCTCGAACGTGGACAGGTTGGTTTCGGCGAGCATTTGGAACAGATATTCGTTGCCGGCGCGGCGAGCTGCATCGCCCGTGCACCCTTCCTGCATGCCCAAGATGCCAACGTCAAGGCCGGCTTCTTTCATGATGCTGATGGTGTCTCTGGCCACCTTTTTGTTTCGTTCGTCAAAGGACGCTGCGCACCCAGCGAAGTAGATGTATTCAGCCGGTTCAGCCACCTTTACGTCCAGTCCTTCTGCCCATTCGCCTCGCTCGTGGGCGGGCAAGCCGTACGGGTTGGAATCGGATTCGAGGTTCTCGATGGTGGCCATGAGCGGCAAGACGGTGGCCTCAACGCTCTCGTCAAATTCCATTCGCTCCATCATCAAATGTCGACGAGCATCGGTCAGTTTGGGCACGTGATCGATGTAGATTGGGCAGGCTTCCACGCACGCATGGCAGGTTGTGCAGGCCCAAATGGAACCCTCACCGAAACGTGCGATGATGTCCTCTTCGGGGGTTTCACCTGCGAACAAGGTGGTTGCGTGGTCGTTGGCGTAGTGGCGCACATCGTGAATGATTTGCATGGGGTTGAGGTCCTTGCCGCTGGCGTAGGCAGGACAGACGTCTTGACAGCGTGCACAGGAGGTGCACGCCCACCCGTCAATGAGGTCGCGCCAGGTAAAGTCGGAGTACTTCACCGCCCCGAAGGACTCAACGTCAAGGTCGTCGAGCAGCACGGCTTTGCCATTTTCACCACGAGCCAGCGGCTCCATGGTTGCCATCGGTCGGAGGTCGTGAAAGAACACGTTGGGGAAGGCCATCACCAAATGCATGTGCTTCGAGAGAGGGATAAGGAAGAGGAACACGCAGATGGCCAGCATGTGGGCCCAATACGCAGCGACAATGACACTGGTGGAAGGGACGAGGGACGAGGCCACCCAAGCACCGATCGGTTCCCAGGTGGAGGACACCGTCGACTCGCCTGCCTCCACGACGAAGGAGGTGGTGGTGATGGTCATGATGAGCAGCAAAATGACGTTGCCTTCCAACTGCGATTTCCCTTTGAGTTTTTCAGGCGTAAACACCACGCGACGAACCAGGGCCAACACGCAACCAACGAACGCGATGGTGTACCCCGTTTCGACCATGAGATTCCACGGGCCACGGACGAGTTCGGGCAGAACCTTTTGCGAAAATTGATTGCCGCTGGCGAGGTCGAACATGTCCGAAGAAAGCATGAGGAATCCCCAAAACATCAGAACGTGAATGCCGCCAGCGATTCGATCTTTGAGGACCTTTTTCTGTCCGAGCCAGCCGGTGAGCACCTCGGAAACACGAGTGCCCCAGTTGTCGAACCGGTTCTCGGGTTTCCCCACGAGAACCAGCTTGGTTGCTTTCCAAACCTGATAGCCAAAAAAGCCGCCTGAGACGCCAAAAAGCACCAAGAGGATGGCCCAGCCAGGAACGGGTCCATACTCCATAAACAGGGGGTGTTCCATGGTCTTCACCGGCTCGGCGCATTGGCGCTCAAACTCCCCAGACAAAGGCGTACTTTGAATCCACCGTCAAAACAAGTACGAATCGGTGCGGAGTGCAACAAGGAATATGAATCCCGGCCCCCAGATAGCACCATGGGTGAGGAAACAGCGGTGGTGGTCGCCAGCGCCCCCGGCAAATGCATCCTGTTTGGGGAGCACGCCGTCGTTTACGGCGAACCGGCCGTTGCGGTCGCCATCGAGCAGCGTCTCACCGTCTCCATGTCAAACGCCGGGACCTGGAGCGTTGACGGCAGCGCACTGGACGCTCGAAAGCACCCGCACATCACGATGCTGCGCAACGCTTGGCTGAAGGACGCACCCCCAATGGCCATCCATGTTTCAGGGGACATCCCGAGCGCCTCGGGGCTGGGTTCAAGCGCTGCGTTGAGCGCTGCCGTGGGGGCAGCCATGCACCATCTTTCAAACCCCGGCAAAGGCATCGATCGAGACGGGTTGAGCGCCTTCGCTCATCGTGCGGAGGCCCACGCCCAACAGGGTCGCGCCTCACCCATGGACGCCAGCACGAGCGTTGAGGGAGGTGTGGTGGTGGTGTCCGATCGGAAAGAGTCGGTGGGGCGATGGCTCTACACTCGTCGCTTGACGACCCCTGAGGGCGAGCGAACATGGGAAGTTCACGGTTTGAAACCGCCAGAGGACGAGGTCTATCTTGTCCTCGGAAACACCGGCGTTCACGCACCGACCTCGCAACAAGTTGCCATGGTGGCACAAGCTCTGGAGGCCGCACCCTCACGAATCCAAGAAATCCAAGCCATCGGCGCCATCGCCCGACGCGGGCTGGCCGCCTTGGTGAAGGGCGATTACGAAGCCGTGGGCCACGCGATGAGTGAGAATCAACTGCTGCTTCGAAACCTCGGTGTTTCCTCGCCGGAATTGGAGTCGTTGATTCAGGCTGCTGCACCTTCGTCCCTCGGTGTCAAGCTGACCGGTGCCGGGGGCGGAGGGTGCATGGTCGCCTTGACGCGGGACCCAAAACAAACCAGCGAAGCCATTGAATTGGCAGGCGGCCGAACCCTGATTTCGAGCATCGGAAACGGCGGAGTCTGTCTCGACAAGTCGATGAATTGAACTCCTTGATGCAGAAATCTCCTTTATATATTAAATGCGATTCGGGCTTTATATGACCACCGATGAAGAACGCCTCACCGTCGTGAACGTTGTCGCAAGCACTCGTGTTGCCGAAGAACTCGATCTCCCCGACATTGCCATTCAACTCAACTGCGAGTACGAACCCGAGCAGTTTCCCGGTGTGGTCTACCGAGTGACCGAACCAAAACTGGCCATCCTCATGTTCCGTTCGGGACGAGCGGTCTGCACCGGCGGGAAGGACGAGGACAACATCCACACCGGTATCGACCGGATGATCAAGGACCTTCGCGCAGCGGGCATTGAGACGTGGGACCTGAAGGACGTCACCATCGAAGTCCAAAACATGGTCGCCACCTACGCTCTTCACTACCCCGAGGACTACGACGGCGTCGACAAGTTCACGGGCGAGCCCCAAGCAGGTGTGCCTCGAAAGCTCAACCTCAACCACCTCACCTTCCACCTGCCTTTTGACAAGGTGGAATACGAACCCGAGCAGTTCCCCGGACTGATCTACCGCCTCGACGACCCAAAGGTCGTCTGCCTCATTTTCGGCTCTGGTAAAATGGTCATCACCGGTGCTCGACACAAGGACGAAATCCTCGAAGCTGTCGAAATCATCAAAGACGAACTCGCTGACCTCTTGTGAGCACCACCGGCCCACGGGTCGGAGGAGAAGCGTTGATGTTCTTCCGACCCCGTGGCTTCGGCATGGGGGACGTGCGGTTGAGCCGAGGCGTCCCCGCTGCACTGGTGCTGTTGCTCCTGCTCAATCTCGTTCCACTTCAGCACCATGACGTGCTGAGCGATGAGAAAATTTCTCGAAGTCAAGGAAGCGACCCCGGGGTTTCTGACGTACCAACCTGGCGTGTGGGCGACCGGTGGATTTACTCCGGAACGTTCGATCCGAGCATTCTCGTGACCGACACCGGCGTTGACGCCACGGTGGGCGAGATTCAAGGCGACACAACGTCCGAAGTGACCGCCATATCGATGCAAAACGTGGACAACATGTCCGTCCTGGCCTACACCCTCCGCTCCTCGGCCAACTTTGACAAGTCGGGCGTTTCACTGGAAGGCTTTGGTGGGAACGTCTACATTCAATACACCCAAACGGAGTATCTCCGGGTGAGTGATTTGTCGCCTATTCGAAGCGAACTTGACATGTACATACGATTCGTCCCAAGCGGCATCTCGTTCCTTGAGCAAATCCTTGGCGACATCACCATCACGACGACGTATTCTCCTGTCAACGAGAACTACGATTTCCCGATGCGGGCCAACGAACGCTGGACCACCACAACGACGTCCACCTCCACGTGGTCGGGGCAAAGCGACTACATTACGCCGTTCCCGCCTCCTGAAACCGACACCAACACGACCACATGGGTGGTGACGGATGTTGGAAAACCCGCCAACGATTTCGGCCTCACCACCGACTACAACGGCTGCAATGCGTCCTACGAAATGACCTCCTACAACCGAGACGGGGTTTCGGAAGGTTATCGCTGGTATTGTCCAGAAGTCCGAAACTACGCATGGCTTCACACCTCAGAAGACATTGGTTTGACCATTGATTTCCGATTGAAGCGATACGACCCTGTGGGCGCTACGGGTGTGGAGCCCTACAGCAACCCCGGCGTTCGAGACGACTGCCTGGACGTTGCCCCTGAGCGTCAGGTCACCGCCCTCAACACACCCATGGAAGTGTGGGTGCACGCCTCGGCCTCCTGCTTTACCAACCCGGCCGGTCAGACCGTCGAACTGCACCACGAGGTCGAAGGCATCGTCGCCACCCTAACCACCGCCGCCAACGGCAGTGCATCGACCACCATCGACATAGGAGACGCACTTGATTCGTCGGCCACTCAACTCGACTATGCAAGCCACGGCTTGGTGGCAAAATCGGGCAATAGGGTGGGCGCCGCCACCGTTACACTCGACCAGTACCTGGTAGGTTTGGACGTGTTTGCTGATGAGGAAGCGACGGTTATCCTGCGAAATCGTAGCGGTGAAATCACGCCGTTGAATGCGCTTTCTGGATACAACGTTTTGCCGGGCGACACGTTGGACATCGAGGTCTCCTTCAACAACCGAGGCATCTCAACCTCCTCCGCCACCGACGCCCGGTTGACGCTGCCGGACGGCGTGGCCACCACCTACCAGCTCCCCGCTTTGCAAACCTACCAAGCGCACAAAGTCAACACGATCTGGACGGTTCCTGAACAAACGGCCATCGGTCCGCTTCAACTCCTCTGGGAGGCCGATGTTTCTCAGGTAAACAGCGCCGATGCAAATCTCCAGAACAACCTCGGAAGCGTGGATCTGTTCGTTGGGCGCCTCCCCACGCCCGTCGCCCAAGAAGCCGGCGGGTTGACCCGTGAAGTCGTTCTCATCAACGCCAGCGAGAGTTTCGATGAGGACGGAGGCGACGTGTCGTGCGAGTTCCTCGTTCCGTTCGATGACGGCACACGAATCTGGGATTACGAAAAGGTCGTCTCCCCGGCTTGCACGCTGAACTACACGTGGATCGACGACGGCGTCTACCCCGTGGAGATAACGGTCGAGGACGAGGAGCGAGACACGAGCATCATGACCCTCAACGTCACCGTTGAGAATCGTGCCCCAAAGATTGAGGTTCGAAGTCAGCGAACCGAAGCAAAGGTGGAGTACCCCATCACCTTGTACGCCTTTGCGAACGATTCTGATTCTGAAAAAGTATGGCCCGGTGTGGTGGACGTGTACTGGCCGGGGGCGAACTGCAAGGAGGGCTACTACACCCGTGTTTGCACCACCACTTCAAACGTAGAGGGCTCCAAGACGTTCACGGCGGTGGGCACCGACGACGACAGCGCAACGACCTCCGCGACGTTTGACGTCAAATTCACCAACATTCAACCCCACAGCATCAACATTCAGATGGTGGACGAAGGCGGTCCAATCGCCATGGACGCCCAAGACACGTGGCAGGTGGTGGAAGACCAGTTCGTCAGTGTTCGAGGTCAAGCGCAAGACTCAGTGGACGACATCGAGGGACTGACGCACACATGGTGGCCCGACGATGCTCAACCGTCCCTCATTCGTGTGTTTGACGGACGGACCTCGGAGTACGACATGGTATGGTTTGAGGCTGGCCTTCACAAGATGAGACTTGAGGTCACCGATTCAGAAGGCGCCTCGAGCGGCGTGGAAGAGCGATGGGTAAACGTCCAGAATCTTCCACCGACCATCGAGCCCATCGCACCCGTTCTTCCGGTCGCAGAAGGCCAAACGGTCAGCGTCTCGGGTCGCTCATCCGACACGCCCTCAGATCTCTCCACGCTGATTCGATGCTGGGACATTGACCCGAGCATGGATTCCGACGACATTGGAAGCGCAGACGACGATTGCGACGTTATCGGCGACAACCTCACCGTATCGTGGAACCGCAGCGGCACTCAGAAGCTCGTGTACCACGTCACCGACGACGACGGCGCCACCACCAGCGAGGTGCTTGAGGTGCTGGTGCTCAACACCCCACCCATCGTGAGGACGACCGCCTTTTCGTGCGTCGCCTACGCCAACTGCCTGTTGGATGCGAGCAGCACGTGGGATGCAGAGAACGACATCAAGGACCTCACCGTGGCGTGGGACGTCGATGTCACTGTGGACAGCAATGAAGACGGCATTCCCGACAACGATGCGGATCTGATTGGCAAAACCGTGTCGTACATGTTCAAGGAAGACGGTCTGCAATCCGTGAAGGTCATGGCCTGGGACGAAGACCCCGAACGACCCGGCATGAAAGTCATCACGTTCGCTGTGCTGCCCGCCGACCGGACACCGCTCGAAAACCTCGGCGCTGCTCTGGTGGGCGAAGAGGCGAGCCCCGTCGCCCAGCTGAGTCTGCTCGCAGGGATGCTGCTGCTGGTTCTCATGTTCTCCAGGCGACGACGAAAAGTTGAGCCAACCGATGCATGGGACGAGGTTTCGGACGCGCTGACGGTTGGGCTGTTCACCGACCGAGAGGAGCAGGTGAGACAAAAACGCCCGGAAGGTCCACCACCCAACTACCTGTTCCAATCCGACCTGCAAACGGCACCGTCCGGCACCGTGCCGAATCACAACGGACCGCCGCTGCCGCCGTCCGGACTGCCGGAGGGATGGACGATGGAGCAATGGGAGCACTATGGACAACAATATCTGGATTCGCAGGCCTGAAAGATAACGAAGAGGACATTCTCTTTTGTATCAGGACTGCGACCAAGGAATATGTTCGGCCGGGCCTGCCAAGCTACCCTCCTCATCGCCCTTTTCCTCGCTTCATTGGGAACGGGCGTTGTACAATCTTCGTTTGGACTTGATGAAACACCAACCCAGCAACGCTCTGAGGGCGTGAGTGGTGTGGTGGATGTCCCCAACTACCGCATCGGCGATGAATGGGTCTATGAAACCCAATTTGACGTCGCCCAACTCATTGCACAAGCCAACGTCTCAGCCCAGTTGAACACGCTCACGGGCGACACCACCAACGAGGTAACGGACATCACCTACACCACGGACACCGATGGAACCACGGTTCTCACGTACGAAGTCGACATTTCAGGTACCTTCACCAGCGCCACCGCAAGCGACAGATGCGGGGCAAGCCTTGAGGGGAACACCGGTCGACTCAACATTGACTACCAGGGCCTCGACGTGATCCGTGCTCGCGATCTGGCACTCATCACCTCGGATTTCTTCCTCGGGGTGGATTTCATTCCCTGCGTTTTCGGCGCCCCACTGGGTTTCTTGAAGCAAGATCTCGGAGATTTGACGTTCAACAATTCCTACTCGCCAGCCAAGGAAAGGCATGACTTTCCGCTGAAAACTGGAGATTCGTGGTACATGCCCTTCAGCGCTACGACCGTGGTGTCCGGAACCTCCGATTACTTCGATCCGTCTCAATTCGATTCGACCGAAGCAGAAAACAACTCGTGGCAAGTCACCAAAAACGAAGCACCCAATGAAGGCGAGGACACACCTCAATACACGGGTTGCGACGACTCCTACAAAATCGCGGAATGGAACGCAACGGGCGTGAATTCTGGATTTAATTGGTATTGTCCTGCGGTACGTGGAAGCGTGTGGAACAAAATCATCAACCCTGCCGGGTTCTCAATCGACTGGATTTTGAAGACGTACAACCCGGCCGATTCCAACAGCGTCGCCCCCTCATCGTCCCCCGGAGGCAGAAACACACAGATCAACGTTCAAACCACCACAACGGCCACTCTGCCCAACGCAGTTGAACAACTTTCAATCGACTACACCGTGGCTGGCTCACCAACCATACCGATCAAAAACACCAATCTCCAACTCCGCTACGAGATTGCGAACACCATCGCCAACCCCACGACGGACAACAACGGCCAAGCACAGGTGGCCCTGAACGTCTCGGATCAAGTTGACGACACGGTCACCGATAACGACTACACCAGCAACGGTGTGGTCGTTTACGACCCGGTTGGCCGAGTGGTTGGAGCCACGACGGTGGTCCAAGACCTGAGCGTGGTTGGCGTGGATCTGGTTGCGCAATCGAGTTCGGTCATCGTTGAGCGAACGCGCAACGGAAGCACAACAACGCTCAGCGCCTCCATTGGATACAACGCACTCCCGGGCGATGTCCTCAGTTTTTCTCTTCCTGCCCAAAACCGCGGGGTGCTCACGGCCCCCTCCACGTTCATGGAGATTGAGACCCCGGACGGCGTTGTAACTCGAGAAGCGCTTTCGGCCATCGCACCCTACGCTGAAGAACGGTTGGAAGTGGACTGGTCCGTCCCCACCGACATGGCGATCGGCACCGCTGACATGTCGTTCACCGTTGACCCTGATGAGAACGTCACCGCCGATGCCAATCGGAGCAACAACGCTGCTTCGTTGTCCATCTTCATCGGTCGCGCACCCACCGCTGATCTGCAGGTTGATGAAGGGAAGTACACCTTCGAAAACATCACGTTGAACGCCTCCGAGAGCTTTGACATCGATGGCGGAGACGTTGATTGTCGATTTGAAATTGAATCTCGAGTTGGCCTCATCGACGTTATCGAGGCCCCGGATTGCTGGACGCAGTGGAACTGGTCCAACAGCGGCACGTGGGACGTCAAAGTGATCGTCATCGACGAAGAGTTGGACATGGACGAACTGCAAGTGGACGTGGTGGTTCTGAATCGAGCTCCGGTGTTCAACCTCACATACCCAACCTCGGTTGAAGTGGAATCCCCCATCACCGCACAAGCGGTGAACATCGAAGACATCGACACCTCATCACCATCCGGTCAGCAAGTCACGATTTCGTGGCCGGGGTTGGATTGCGACGAAGGAATAACTCAACCCACGTGCACGTTTACGCCCTCTGTTGAAGGTCCCCTCAACATCACCGCCGTCGCCACCGACGACGATGGAGACACCACCATCATCTACGGTGAAGTGATGGTCCTCAACATCCCGCCAACCATAACGCCGCCCACCTTGTTCAAAGGCGGAGAGGAAATCGTTGCGGATGAAAACGGAACCTGGCACCTCAACGAAGACGAAGTGGCCCTTCTGAAGGCGGTTGCAACGGACTCCGCCAACGACGCAGGGACCGTCATTGTCGAGTGGCACCCCTCGCTTGCCGATGAGAACTGGACCATCAGCAGCATCGGTGTGGCCTCGTCTGAACCGGTTTCGTGGAACACCTCCGGGATGCACACGGTGCAGGTGCGGGCCATCGACGACGACGGCGCCTCATCGGAACTGCAGCAAGCCACCGTAATGATTCACAACGTAGCACCAAGCGTAACTGGACTGCCTGGCAACACACCCGTGTTTGAAGACGATCCGCTCGACCTGACGGTCGTGCCCAACGACACACCCTCGGACATCGACACGTTGGAAGTGTGTTGGGATTTGAACGCCAATGTGGACGGGGACAACGACGGTGTGGCCGACAACGACTGCGAGCAGACCGGAGAGTCCATCGTTGCATCGTGGTCCACCGAGGGCATTCGTATGATCACGGTCACCGTCACAGACGACGACGGAGCCTCGGCTCAACAAAGCATGAACGTCAGTGTCCTGAATTTGCCCCCGACCGCCGTTATTGCAGAACTCACGCCCCTTGATGACCTCACGGAAGGCGACAACCTCACCCTCACTGGGTTGAATTCCAGCGACACCGAGGGCGACAAACTCACCCTCGCTTATCGGTGGGAGGCTTCGTTCTTGGACAGCGATCTCGACGACCACGTTGGAGACACATGGACCGTTGAAAACCTGCCAGCAGGGACCCACACGTTCGTGTTGACCATCACGGACGATAACGGGCTCACCGACCAGGTTGAATTGACCATCTCAGTCGCAGAAGCACCACCGGACGGAATCTTTGAGACCATCAGCTCCGCAGTTGGTGGCACCACGACCGCCATCGTTCTGGGTTTGCTTGGATTCATCATCGTGGGCTTGGTGCTCTTTTTGCTCTTTACTCGCCGAGGTGGCTCCGACCTGGAAGACTTCAGCGTCTTTGAACAGGGCCAGCTCGCCACAGCCCAGAAACCGGTCACTGTCCTCCCAGAGGCGCAACCCACGGTCCAACCGGCGCAGGCTGAGCCAGTGGCAACTCAAGCCACACCCACCGACGCCTACGCCTCTCCGATTGAAGCCCCCGCTCCAGTGAACACTGGCCCACCGTTGCCCGCCACCGGGCTGCCCGATGGTTGGAACATGGAGCAATGGAACTACTACGGCGCACAGTGGCTCGAGGCCAATCAGCCCGCTCCTGCCCCTGTTCAACCCATAGTTTCACAAACTCCACCAGCCACTGGCACCCCAGAGTTGCAATCGTTGCTCGACGATTTGGACTTCTGAGGAAAGAGCATGGGGAGTTTATGGCAGTTTTTCGGTTTGCCTGACCCCGAGGGCGGTGCTTCCACCTCTCGCGCACCACCCGGTGCGGCGCCCACCTCCAATGAACCTGTATCGTTGTCGGCAGGTGAACCCAACGCCACACCCACGCCGCCGGTGCTCGAGGAAAACGAACAGCAACCTCCTGCGCACAACATCAGTGGATTGCGAACTCCGCCACCTGCGTGGAACGGACCGGTCACCCCCGACGGAGAGGCGTTCCACGACCTTGGCTTCGTGGTTCAACGAAACCAGCCTCTTCCAAACAAGGCTCTGCGATACATCGCACCCGACGTGATGAAACGCATTCCCACGACGGCCATGTTGGAGCGCGTGCTGCAAGGTGACACCGCCATCGTGGACCTTCGTTCACTGGTTCACATGGAAAGCCATCAAATGGCGTGTCGTCGGGAGATCAAGCACATGGCCGACCAGGCTCGCGTCAACGTGTTCTCCCTTGATGCGGAGGACAAGCTGCTGATGATTCCCGGTCAAAACGTGGTGGTTGACATGGAACGTCATGAACTCGGCCTGACCCCGCTCCTTTGATCATTGCGTGGACGCCAGGGTTTCGAGGAATTCCATGGCCCCGCCTGCAACCCCCAAAACCGTGCATTCGTGCCCCTCCACAAGACGGGCGTGCTCACCCATGGGACCTGCAAGGTCGTATCCCCCTGCTTTTCCAACCCATGAATTTGAGGTGAGCAAGGCTTCCAATTCACTGGACGTCAAATCAGGAACCGAGACCAAAGCGGACTCACACCATCGGTGCCATGTGCCGTTCCACCGTATTGCTGTCGCCGACCAAACTTGATGCATCCGGCCGCTCAGTCGCACAAGCATCGTGGCGGCATGGGCAAGGTCGCGAGGTTTCCCCATGCTCAAGGAATGCTCATCGGGATCGCTGAGCATGGTGTCGGCAACAACGACGAGCGAGTGATTGGTTTCGGGAACCGCTTCGGCTTTCCGGAGACACACCGCCAAAACCTGTTGCTCAACGGTTCCTGACGGAGGGGTCTCGTCAACACCCTCGATCCCCTCATGATGGAGGTTCGGAAAAAGCGGTTGAAGCAAGGCGCACCGACGCGGTGAGTTTGACGCCAACCACACATCCATGCTCCGATGAGTCGGGCGAGGGCCTTGGAGATTCCCATGGTTTGCATGGGTGATATTGAAGAATCATCCGGACAACCGAAGAAGCGAGCCGCATGTCCGAGATTGAACGCATCCCGACCCATGTCGAAGGACTGGACGAAAAAATGCAGGGCGGTATCCCGCAGGGACACATCAGCATCGTCGCTGGAGCATCCGGCGCCATGAAATCAAGCCTGACGTTTTCGATGCTCTACAACGCCGTGCTCTACGGCGAGACGAGCGGCATCTACGTCACCCTCGAGCAGGGGAAAGATTCCCTCCGCTCGCACATGGCCAACATGGGGATGAACGTTGACGACCCCCGAGTCCGAAACCGAATCGCGATCATCGATCTGGCCGACCTTCGAGTTCAACTCGACGAGCAAGGCATGACCAATCGGGTGGACTGGATGGGGCAGCTCATCAAACA
>TARA_Y200000002_G_scaffold162260_1_pt1 | contig 13748 bp, 11 predicted proteins | sample TARA_Y200000002 | Tara Oceans TARA_Y200000002 (sample SAMEA2619388) | marine metagenome | biome: marine biome (ENVO:00000447); feature: surface water layer (ENVO:00002042); material: "saline water (ENVO:00002010), including plankton (ENVO:xxxxxxxx)" | depth 5 m | reverse complement strand
GTTAGAGATGGATGTTTTCCCGTTTGAATGGCGAATTGTTCTGCAGGAAGTCCAAAGGAGTCGTATCCCATAGGGTGTAACACATTAAATCCAAGGTGTTTTTTATATCTAGAAATAATGTCAGAAGCTATATAGCCAAGTGGGTGACCAACGTGCAGTCCTTCTCCTGATGGATAAGGAAACATGTCTAAAATATAGTATTTAGGGAGGTTTTGATTATCTTCTACAAGATACGTTTGATCTTTTTCCCACTTTTCTTGCCATTTTTTTTCAATTTCTTTCGCTCTATATTCCAACATTTAATCTTTGCTTTGATGCTTTATCTATAATAACTACAATTTCTCCTTTTATTTTTTTGGAATCAAAGTGCAAAAGTAATTCTTCTGCTGTTCCAATAATATTTTCTTCATGAATTTTGGTAAGCTCTCTAGAAACACTAATAAGTCTTTTGTTTGCTATGCGCTCTTTGAGCTCTGTTAAAAGTTTAATTAGTCTGTGGGGAGATTCAAATAAAATAATTGTTGAAGACTGCATAGTGATTTTGTTAAGTTTGCTTTTTCTTCCTTTTTTATTAGGTAAAAATCCATAAAAAGAAAATTCATCTGTCGCAAAACCAGATTGTATTAAGGCGGGAATAATGGAGGTTGAGCCTGGTAAACAAAACACATTAATATTATTTTCTTTTGCTTTATTTACAAGCAAAAATCCAGGATCACTAATCCCCGGGGTACCAGCATCTGAAATTAAAGCAATACTTATTTTTTTTTCTACTATTTCATTAATTACGTAGTCTGTAATTTTATGTTCATTGTATTGATGGTAGGAAACTAATGGTGTTGATATTTTATATTTTAACAGTAGTTTCTTACTGTTTCTTGTGTCTTCTGCATAAATTTTATCAACATTATTTAAAACCTCTTCAGAACGGTAGGTAAAATCACCTAGGTTTCCAATAGGCGTTGGTACTATATATATTTCACCCATTTTGATTTTTATTATAGTAAATATATCCTCTATATTCTAGGTATGGAAGACCCTTAGTTATGTTGGGAATTTTTATTTTGTCTTTATCAATAACACTAATCAGTTTTATTTTTTCTCCTAGAGTAATAATTTTTTTTACTTCTTGGTTTTTATAAATAAAGGTGTATTGTGGTTTGTTTTCACTAAAATTAGTAATGGTTATTCTTCCAAACTTTTCGTGTTTAGAATGATTTTGCTCGGTATGAATATTAACTATCTTATCGTTTTTGATAATATACCAACAAAGTATTTGATTATTTAAAACTGTTCTTACTAAATAATAATAATTGTTGTTATCTTTTACGGCATAGCTGTCCAATATTTCCCCTTTTATATTATTATTGGTAATATTTTTTCTTAATATAACATATAAATTCTGGGGAAGAAAGTTAAGTTTAATGGACGAAGAAAAAATAACTTTATCATCTTTTTTAATGATATATTCAGTACTATTTTTAGAAAAATAATCTAATAAATCTTTATTTAAAGTCTTGGATAGGTTGAAATAAATAAATTTATCATTTGCTTTTGTTTTAATAGAAAAAGAAAACAAACTGTCCATATTAGAAAAAGATAAATCCCATTGGTGTTTGCCAAGGTAATTGGAATCATCCCCTATACTAATTACTCCAAAATTTTTTATCTTTATTTTCTCAGTATTTGAGTAAATATTAAAACAGATAAAGAGAAAAATTAATAATAGGGTTTTATTCATAATTTAATTTTTATTCCCTCTCTTTTTATTTCAACTCCTTTTTTAAATATTTGAGTAAGTACAATATCTCCTTTCTGGTTGTATCTTTTCCATTCTCCGTTTTTTTCTCCATCCTTATATTTTCCTATCTCCCTGATCATACCATTGGAAAAATAATATATGTGTTTTCCAATAGGTGTATCGTTAATAAACTCTCCAACAAATTTTAATTGGTTTTTATTTAGATATGTTTTTTCCCACTTTCCTATTTTCATTCCACCAATATATTTTCCTCTTTCTTTGTAATCATTAATTATATAATACCACTCTCCTTCTCTCTCTCCGTAGACAAACTCTCCCCGAGTTATTATGGTACCATTGGTATCGTATTCTTCAACAATTCCGTTTTCTCTTCCATTTAGATATTCTTCTGTTCTTCTTTTAGTATTATTTTCATACCACCATTCCCATAAACCATTTGGAAGGTTTTTAATATAGGTTCCTTTCTGTTGAATATTTCCATTTCTATAAAAGTATTTCCACTCTCTTTCTTTTTGGTTTTTTGAATAAAAACCCTCTTTTTTTATGCTCCCGTTTTCCCAATAATAAATCCACCTTCCTGTTTTATTATTTAAAGAATCGTAATTACCTTTATAAATTAAGGTATCGTTATTATAGAATCTATAGGATAGTACTTCATCATTAATATTAAACTCTTTAAAAAGCCCTTGTTTTAGGTCATTTTCTACTACTCCTAAAAGATAATTATTATTATTTAAAACAACTTTATTATAAACAACCCCTAAAGAAATTTCATTTCCAATTTCTTTTCCATTATTGTAGCTTTGAAGCTCTTGTATTTTACCTTTCTTGTTGTAAACTTTTTCAAAACCATCCTTTTTACCATGAAAAAAAATTACTTCTTTTTTTATTTTTCCATTGTCGTGAAAATCTTTCCATATTCCCTGTTTATTTCCATCAGAATCGTATCTATTTATTTCTTCTTTTTTTGAAAGCACTCCCTTATCATAATTTAAAATGGTAATAATTTTTTGTTCTTTATTGTACTCAAAAGTTTCACCATTTTTTTTACCATAATCATAATTCGTTGTAAATTGTATTAACCCGGAATTTTTAAAGAATATATTTTCTTTTCCATCTTTTTGTCCTTTTTTGTAATGAGTTTCTTTTTTAATAAACCCTTCTGAGTCAAATTCAGTTGAAAGTCCTTCTTTTAAGTTTTTCAAATAATTTTCCATTAAAATTAAATTTCCTATAGAATCGTAAAATAACCATGTGGAATCTAATTGCGAATTCTTCCAATAACCGATTGATTTCAATTGGCTATTTTCATGGTAGCTTATCCACTTTCCTGCAGGGACATTATTAATTAAAAATCCTTCACTGCTTATATTGGATGATTCAAAGTAGAATTTTTGATATATAGAATCTTGAGAATTAACAATATTTATATTTAAATAAAAAAATAAAAGAGTTAATAAAATAATATTATTATTATTAAAAGTGTTAATATGTTTATAAAAAAACATAAAGAATAGATAAATTATATAAATAGATTTATAATCAACATTTTACAAACATATAATTAAAAAGTAATACCTTAAATATCAATTTTTTACATAGTTATTAAAAAAACAGCAAGATCAATTCTTATTACTAAATCTTAACAAAATAATATTAAAATTAATGGTTTTTTGTTGACAACAATTTGATAACATATTTATTAATTAACTATTTAAAATTAGTTTTATAAATAAAAAATTTCAATCACTTTTTATTTTAAAAAAACAATAAAAGATTTAATAATAATATTAACAAAATACCAACATGATTATTGCCATTGGATCAGACCACGCGGGGTTTCAACTCAAAGAAAAAATTAAAAATAACTTTCAATTAGGTAATAAATTTATCGATGTTGGTGCTTTTTCAGAAGAAAGTGTAGATTATCCAGATATTGCTCATTTAGCAGTAAAGAGTTTTTTTTATAAAAAGGCAGATAAGATTATAGTTATCTGTGGCTCAGGTAATGGAATTCAAATGGCAGTGAACAAACATAAGGGTATTCGCTGTGCTTTATGTTGGAATAAAGAAATGGCTGAACTTTCACGACAGCACAATAACGCAAATGCTATTTCTTTACCTGCAAGATTTATAACAAAAAGTGAGGCTTTAGCTATTATTGAAAAATTTTTAACAACACCATTTGAAGGAGGAAGACACCTTAAAAGAACCAAAAAAATTGATGTTTAAAAAAGAGAATATAAAAATTTTAATTTTTTTTTCTTTAGCTTCTTGTCAAGTTTTAAAACCAAATACATATCTTTTAAAAACCAATCAAGAAAAAGCTTCTAAGTATTCTAAATATATAAAAGCATCCGAGTTAAAAAAACATCTAACTATTTTAGCTTCGGATGACTTTGAAGGTAGAGAAACTACGACAAAAGGACAAAAAAAAGCAGCCAATTATATTAAGGATCACTTTTTTAATAACCATATTTCACCTGCAATAGACAGTTCTTATTTTCAAGAGTTTACAGTTGATGTTTTCGACTTCTCCAATGTAGAATTAATAGTAAATGATACAAAACTGTTTTTCTTAAAACACTATTATTCATTTGGCAACCCTATAACAACACAAGTTAATAAGGTTTTTGCTGTTGAAGCAGGTTATGGAATTTCTAATAAATTCAATAACGATTATAACAAACTAAATGCCACAGATAAAATAGTGGTTTTAAAAAGAGGAATTCCAGACCAAATAAACTATAAGCCGAGTGATGGAAATTGGCGTAAAAAAGTTCGTTTAGCTAAAAAGGAAGGCGCCGTTGCCGTTATATTTAAAGAGCCCAACTATTCAAATACAGACCTTAGAATAAAAGAGTTCATTAGAAATCCCATTATGAAAATGCATGGAAATCAAACTTCTAAACCACATCTTCCAGTTTTTATTATTGACGAAAAAATAGTAGACTCATTATTAAAACCAAATACCCCTATTTCTTTTTCTACTAAAATAAAACAACCCAAAACAGCTGAGAATGTGATAGGATATATTCCAGGAAAAACAGACGAATTAATAGTCCTTTCTGCACATTACGATCATATAGGTTATGATAATGGAGAAATTTGCAATGGAGCTGATGACGATGGATCAGGAACTAGCGCATTATTAGAAATTTCAAAAGCATTTCAAAAAGCGTACAATAATGGAAACAAACCCCAAAGAGCACTTCTTTTTTTAGCGGTTTCTGGTGAGGAAAAAGGACTGTTTGGTTCTCAATTTTATACAGAAAACCCTTTTTTCCCATTGTCCAAAACTACCACGAATCTAAATATTGATATGGTGGGCAGAAAGGATACGATTCATAAAAACAGTAATTATATTTATTTAATAGGCGCTAATAGAATTAGTAAAGAGCTTCATAAAATAAGTGAGCAAATAAACAATCAACATATCCAATTTAATTTAGACTACAGTTATAATGATCCAAATGATCCTAATAGGTTTTACGAAAGATCGGATCACTATAATTTTGCAAAAAACGGAATACCTGTTATATTTTATTTTGGTGGTCTTCATGAAGACTATCACCAACCCACCGATGATGTATATAAGATAGATTTTAATAAATTAGAGAAAGTTTCTCAATATGTTTTTTTAACGGCATGGGAGCTAGCATACAGAAAAAAAGCGGTAAAAAAATAATGGAAGAAGTGGTTTTAGTAGACTCAAAAGACCAAACGATTGGTTATATGGAAAAACAAGAAGCTCACATAAAAGGACTGCTTCATCGAGCTTTTTCAGTTTTTATTTTTAATAACAAAAATGAGTTGTTGTTGCAAAAAAGAGCGATTAGCAAATATCATTCAGGAGGTTTATGGACAAATACTTGCTGCAGTCACCCGAGAAAAAATGAAATTGTAATAAACGCAGCAAAAAGAAGACTTAAAGAAGAAATGGGAATGGTTTGTGATTTAGAATTTAAATTTAGTTTTATCTATAAAGCGAAGCTAGACAACAATTTATTTGAACATGAGTTTGACCATGTCTTTTTTGGTAACCTCGACAATCCTCCGAATATTAATCCAAAAGAAGTAGATTCTTTTTGTTACAAATCATTGGATAAAATAAAAGAGGATATTAACCTACATCCAAAGAAATATACAGAGTGGTTTAAAATATGTTTTAATGAAGTCCTATTTAACTATCAAAAAACATGAAAATATCAATTATTGGAGCAGGTAGCTGGGGAACGGCCTTAGCTTTTATTGTTTCTAAAAACTATAATTTGACGTGGTGGGTAAGAAGAGAAAAACTAGCCAATCAAATCCTTTCTAAGAAAAGAAACACAAAGTATCTAGCAGGATGTAAACTAAACACGTCTAAGATTAACATTACTACGGACTTTAGATCAGCGATTATAAATTCTGAGCTCATAATAGTGGCAATACCCTCCAACTATATTGAACCCGTCTTTAATGGTTATGGAAATTTATTGCAAGGAAAAACTATTCTTTCTACTACAAAGGGGGTAATCCCCAACCTTCTTATTCCGCCTAAAAAGTTCTTTAATAGTATTTCAAATAACATTCAATATGGTGTAATTTCTGGGCCTTGTCATGCAGAAGAAATAGCTCAAAAAAAAATTAGTTATTTAACTATATCAACAGATACACCCGTAATTAACAAAGTATACAACAAAATTTTCAAGACACCATTTATAAATGTAAAAACTTCATCAGACGTTTTAGGATCTGAATACGCATCAATTCTTAAAAACATTTATGCTATAATGGTAGGCATATCATCAGGTCTTGGTTATGGAGACAATTTTTTAGCAGTTTTAATAACAGCATGTACTAACGAAATGAAGAGACTGCTATTTTATTTAGATCCAAAAGAGAGAGTAATTTCCAAGTCAGCATATTTAGGAGACTTGTTAGTAACTTGCTACTCTTTGCACAGCAGAAACCGAAAGCTCGGAACTGCAATTGGCAAAGGCTTTTCCGTAGAAAATGCAATTTCTGATTTAACAATGGTTGCCGAGGGCTATAGCGCTACTGCGTCAATCTATAAAATAATAAAAAAGTTAAAAATCCAAAAAGAGGCACCAATTGTATATAACGCCTACAAAGTATTGTACCTTGATAAAGACCCTAAAAAAATTATCAAGGCTCTTACATCTATAATTTCTTGATTTACAGCTAGTTACGAAAAAAGCACATAACTTAAATATAAGCAAGCTTAAAGAAAAAATAAGGGCTTTCTCACAGACTGCCAACAAAAGCGGCTTAAAATTCATTTAAACAAATAATAGGCTAAGCTAGAGTAATTTCCATTCTTTTTTGCTTTCAGGTTAGAAATCCACCCTCTAAAAAACCCACTTAGCGCTAAACCTTTAGCTTTTTTAGAGCTTAACATGCTTATATAATATGCATCAAATATTAGTGGATCAATGTTTTTAAGTTGGAAATTATTATTACTTGCAAGCGCTTCAATATCTTTCTTTCTAAAATGAGATAAGTGAATAGGCGGGTCGTAGGCAAACCAGTTTTCTTTATAAAATTCAGCATCATAAGATGCGTTATTTGGCACCCCAACAACTAACAAGCCCCCATCCTTTAATAAAGAAAAAAGTGTTTTTAAATAACTATTTAAATCATAAACATGCTCTAAAACATGCCACATTGTAATAACATCAAAAGATTCGCCTTCTAGATTTTTCACACTTTTTAAAACTCTCTGTTTGTTTTGTTCTATTGCAAATGCCCTTGCTGCGTCATCTGTCTCAACCCCGGTGGCGGACCACCCTTTATTTTTTAAATATTTAACAAAATCTCCAGTTCCACACCCCACGTCTAATAAGTTTTTTTCATTAGAAGCTAATCTTTTGGCAATGTTGTTTCTTTTTATTTTAAATTGATAATCTCTAACAACGTGATATATTTTATTTATAAGGCCCTTTTTAGTGGAATTATGAGATATATAATTGCCACTTTTATAGTATTTACCTATTGAATTTTCTTTGGGCCTCGGGTTGGTAAATCTAAATCCACAGCCATTACATTCAGAAATGTTGAATTTATCTCCACTCACATTGTGATCAACCACCGTTAAAAAATTTTTAAAAGATTTTCCGCTGCATACTGGACAGGAATATATATTTTCTAAATCGTGTTTCACGTGAAACTACCTCCCTAAGTAAATTAATAAAATGGATACGTCCGATGGCTTAATGCCGCTAATTCTAGAAGCTTGTCCTATATCAACTGGTCGAATAGCGTTTAATTTTTCTTTTGATTCGTTCGATAAAGAAGAAAACTTAAAATAGTTAATATCGCTAGGAATTTTTACATACTCTAACCTTTTTAGTTTATTTGCGTTTTCTTTTTCTCTTTCTATGTAACCACTATATTTGATGTCAATTTCTACTTGCTCTAAAACCTCTTTGCTGTGTTTGTTTTCTTTTATGTATCCAGTTAATTCTTGGCATCTTTCTGCCAACTCGTCTATTTTTATTCCTGGTCTAGATATAACGCTTGGGGCTTTTACTTTTTGCTTTATTTCAGAAGAATTCTTTTCTTTTAAATAGGCATTGATTTCGCCAGGTTCTAGCGAGAGTTTTTTGACAAACTTTTTTAAAATCTGTGTCTCTTCTTTTTTCGTTTTAAACTGAGAATATTTGTTTTCTGTAATAAGTCCTAAATCAAACCCCCTTTTTGTCAGTCTTGTGTCTGCATTGTCTTGTCGGAGCAAAATTCTATACTCTGCCCTAGATGTAAACATCCTGTAAGGTTCTTCAGTACCTTTTGTTATTAAGTCGTCAATTAAGACACCAATGTAAGCCTCGTCTCTAGTTAAATAAAAAGGTTCAGCCTCTCTGCATTTTAAATGTGCATTTATTCCAGCTACCAAGCCCTGACAAGCAGCCTCCTCATATCCTGTGGTTCCATTAATTTGTCCACTAAAAAATAAGTTTTCAACTAGTTTAGTTTCTAAGGTGTGCTTGAGTTGTGTGGGCTGAAAGAAATCGTATTCAACTGCATAACCAGGCCTGAACATTTTAGCATTTTCAAACCCTTTTATAGTTCTTAAGCCCTGCAACTGCACTTCTTCAGGAAGACTACTTGAGAATCCATTAATATAATACTCTATGGTGTCCCAGCCCTCTGGTTCAGCAAATATTTGATGTCTAGGCCTGTGACTAAAGCGGTTAATTTTATCCTCAATTGATGGACAATATCTAGGCCCAACAGAATTAATGGCCCCGTTAAATAGCGGACTACGATCAAATCCCTTTCTTAAAACTTCGTGAGTTTTTGAGTTGGTATACGTTATAAAACAGCTTTTTTGTTTTTTCAAAGCCTCTGTATCATTAAAGTAGGAAAATTTTCCAGGCTTAAGATCCCCTGGCTGCTCTTCCATTGCTTTAAAATCAATACTTCTCCCATCTACACGGGCAGGGGTTCCTGTTTTCATCCTTCCAGAAGTAAACCCTAAGCTTTCTAGTTGTGAGGTTATTCCTTTAATTGCTTTTTCTCCCATTCTCCCACCACCAAACTCCTTTTCTCCTAAATGTATAGAGCCATTTAAAAAGGTCCCGCTATTTAAAACAACAGTTTTCGCTTTTATTTCAAGACCCATACTGGTTTTTACACCACTTACTTTGTTATTTTTAACCACCACTTCTTCTACCACATCTTGCCAAAAGTCAAGGTTTTCTATTCGTTCTAGCATCCTTCTCCAAGTGGCACTAAAAAGTTTTCTATCACACTGGGCTCTTGGACTCCACATGGCAGGCCCTTTAGAACGATTTAACAACTTATACTGTATAGAGCTAATGTCTGTAACTAAGCCTGTGTAACCGCCTAGCGCATCAATCTCTCTTACAATTTGACCTTTAGCAATTCCTCCAATTGCAGGGTTGCAACTCATTTGTCCAATAGTCTCCATGTTCATCGTGATTAGCAAAACAGATGAGCCCATTCTAGCAGCGCTTGCAGCAGCTTCGTTGCCAGCGTGACCAGCTCCAACAACAATTATGTCATATTCTTTAAGCATTTTGTTTCACGTGAAACACAACTAATCAGTTGATTTACAGGGGTTTATATTTAAAAAAAAGTTTTCTTGTTTTCTCATTTCTTCTTTTTCTTTCACAGTTTTATCATTAAAACCGCACAAATGTAAAACACCATGAATAATAACCCTAAATAATTCATCATTAAAAGATACCTTATAGTTTTTGGCGTTATCTTTTACCCTATCAATTGAAATAAAAATATCTCCTTTTATTAGTTTTTTATTTGAATAGTCAAAAGTGATAACGTCTGTGAAGTAGTTGTGTTTTAGGTATTCAAAATTGATTTTTTTTAGATAGTTGTCATCGCAAAAAATGACATCAATTTCTGCATTTTTGTTTCCAAAATGAATTAAAGTTTTTTTAATCCACTCTTTTAACAAGGACGATTTTACAACTAAATAGACTCCTTTTTTATGGAAGGAAATTTCCAAAAATCATATTTTAAAGGTGATTTCCACCTTATTTCCGGGCTCCTCAAAAACCACCCCGTCTGAGAGGTGTTTCATTAAGAAGATGCCTCTTCCCTGGGGCTTTTCAATATTTTCAGGCAAAGTTGGATCGGGAAGTTGGGTAAAATCAAAACCAATACCTTCGTCAGATACAGAAAAAACAATTTTTTTTTGTTCAATTTTAGAAATAATAGTTGCTTTTTTTTCTATATGGTTTTCGTTTCCATGAATTATAGCATTGTTGACCGCTTCAGAAAGCGCAATTAATATATTCCCATAAAGCTCGACGCTAATTTTATATCCATCGCAAATGGAGTTTACCCAACTTTCCAAAGATAGTAAGCTATTGGGCTCAGAAGCGAGAGAAAGATGCTTTATTTCAGGGTTTACAATACTAATCATAATTTTTTTCAATAAATTTTATGTACTTATTTACTTTATTTTTATAATAAGGTTTCAAATTAGTAGGAATTGTTTTTAACATTTCCACTTCCCCCCTTTTTAATTGAAGATATTCTTCAAACAAATCAGAGTTATTTTTCTTGTAATCTTCTAAAGATTCCTTGGACTCTCTTTTCTCTTCTTCTTCTTGTTCCTTAGATGCTTTATCTAGTTCCAGCATTTTTATTTTGATCTCTTGCTGTCTATCAATTGAAGACAGTGTAATGTTATTTTGAATAATTTCATCCTCCACTTCTTCAATTTTTTTAATTATTTCTTTTATACCATTTCCTTTTCCAGTTCCATCTTTATTTAGTTCTTGGCTTATTTCCATTAATTGTTTTTTTAATGCGGCCTGTTCTGCAGCCATTCTCCCAAGCTGTTCAAAAGTATTGTTGCTATTGCCAGAATTTTTACCTTTCTTTTTGCCCTCCAAAAACTTTTTCATAGACTCTATTTGTTTTTTCATTTGCTCCGCACTTTGAGGTAGGCCTTTTCCTGGCTTTTTATTTTTACCTCCAGGCTTGTTACATTGCCCAGAACCAGGCATATTGTTTTGCATTTGATTCATCATCTCACTTAACAATAGCCCTAATTCATTTGTATGCATCATTACTTTTTGTTGTTCAATTTGAGCATTCCTTGTTCTTCTTTCCGTTAAGTTTTTAATGCTTGAACTAAGAGACCTTTTGATGGTTTGCAATTCTTTATTTATTTTACTACTTAACATGATTTGTCTCAAGCCTAAAGCAGTTAAGGAATCTTCAATTATTTTGATCTCATCGTTTAGCTTTCTTTGACTCTGTCCAATATTTACGTAATTAGGATCTTTAACCTTAGTGGTCTTAAGGTCATTAAGAACTTCTTCTTGATCTAATGAAAAAGTGATTAAATGTTCTAACAAGACTCTTAAAGATTCTAAGTCTTCTTCTTCCTGCTCTGAACCATTGCTGCCAAGTTTGTCCATTGATTCAGCCAGGTCCTTCAAGCTTTTACTGCTCTGACCCTGCTGTTCTTTTGCTTTTTTAAGTTTATTATCAGACAGTTCTTCGATACTTTTTTCCATAGACTTATTAATCTCCATTTCTTTTTCATCGGTATTTAGGTCTTTTGGATTAGAAAGCTCTTTATTTTTCTTTTTAAGATCAAAAAGGTCATTTTGGATATCATTAAACTCATCTTTAAGTTGTTCCTGTTCTTGATTTTTTTTAAACTCAGAAAAATCTTTATTTAAAGTTTTTTCCGACAATTCATCTTGTTTTATTGCCAAATCTTTCAATTCTTTGGAAATATCTTTAGCCATTTTTTCTATTTCCATTTTTTTAAAGTGCTCAATAGTTCTGTCTAATTCCTTTATCATATTTTCCTGGGAAAAATCAATATCGTCTAACTTGTCTAGTACTTTTTCTTTATTCATTTCTTGGGCCAGCTCAAAGAGTTCGTCTAGAAGCTTTTTCATTTCATCAGACATTAGCTCTTCCATCATTTTGCTAATTTGTTCTTGCTTTTTAAGAATATCTTCTGACCTATCATTCTGATCATTGTTCAGTTCTTTCGCCAATTTATTTTTAAGCTCTTCCAAATCATTTTGAAGTTTTTTCTGGTCTTTGAGAAAGTTTTCTAGCGAAGACTTATCCTCCCAATTAGGAGTTTTTTTATTAATCAAAGAGGATTTTATTTCGTTAAGTTGAGAGTTAAGACTATGCATTTTTTTTTGCAAAGAGCTAAATGACTTATTTTGGGATTCGCTTTTTGCTTTGGCTAGCTCTTTAATCTGTTTTTTGGAGGGTTCCCGAAAAAACATTTTTTTTGAAATACTTTTTTTAGGGCCATTTACAGCATCATTATCCTGAACCACAAAATAATATTCCATAATTTCATCAGCTTTCAATCCTAATTTTCTAAAGTCAAGCTCCAACGAAAAAACAGACCGAATGCCCTTTTCAAAAACGAGCCGCTTTTCAAAAACAATACTGTCTTTATTTTCGCAATGAAAAGACAAACTCGAAAAGCCATAGTCGTCGGAAATTTCACCGTAGAATAAATGCTTTTTAATATCATTACTATCTACCAAGTCTTCAATAAAAATCTTTGGAAACTGATCTTTAACTAGCTCGATATTGTACAAACTAGAGTCTTTATATGTTGAGAAGTTGTTTTTAGCGTAAATTAAATAGTCTTGATTGTTTTTTGGAGCATAATTAAATATCAAGGGGTTATTATTTCCCATAAAAACAGTATCTGTAAAAATAACCTTACAATCTAGAGTATTTAAGCAATTAATATTCCACTTTATAGTTGAGCCTTCTGGTAATATCAATCTACTTAAATCATAAAAGGTATCGTTTTCTAGTTTTGTATATGCCGGATAAGCAACTATTTTTTTTTCCGATACTATTTGTGCTTTAGGAAGCACATTAACGGTAAATAAAACAGAGTCTTGTTTACCGTCAATTAAGGTAAAATTAAAACTACTTTTTATAGATCTAAAATTATGTGTAAAGTTGTTTTTTTGAACCTTAATTGGAAAAAAACGTTGATCATCAACAAATAAAAAGAGTTGTTCCGGATCAACAGCGCCAATAGTTCTAATATTAACTTGGAGAGCTTCCCCCTCCAAAACAACTAGAGGCTTATTATTGTTGATTTGAAACTCAAAAGGATTGGGAGGAATAAAACTCTTTTCAAAATGTACTACTCTTTTAAGGGGTCCTGAGACAAAAGTAGGGAATGAAACGGAACAAAGAAATGCAATTCCAAAAACCACTAAAAACCCAACTAAATATTTTCTATGCTCTACAAAAGAAAGGGAGTTTAAAAGGTTAAAACTAAGCACCTTATTGGCTTTTTGGGTAATGGAGGCAGCAGCAAGGTCGCCTTTAAAGTTATTGGGCTCATTTTCAAGTTCAATAGCATTAAGCAATTGGTCTGTAACTTCAGGCAGGCGGTTGGTAACTAGATGGGCCGCCTCTCTAAAGTCCATTCTGGAAAATAGACGAAGTGATTTAGCTAAAGGGTAAATAAACTGAGCACTAA
>TARA_Y200000002_G_scaffold380888_1_pt1 | contig 13836 bp, 9 predicted proteins | sample TARA_Y200000002 | Tara Oceans TARA_Y200000002 (sample SAMEA2619388) | marine metagenome | biome: marine biome (ENVO:00000447); feature: surface water layer (ENVO:00002042); material: "saline water (ENVO:00002010), including plankton (ENVO:xxxxxxxx)" | depth 5 m | reverse complement strand
AATATCCTTTTTTACAAACTATTCTTGATTTGAATAGTTTAAAATAAAATGTTACCTAGTAAACTTTTAGATACATACGCTCATGATCTTAAAACAATAGAGCTAAACAGATCAATCGAAGAAGAAAAAGAAATTTCTTTAGGAGGGTTGTGTGGTAATTTGAAGGTAATCTTACCTGTGGCAATTTCTTATAACAACACCTATAACAACTGCTTTATCTGTGCTAACAAAAAAGATGCTATGCTTTATTATAGCAACTTAAGTAATTTCCTGAATCATGAAAAGGTTATGTTTTTTCCATATTCATATAGAAAACCTTACGATGATGAGTTAATTAACAACGCAAATGTTGTTATGAGAACCGAAACCATTCAACACATTAAAAACTTAAAAAAAAACGAAAAAACATATGTGGTGACCTATCCTGAGGGTATTGTAGAGTTATACCCTGATCACAAAACAAGCGACAAGCTATCTTATAACATAAAATTAAACGAAGAGATTAGTCAAAAATCTATCATAGATAATTTGAACTTCCAAAACTTTACAAGAGTTGATTTTGTAAAAGAACCTGGAGAATATGCTGTCAGGGGAAGTATTATAGATGTTTACTCATTCACAAATAACAACCCCATAAGAATAGAGTCTGATGATGATTTAATAATAAAAATAAAAGAGTTTGATAGCGAGTCACAGCTTACAGTTAAAAGCCTGGAGGGGGTAAAACTTTTATCAAATATACAAAGGGATAAAAATAGCAAAAACTATGTTTCACTTCTTGATTTTATCTCTGATGATTGGTGGGTCTGGTGTGATGACCTAAGTTTATGCGCTAACATAATTGATGATAAATTTGATGAATCAACAAAAATTTATTCTAAAATTGGCAAAAACTCTAAAACGGTTTTACCCCTAGAGCCTAAAAAACTTTTCTATAGCAAAAAAAACTTTTTAGATAAGGTTAGGTCTTTTAAATTAATACACCTAGGAAACAAAAAGCATAAAAAGCATGTTGCTTTTAATTCATCTCCTCCAAAAAACTTTAATAAAAACCTTCAACTACTTGATAGGGAAATAAATGATTTTAATGAAAGTGATTACAGTGTTAAAATATCTTTTCAATCAGAGGAACAAGTCCAAAAGCTATCGGAATATTTTGAATCGATTGGTTCTCAGGTAAAATACAAACCATACCTCTCAAAAATAAGTCAAGGGTTTGTTGATCATGAAAATAAAAGAGTGGTTTTTACTGATCATGAAATTTTTAACAGGTATTTCAGATACGCTTACCAGTCTAAGATTATAAAAAAACAAAAAAATCATATTAAAAAAAGCGGAGAGTTATCTGTTGGTGATTATGTTGTCCATATTGATCATGGGGTTGGTCGTTTTGTTGGATTAGAAAAAATTAATCATCAGGGATTAGAAAAAGAGGTTTTAAGATTAGTATATAAAAACAACGATGTTGTTTACACAGACGTAAACTCGCTTCATAAAATTTCCAAATACACTGGGGCCTCTGATACCCCAACGTTAAACAGCCTAAGTAATTTAGAGTGGGACAAAAAAAAGAAAAAAATAAAAAGTAGGTTGGTAGATATTGCTGACGACTTAATAAAACTATACCTTAAACGAAGAGAAATAAAGGGTTTTGCATTTGAAAAAGATTCCTACCTACAAATTGAGTTAGAGTCCTCGTTTATATACCAAGATACTCCTGACCAAATTCAAACAACTGAAGATGTTAAAAAAGATATGGAAAGTGGTTACCCAATGGATAGGTTAGTTTGTGGTGATGTTGGTTTTGGTAAAACAGAAATCGCTGTAAGAGCTGCTTTCAAAGCAGTCTGCTCCAATAAGCAGGTACTTATAATTGTACCCACTACAATTTTAGCCTTCCAACACTATAAAACATTTACAAAAAGACTTAAAAACTTCCCTGTTAAAGTTGATTATGTTTCTAGGTTTAGAACTTTAAAAGAAAAAGGAGAGGTTATAAAAAAAATTCAAAGTGGCGATGTTGATATTTTAATAGGAACACATACTGCGCTTAATGATAAGTTTAAGTTTAAGGATTTAGGGTTGTTAATAATTGATGAAGAGCAAAAATTTGGTGTTGCTTTAAAAGAAAAAATTAAAAAGAAAAAAAACAACCTGGACTGTCTAACCTTAACCGCAACCCCAATACCTAGGACTTTACATTTTTCTCTAATTGGCGTAAGAGACATAAGTATCATTAAAACAGCACCTAAAAACAGACAGTCTGTACACACCGAGTTGTCACCTTTTAATGAAAACATGGTAAGAGATATTATAAAAAATGAACTTATGAGGTTTGGGCAGGTTTTTATGGTTCACAATAGAGTAGAAAATATTTATGAAATAGCTGGTTTAATAAACAAATTAGTTCCTGACGCGAAAATAGCCGTAGCTCACGGTCAACAAAAAGGAGACAAACTTGAAAAGACAATGCTTAAGTTTATTGATGGTTACTACGACGTCTTGGTTTCTACAAACATCATAGAGTCAGGTCTAGACATCCCAAACGCAAATACTATAATAATAAACCAAGCTCATATGTTTGGCTTATCAGATCTTCACCAGATGAGGGGTAGGGTTGGAAGATCTAATAAAAAAGCGTTTTGCTACCTTATGTCACCTAAGATATCTAGCTTAACTAGTGATGCGAAAAAGAGACTTGTTGTTTTAGAAGAGTTCTCTGGATTAGGTGATGGGTTAAACATAGCATTAAAAGATCTAGACATACGAGGTGCAGGGAACTTACTTGGTGGCGAACAAAGTGGTTTTATAAATGAATTGGGTTTCGAAACTTATAATAAAATTTTAGACGAAGCGCTAAGTGATGTTGAACATAACGATAAAAGCTTTAAACGAAATGAAATTAAAAAATTACAAACCTCAATAAACTGTTTAGTAGATCCCTATGAAAAAGCTGTTATTCCTAAAACTTATATTCAAAACTCGGATGAAAGGTTAAGGGTTTATGGTTTTGTTGAAGAAATGTCTAAAAAAGGATCATTCAAAGAAATTAAGAGAAACCTGAAGGACAGGTTTGGTCCATTACCTATAGAGGTTAAAGGTTTAATAAAGTCCATGAGGATTAAAAAATTAGGTGCAAACCTAAATATTGACAAAATAACAATCAGAAAGGATGCTCTTAAGTTTGTTTTTTTCAAAGCAAAATCTGAAAAAGAAAAAAACAACACATTTGGGTTGTTGCTAAAACTTTTTGATGAAAAAAATCACAAGTACTCTATTATTGAAAAAAACAATCAAATAATATTAAAGGTGTTGGGTTATTTAAATTTAGAAAAAACACTTAATTTGCTTAAAAAAACAAGTAATTAACAACAATAAAATATTAGTTTAATTGTTATTGTTAGCCAAGAAGTTAATTTTTTGTATTTTTGCTAAAATTTAAAATTTAAAAATGAGAATATCTTATTTTTTATATTTATTCATAATTAGCACTTTAATTCAAGGGTGTTCTATCTTGCCGTTTGGAAACTCTAATCCTTCTGCAAGAAACCCAGGAAGCACAAGTACAACCACAAACCTTGATTATTTCTCAGACGCTTTCGCGGAGGAAGATGAAGAAGGTTTTGTTGTTGCTGATTTTGGTGGACAAACACCAGGGCCTAATCAAGTATTTGTTCAGGGAGGACGGGCTGTGCTTGGAACCTACGAAGAAGATGTTTTTTACACGCATGATAATGTAGAAAGAACCGTAACTGTTCAATCTTTCTACCTTGATCAAACAGAAATTGCTAATATTCATTGGCTTGAATACCTTCATTATATAGAAAGAGACTCTAGTGAAGCTTTCTTTCAAAGTGCTTTACCTGATACGACTGTTTGGGAAAAAGAACTAGCTTATAACACACCTTATGTTAGTAATTATCTTAGGTATCCTGGTTTCAGATACTACCCTGTTGTGGGTGTGAGTTGGGATCAGGCTGTTGATTATTGCAGGTGGAGAACAGAGGCTGTTAACAAACAAAAGGCAATGGAATATTATGGGGAAGATTATATAGACGGTGATATACCTCCTGTTGAGTCTGGAATATACCTTCCTGAGTTTAGACTACCAACTGAGGCTGAGTGGGAATATGCTGCGTATGGACAAATTGGAGACCAGTGGTTAGATGAAAATCAAACCCAAAGAAGATTATATCCATGGGATGGTAGGACAATAAGGAGCTCTAAGCGAGGAGATCTTGGTAAGTTCCAGGCTAACTTTAAAAGAGGAAGGGGTGATTACGCGGGAATAGCTGGTGCTCTTAATGATGCTGGTTTTGTAACAACCTCAATTTATGAGTACGCACCAAATGACTTTGGTTTATATAACATGGCTGGTAATGTTAATGAATGGGTGTTTGACATCTACAGACCACTTAACTTTCAGGATATGGAAGATTTGAACCCAATAAGAAAAAGTGACTTCTTGGATGAAGAGGAGGATTATGATTACGAAAACTTTAACTCCATGGTAAGTAACTCATCTAGAGTTTATAAAGGTGGGTCGTGGGCTGATGGTGCTATGTGGCTCTCGCCAGGAACACGAAGGTTTTTAGAACAAGACTCATCAGCTGCTACAATCGGGTTTAGATGCGCCACAACGGCGCTTGGAACAGCAACAGCTAGTAATTAATACACTTATAAAGCACTCCAAACAACCCGTTATATACAACATACGTATAAATAAGACTAATTAAATTTTATAATAAAATTAATTGTTTTTTATACGATAACATAAAATGATTGTTAAAATACCATCTATAAGAGAAAACGTTTCAATAGTTGAAAGCTTTATCGAAAACGCTGGAGATAAGGTAAAAATCAAAGAAAGTATCTATGGTAACGTATTGGTTTCGGTTACAGAAGCTGTAAACAACGCAATAGTGCACGGAAACAAAGAAGATAAAGAGAAAAAAGTTAAAATCAAGTTACTCAAAAACAAAAAGAGCGTGAGGTTTGTTATAGAGGATGAGGGGGTTGGTTTTGATTATGACAGTCTACCTGACCCAACGAGTCCAGAAAACCTTGACAAGGTAAAGGGAAGGGGAATCTTTCTAATTAAGAACCTTGCTGACAAAACAAAATTTAAGGAAGGTGGTCGTGTTGTTGATATGTTGTTCAAGCTGTAAAATGCACCTCATAAATTTTTTTTCTGAAAAAAAAACATTCGAAGTAAGCCAAAAGGATAAGCTGAGATTATTACTTAAAGAAGTTTGCAAACAAGAAAACGCTCAGTTAAGCTTTATAAATTGTGTTTTTTGCTCTGACGAATACCTACTTCAAATTAACAAAAAACACCTTAAACACAACTTCTTGACGGATATAATAACGTTTGATTTTTCTGAAAAAAAAGACCAAATCGAAGGAGACTTATACATAAGTGTTGATCGAGTAAAGGAAAACGCAAAGAAATATGGCGATACTTTTAAAACAGAAACTATTAGAGTTGTTTTACATGGTCTACTTCATTTAATAGGATATAAAGACAAATCAGAAAAAGAGAAAAAAAGGATGAGGGTCTTAGAAAATAAATATGTTTCTTTGTATATGGAATTATAACGTTCCACGTGGAACTTTTCAGTTATGTTTGATAAATATGATATAATAGTTGTTGGTGCAGGGCACGCTGGTTGTGAGGCTGCTGCTGCTGCTGCTAATATGGGGTCAAGGGTTTTACTTGCCACAATGAACATGAACACAATAGGGCAAATGTCGTGCAACCCAGCTATAGGGGGTGTGGCAAAAGGACAAATTGTTAGAGAAATTGATGCTTTGGGTGGATACACAGGTGTTGTTGCTGACAAAACAATGGTTCAGTTTAGAATGTTAAACAGATCAAAAGGACCGGCAATGTGGTCGCCAAGAGCACAAAGTGATAGGGTTAGGTTTGCGGAAGAGTGGCGTTTACTATTAGAAAGAAACAAAAATGTAGATTTTTGGCAAGAAATGGTAACGCAGCTTCTTGTTAAAAAAGATAAGGTTATAGGTATTAAAACCGCTTTAGGTGTAGAGATTAGGGCCAAGTCTGTGGTTTTAACAAACGGAACTTTTTTAAATGGGTTAATTCATGTGGGTGAAAAGAATTTTGGTGGGGGTAGGAGTGGTGAAAAAGCTTCAAAAGGTATCACTGAACAATTAGAGGTGTTAGGTTTTAAATCCGGTAGGATGAAAACGGGGACGCCACCTAGAGTTGATGGGCGATCATTAAACTACAAAAAGATGGAAAGTCAGCCGGGTGATAAGGATCATGGTTTTTTCTCTTTTACAAACAATAAAAAACTTAAAAAACAACTCGAATGTCACATAACATATACAAATAAAGATACACACTCTTTTTTGGAAGAAGGTTTTGATAGGTCTCCTATGTTTAATGGGAGAATTAAATCAATTGGACCTAGGTATTGCCCTTCTATTGAAGACAAAATAACTAGGTTTAAAGACAAAGAGAGGCACCAAATATTTGTAGAACCTGAAGGTTGGAACACGGTTGAGGTTTATGTTAATGGGTTTTCAACATCTTTACCCGAAGAGGTTCAGTTAAAAGCTCTTCGGTCTATCGTTGGTTTTGAAAAAGTAAAAATGTTTCGTCCTGGGTATGCAATTGAATATGATTTTTTTCCACCAACGCAGCTTTTTCCAACGCTTGAAACAAAACCAATAAAAAACCTTTATTTCGCAGGACAAATTAACGGAACAACGGGTTATGAGGAAGCGGCCTGTCAGGGTTTAGTCGCTGGAATTAACGCACACAATAAAATTAACAATAAAAAGGATTTTATTCTTGGGCGCTCAGAAGCTTATATAGGTGTTTTAATTGATGATTTAATCAACAAAGGCACAGAAGAGCCTTATAGAATGTTTACTTCCCGTGCAGAACACAGAATATTGTTAAGGCAAGACAACGCTGACCTTAGATTGACAGAAATTGGTTATAAAATAGGGCTTGCGTCAAAAAAAAGAATGAATATGGTCTTAAAAAAGAAAAACACCATAAATAGTATTGCAGAAGAAATTAAAAAAATCAAAATCAAGCCCAAAGAGGTTAATCCTTTACTTAAAAGAAGAAAATCTTCTACAATAAGTGAATCAAAAATTGTAGAGGATCTAATCAAAAGACCTAACATTCATTTGAGTGACTTTAAAGAGCTTAAAAGTGTATTTTCAAACAACAGGTTAGAAACCGAACAGGTTGAAATTAATACAAAATATGAAAGTTATATTCAAAAAGAGATGGAAACTGTTGAAAAAATAAAACGTCTTGAAAATAGTAAAATACCAAAAAATTACAATTACAAAAAAATAAAATCGTTATCATCTGAGGCTGTAGAAAAGCTTACTGCGTTAAAACCTCTTTCAATTGGACAAGCTTCAAGGATTAGCGGTGTTTCTCCAGCTGATGTTTCTATATTAATGGTGCATATGAAAAAATGACTTTAAAAAAATGTGTTATTTGTGATGGCATAAACTTTTCGAAAAAAGTTAGTGTTCGTGATCCTCTTAAAAAGTCAACGAAATACAGCTTAATGTTGTGTCTTTCTTGTAAAACGGTTTCAACAACACCCATACCTAAGGATTTAGATCAGTATTACAGTGTAAACTATGACTCTTACCAAAAAAAAACCTCCCTTTTTTCTAAAATATACAGCTTTGCGCAAAACTTAAACAATTACCGTAAGACAAAAATACTGAAACAAATTAACGCCAAGTCAATACTGGATTATGGCTGCGGTTCTGGTAGTTTTGTAAGATATACGTCCAAGAGGGGTTACGAAACAAACGGCTATGAACCCATAAACGATACGAATGACACTAACATTAGTGATTCAATGGAGACTTTTAAAAACAAAAACTTTGATTGCATAACCATGTGGCATGTGCTTGAACACACTAAGGATCCCGTCAGTATATTAAAGGAACTAAAAAGAAAATTACAAAAAGGGGGTAGCTTATTGCTTGCTCTACCAAACTACGATTCATACGATAACATTTATTATAAAAAAGAGTGGGCTGGGTATGATGTGCCAAGACATTTATACCATTTTAATAAAAAATCAGTAATGTTTTTATCAGAAAAAACAGGTTTTCAATTAATTGGAATGAAACCTCTTTATTTAGATGCTTTTTATGTGTCTATATTAAGCGAAAAAAAGAGAAAAAGTTTTTTACCTGAAATTAAAGGTCTTTGGGTTGGATTGGTCTCTAATATATTGTCCTTTTTTAGTGGGAATCCGTCAAGTATTATTTATATATTAAAAAAATGAAAAACATATTCACTTGTTTTGTTGCTTTATTTGCGCTTAGCTGTGCTCAAATGAGCCCGCTAACTGGTGGGTATAAAGACACAATACCACCTATTATCATACAATCGTTTCCTGCTAATAATAGTGTTAACTCTAATTTAAAGGATTTTTACTTTGCTTTTAATGAACCTGTTGATGCGTCAAAACTGAGTGAAAGTTTAATCATATCACCCTACTACACCGGAAAAAAAGAGGTTAATTATAAAAAAAATGAAGTGTTTATTTCTTTTGATACATCTTTCACAAAAAACACTACCTATATAATTAATTTTGCTGGTGGTATAAAAGATGTTACAGAAGGAAATGACCTTTCAAACTCAAAAATTGTCTTTTCAACCGGTAACTACATTGACTCTTCTTCTGTCTCAGGAATAGTGTTCTCTCCCTTAGAAAACAAGAGGGTTGAAAACGCTTTAATTGGGCTTTATAACGAAAATGATTCGCTTGATTTGTTTACAAAAAAACCTACTTATTTTACTTTTAGTGATAAGAGCGGTTTATTTAAAATAAACAACATTAAACCTGACTTATATACTTTATATGCATTTAAAGATGAAAACAAAAACTTTTTAGCTGATTACAAAAATGAACCTTTTGGTTTTATGCAAAACTCTATTCCTATAAATAACAACAAGAAAAATGTTTTGGTAAATCTTTATGACGAAGATTTGTCTGAATTAAAACTTCTTAGAAAAAGAAACAGAGGAAATGTTTATGAGCTGGTGTATTCTAAAGAGGTAGCTAGTGTTGATATTACAAGCGATGTGAGTCTTGATTATAGTTTAAACGATAACAAAAACGTTGTTTTTTATAAAAACTTTAATGTTAAAGACTCGCTGTTTGTTGTCATTGAGGCGATAAGTTTTCAAAATAAATCAACCACAGATTCTTTATACATTTCTTTTGGGGATGAAATTGGGTTTAAAAAAGATTTTACTCACCTTTTTAACACTGACCTTAAATTTGAACTTGAAGACACAATTTTCTACACTGTACAATTAAACAAACCAACTAAAGCCGAGGTGTTGGATTATAAAATATTGTTAGATACAATGCTTGTTCCTGATTCTGTTTTTCACAAATCCGGATATAAAAAGATAAATAATTTTAAAGGGTGGTTTAAAATAGATAAGGGTAGTGTTTTTGAATTTTTAGATAATCACAAAAGTTTATATCAAAATAAAGAGCTTAATGACTCTTTGGCTAGCATATTAGATACATATTATGATAAAATAAACACCAACCTCTTAACATTTAGAATAGATAAAGGGAGTGTTATTTCTATTGAAAACGATACATTAAAAAAGATATCTGAAAACTTTTCTTTCAAAGGTGATGATTTTTATGGTGAACTAAATGGTTATGTTTTGGATAGTTTAGAAAGAAAACGCTTAAAAGTTGAGCTTGTCTCTTTAGATATAAAAAAAGTATACAACAACATTAATCAAGGCTCAAATATCTTATTTAAAAATATCCCGCCAGGAAAATATTATTTAAGAGTTATCTATGACGATAACTTAAATAATGAGTGGGACTACAGGTCAATATTATCAAACAATATAAGTGAAGAGATTGTATATTTTGAAAAAGAAATTGAAATAAGATCAAACTGGGTGATAGAAGACTTGGTTTTTGATGTTAATAAAAGTGTTGATTTTTTGTTTGAAAGATTAAATTCGGAAAAAGAGTAAATTAGTTTTCAGTAATGCATATTTAATTAACATAAAGATATCTACACTGTTTTTTAACATTATTTTAAAAATAATATAAGTTCTTCGTTATCAATATTTTATGTGTTTAAAAGATGTCAACTATTTGTTTATAAAAGATATTAACATATTAACATTCTAATAATAAATAATGAAAATAATAATAAAACAAATAATATATATATAATTAAAATTGTTGCTTTTAATAAATTAACAAATGAATAAACATCTTATATTTTTTATATAATCTTGTTATATATATGAGAAAATTTAAGATAAAAAAAGTAGTTATTATAGGATCTGGTATTATGGGTTCTAGAATAGCATGTTACCTTTCTGATGTAGGTTTATCAGTTAATCTATTAGACATTCCAGGTGATAAAAAAAATAGAAATAAAATTGTTACTGAAAACTTTATCAAAACAATAAAATCAAGACCAGAACCACTTTTAGACATAAATCAAGATCACAATATAAACTTAGGAAACATTGAAGATCACACAAATAAAATAAAAGAATCCGATTGGATTATAGAGGTTGTTTCTGAAAACATAAATATCAAAAGAAAGGTTTTTGATATTATTGAAAAAAATAGATCTAAAAAATCAATAGTTAGCACAAACACATCTGGGATTTCTATTAATAAACTATGTCAAGGTAGGAGTAAAAAGTTTAAAGAAATGTTTCTAGGCACGCATTTTTTTAACCCACCAAGACAATTAAGGCTTCTAGAAATAATACCTAATAAAAATACCAGAAAAGATTTGGTTGACTTTTTAATTAAATACTCAGAGAAAACATTAGGAAAAGAAGTTGTTAAGTGTAAAGATACTCCGGGTTTTATAGGAAATAGGGTGGGTATATTTTCCTTGATGAGCTGTGTACACAATTCGTTAAAGTTTAACCTTTCTGTTTCAGAGACAGACTATCTAACAGGAAACATCATAGGAAGACCTAAATCAGGTACGTATCGAACAATTGATATTATAGGTTTAGACACACTACATAATATAAATAAAGATTTTGTTGAAAACATAAAACACAAACGATCTAAAGAAACATACTCTTTTCCTCAACAGATTCAAAAAATGTACGAAAAGGGATTTTGGGGTGAAAAGACAAAAAAAGGTTTTTACAAAAAGGAAACAGACAAAAACGGAAAAAAGCTTTTTATGGAAATTGACACCAATAAATTATCTTTTTTTAAAACAGAAAGTATAAAAAACAAGAATATTTATGAGGGGTTCTCCCCAGATAAACTTTTAGAGATTAACAACAAACATGGTGAGTTTTACAAAAAAGTTTTCTTTGATTTATTTAGCTATTGCTCCATAATAATTCCAGAAATAAGTAAAGAAATTTATAAAATAGATAAAACATTAAGGTATGGCTTTGGTTGGAACATAGGCCCCTTTGCTTTATGGCAAGAGCTCGGAATAAAAAAAGTTTGTAGAATGATGAAAAAAGAAAACTACGAAATTGGAGGGTGGTTAAAAGAACTTATAAAAAAAGAAAAACCTTCCTTTTTTGAGGTTGTTGAAAACAAGAAAACTTGCTATAACTTAAAGACAAAAAAAATTTCGCTTGGCACGAACGAACCTCAGTTAATAAACCTAAATAGTGTTAGTAAAAAGACGATAATTAACACCAAAAAAACCAAATTATCAGACGTCCAAGACGAAATAGCCCTTCTTGAGATAAAAGAAAACATTACAACAAAAGAAACTATAGAAGAACTATTAAAAGCAATAAAACACGCTGAGAAAAACTTTTCTGGGCTAATCATCAGGCTTAGTAACAACAAAACCCCTTTCGGCGCATTTTTAGGAGAACACTTCCGTGATATTGTCAATAAAGACAAGAAAAAAATAGAGGAAACAATAAAGCTCACTCAGGAGCTTAACTTTAAGATAAAAACATGTTCAATTCCCACCGTATGTCTAGTTTCTGGTTTTGTTGTAGGACCAAACCTTGGGTTGGCGCTACATTCAAACCAAAGGTCATGTTACATCGAGTCTTATTTGGGTGTTGTAGAGTTAGGCTTTGGCTTGGTTCCTGTTGGTGGGATTACCAACGAACTATTAGTAAAATTAGACCAAGAAAAGGCCCCAGGAGACCCTGAAAACAATAGGCTCTCTTTTTTACATGAAAACTTTACGTTTAAAAAAATATCATCATCAGCGCGGGTAGCAAAAAGAAACGGTCTCTTAGACTCAAGAGAGGGCTTAGTGTTTAACCCAAAAAAGACAATTTTAGACGCAAAAGATAAAATAAAACAATTAAATAAAAAGGGGTTTGTCTCAAACCTAACAAACACTAAAGTTACAGCAAGGGGATCACAAAGTCTTGCTTTGCTTTATACCCAAACAGAAAACCTTAAGGAGTCTGGCTTTTTAAGCAACCACGATAAATATGTTTCTGATATGTACTCTTATCTCCTCTGTGGTGGAGAGGTAAGCGAACAAATTAAAGTTGATGAGTCTTATTTTTTGAACCTGGAGAAAGATGTTTATATGGAAGTTTGTTCTGAACCTAAAACAATAGAAAGGGTTGAGCATTTTATAAAACACAAAAAAGTATTGAGAAACTAGATGAGAGAGGCATACATCATATCAGGCCTTAGGAGCCCTATAGGAAAAGCAAAAAAAGGATGCTTTAGGTTTACAAGGCCTGATGACTTAGCATCACAGGTTATAAAAAAGTTAGTTAAGACGACACCCGGATTGAAAGGAGATATGGTTGAAGATCTCATTGTTGGGAACGCTGTACCTGAGGCAGAACAAGGAATGCAAATGGGTAGATACATTTCTTTACTTTCATTACCAAAAGAGGTTCCTGGTTTCGTTGTTAACAGATACTGTGGATCAGGACTTGAAGCTATTCATCTAGCCTTTTCTAAAATCCAATCTGGGTATGCAGATTGTATTATTGCTGGAGGGACGGAGTCTATGAGTATGGTTCCTTTTTTAGGTTACAAAACCTCACCGAATTATAACTTATCTAAAACATCCCCAGACTATTACCTTAACATGGGGTTAACTGCGGAAAAACTTGCTAAAAAATATAAAATAACCAGGGAAGAGTCGGATCATTTTTCGTTTAATTCTCACAAAAAAGCTATCGATGCAATTAGAAAAGGGAGGTTTAAGGGTGAAATAACCCCAATAGAAATAGAGGAAACAAAAATAATAAATAACGTAAGAGAAAAACAAAAAAACCACTTTGATACCGACGAGGGACCCAGGTTAGACACCACCCTTGAGGCTTTATCTAAACTTAACCCTGTGTTTAAGATTGGTGGGCAAGTTACAGCGGGTAATTCTTCCCAAATGTCAGACGGTGCCGCTTTCGTTGTTGTTGCCTCTGAGAGTTTTATGAAAAAAATCAAAAGTAAACCCATAGCAAGGCTCACTTCGTATGTTGCTACGGGAGTGGAGCCTAATATAATGGGAATTGGTCCAGCAAAAGCAATACCAAAAGCACTAAAAAAAGCGGGTTTAAAAATAAACGATATAGAACAAATAGAGTTAAATGAAGCTTTTTCAGCACAAGCTCTAGCGGTAATAAAAGACCTTAACCTAAACCAAGAAATAGTTAATGTAAACGGCGGAGCTATAGCTTTAGGTCATCCATTAGGTATGACCGGTGCAAAACTTTCAATCAGTTTAATTAATGAGATGAAAAGAAGAAAGCAGAGATACGGTATAGTTACAGCTTGTGTTGGAGGTGGACAGGGTGTTTGTGGTGTTTTTGAAAACCTTACCTTATAACCTCAACAACAACCTCTA
>TARA_Y200000002_G_scaffold383279_1_pt1 | contig 13852 bp, 11 predicted proteins | sample TARA_Y200000002 | Tara Oceans TARA_Y200000002 (sample SAMEA2619388) | marine metagenome | biome: marine biome (ENVO:00000447); feature: surface water layer (ENVO:00002042); material: "saline water (ENVO:00002010), including plankton (ENVO:xxxxxxxx)" | depth 5 m | reverse complement strand
CAGTCCCCGAATCAGGCTTGTCTAAAGTACCTAATATATTCAAAGCAGTTGACTTACCGCATCCTGACTGACCTGAAATTGTGATTATCTCTTTTTCAATAATCTGAAGAGAAAAGTTTTTCAATACTTCTAGATTCTTCTGACCATTATTATATGATTTACAAATATTATTTACATCTAAAATCATTTTACCCATTGGATTGCTTCTTTTATATTAATTTGGGATAATTTTTTTCCAGAATAGAATGATGTAATACAAATAAAACATAATGACATTATAGAAACAAGAATTATATCCTTAAGATATATAAGCATAGGTAATGTATCAATAAAATAAACTTCAGTCGGCAACGGGATAATTGCATATTGTTTTTGTATCATTATAATTATTAATCCAATAAAAAGTCCTAAAAAAGCCCCTAACCCAGCTCTTTTAAACCCTAATTTCATAATTATTTTTTTAATTGAGCTTTTTGAGGCTCCCATAACTCTCAAAATTCCTATTTCACGAGTTTTCTGAACTGATATTAAGCTAAGATTTACTGCTAGATTAAAAGTTGAGACCAAGAAAATTAAGCAAAGAACTAGGATAGTAGCATAGCGTTCCATCCTCATAGCATCTACTAAAGATCTATTCTGGTCATCCCAAGAAAGTAAAGATATATCTGAATTAATCGAATTATTTATATCTTCTTTTAGTTTTACAATTGAATAATTGTCTTTCACCTTAATATCATATCCATCAATCATTTTTTTCCTACTAAACAAAGCTTTTCCATCATCAAGGGTAATAAATGCAAGCTGATCATCATAATTAAGAATTTTTGTAGAAAATATACCACTAATTAAAAATCGTTTCTTAAAAGGGGCAGACAAACCAATAATTTGATCAATCGGACTATATATTAAAATAAGCCCACCTATTTTTTTGCCTAATCTATATGCCAAGTCTTGCCCTATTAATACCTCACCAATAGAAGGTAAAGAGCCACGAAGTGAAAAATCATAAAAAGATGCCATTCTTTTTTCATCTATAGCCTTTATTGAAACAACCTTCATATTATCGGTACTTTCAAGAACAGCTTTTCTTTCCATAAATGGCATAATTGTTTTGATACCGTCCAACTTTTGCCATGATCCATTATTGGCATTATCAAATATTCGAACATCTCCTTCAAAACCTTTTAATTTTGCATGAACAATATTTTCAAAACCATTCATAACCGATATTGCAATAATAATTGCAAAACAACCAACCCCCATGCCAAGCATAGATAAAAGACTTAAGTATTTCCCATGGATTTTTGAATGATCATAAAACCTATTTGAAATTATCTTCTCCCAATTCATTAATACCTCAGAGCATATGCAGGTTTAAGATTCGAGAGTTTCCTGACTGGAAACCATGATACGAATAAGGATAAAATAATTGATATCATTAGTATTACAAAAAATGCTAAATAGTCAAATGAAACTGGGATTTGGTCCATAAAATAAATATCCGATGGTATTTTTATAATTTTATATTTTAGCTGTATTGCTATTATGACCAATGCTAAACCTCCACCAAATAGACTTCCTAAAAGACCAATAAAACCACCTTGGATTATGAACAAATATTGAAGAATAGATCTTGGCATTCCTTGCGCCAACAAAATACCAATTTGCTTTGTTTTTTCAATTATTATCATTGAAATCGCAGCAACAAGATTAACTAAACCGACAATTGCAATTAAGCCAAACATCAAATATGCTGGCCAACGCTGTAACGATATCCACTCAAAAAGTAATGCATGCTTTTCCTTCCAAGTTTCATAGTAGTAAGGATATTGAACTTCAACTTTGGAAGAGTGCTCTTGATCATGAAATATGAGCCCTGAAACTTCTCCTTCATTCATAGATAAAAGAGATCTTGAATCATTCAAGGAAATATAAGCTAACGATTTATCATACTCTTGGAGGCCAGAATAAAAAAACCCTCTCACATTAAATGATTTGATTTTTGGTATAGTTGATGAAGACTCCTTCAAGGACAAGGATTGGAGATATACTTTATCATTCACATTAATATTTAAGGATACTGCTATTCCCTTACCGAGAATAATACTCCCATCATTAATGTCATATTTATTAGCTAATGAAGGTGGTGGAGTATCTAATCCTTCAATAATTACGCCTTCTGCTTTTGAACCAAATCTGAGCAATGCAATTCCATTAGTAAAAGGGATAATTGAATTAGGTCTAGAACTGATCAATGAATCAACAACAGGCTCATTAATATTTATTGTTTTCCCAAGGATATTTACAAGTCTACCATTACCTTCAATGTTAGATAATTTTTCTGAAATTATGTTATCAAAACCATTAATTATACTTGAAGTAAGGATTAGAGCACAAATACCTATTGAGAGTCCTCCAATAGCGAGATAGGTTGCATATGAAGAGAATGTCCCCGAGGCCTTTGAAAATGAAAAACGTAATGCTATTCTAAGACTAACAGGTATATTCAAGGTTACTCAGGCCTAAGAGTGGGAAATAGAATTACATCCTTTATCCACCGATTACCTGTCAATAACATAACAAGTCGATCAATACCAATTCCGACACCTCCTGTGGGAGGCATACCACATTCCATTGCTTGAATAAAATTCTCATCAATGGGCTGAGCCTCTTTGTCCCCAAGATCTTTGAATTTTGCCTGCTCTTCAAGTCGCTTTCTTTGATCCAAAGGATCATTAAGTTCAGTAAATGAGTTTGCAAATTCAGCACCACCAATAAACAATTCAAAGCGCTCAACAATATTCGGATTTCCATTTCGATGTATTTTAGCAAGAGGAGAAATTACCTTTGGATAATCAATAACGAATGTTGGGTCAATCAAATTTGGCTCAACTAAATTACTCATCAACTCATCTAACATCTGACCTATATTAGCACTCTCTTCAATCTCAATATTATTTTCTTTACATATTAACTTTATAGTATTATCATCAAACTCTTTAAGGTCAGATCCAGTAGCCTCATTTAATAATTCTAAAAATGTTTTTCGCTCAAACTTTTTTGATAAATCTATACTATAATCACCCCATTCTATTTGCAATGCCTTTACTCTTCTTGCAGCTTGTTGAAATAATTCCTCAACAAGAACCATGCAATCTTCATAGTCTGAATATGCCCAATAAAATTCTAGCATTGTAAACTCAGGGTTATGATTTCTATCCATTCCTTCATTGCGAAAATCTTTAGCAATTTCATAGACGCGATCAAAACCACCTATAATCAATCTTTTCAAGTATAGTTCATCAGCAATACGAAGAAAAAGCTTCTGATCTAATGCATTATGGTGGGTGGTAAAAGGTCTCGCATTTGCACCCCCATACATAGGTTGTAAAATTGGTGTTTCTACCTCAAGAAATCCTTTATCATCAAGAAAACTCCTAATTGATTGAATTATTAACGAACGTTTTTTAAATGTTGTTCTTACCTCTGGATTAAGGATTAAATCTAAATGACGATTTCTATACCTTTGTTCCTTATCAGAAAATGAATCAAATAGTTGACCATTTTTCTCTTTAACTATTGGTAAAGGTCTAATACTCTTGGCGAGGATGGTCAAAACCTTGGTTTTAACTGAAATTTCTCCAGTTTTTGTTGTAAATACTTCTCCCTCTATTCCAATAAAATCACCAATATCTAATAATTTAAAATTAGAATAATTCAACTCTCCGATATCATCTTTTCTTATAAATATTTGTATTTTAGCACTAGAATCCATTATTTGCATAAATGAAGCTTTACCCATTTTTCTCATTGCCATTATGCGGCCAGCAACAACAACATTCCCCCCTTCATATTTAGGGTAATCCTTTTTAATATCTTCACTTCTATGGGTCACATCAAATTTTTCAGGATATGGATTTATACCATTTTTATTTAACGTATCCAATTTTTCAATTCGGAAATCCATGATCTGTTTTAAACTTTTCTTCTGATCTGACATTTTAATCCTTTAAAGTATCTTTTTTTTGTATGGTCTTTAATAAATATGATCTAATAAATGAATCTAAATCTCCATCCACAACACCTTGAGTATTTCCACTCTCTACTTTTGTTCTATGATCTTTAACTAGTTGATATGGATGAAAAACATATGACCTAATCTGGCTTCCCCACCCAATATCCATTTTAGTATCTTCTAGCTCTTTATTTTTTTCTTTTTCTTTTTCTAACTCAGCTTGATATAATCGAGCTTTTAATATTTTCATTGCCTGGTTTTTATTCTTGTGCTGGGAACGTTGATTTTGACATTGAGAAACAATCCCAGATGGTAAATGAGTAATACGCACCGCCGAGTCTGTTTTATTTACATGTTGACCACCTGCTCCACTTGCTCTATAGGTATCTATTCTCAAATCTGTTTGATTAATTTCTATTTCAATATCATCTTCAACAGCGGGATAAATAAAAACAGAAGCAAATGAAGTATGTCGTCTATTATTTGAATCAAATGGAGATATTCGTACCAAGCGATGGACACCAGCTTCGCTCTTTAAAAGACCGAATGCGTAGTCTCCCTTGACTTCAAATGTAACATCTTTTATTCCGGCCTCTTCCCCAGGTTGATAGTCTATGGTTTCTATTTTAAATTCTTTTTTCTCAACCCAGCGGGTATACATCCTATAAAGCATTTGGGCCCAATCTTGACTTTCAGTGCCTCCAGCTCCAGGATGTATTGACACTATTGCATTTTGAAAATCTTCTGGGCTTCCGAGGGTAAGTTTTATTTCTACATCATCTATTATGTTTTTGTACGCGTCTAATTCATTTTTTATTTCAACTAATTCAACGTCTCCTGATTCAGCAAATTCAAATAATATCTCCATATCATCATGCCTTCTAGATAAATCACTCCAAAGTTGAATTTCTTTTTCTATTATAGATACTTTCTTTAAAGTGTTTGAGGCTAATTGACTATTATTCCAAAAATCTTGAGCTGAAGAATCTTTTCTTAGTTGCTTTAATTCTTCTGATTTATCATCAAGGTCAAAGATACCCCCTCATGCCAAAATCTTTTTCTTTAGCAATAGCAAATAACTCTTTTAATTCACTTAATTCCATTTAAAAATTTACTTAATTGGTTTGGTCAGTGATAAGAGTAATTATATAATTAATCACCTGAGGAAATGAATAACCTCTCATTCAAATACCTCCGCAATTTCATTTCATCAACATCTAAATTAGTAAAACGACCATTCTCAGCAGTTGAGATAGTACCTCTTTCCTCTGAAATAATAACTACTATCGCATCAGATTCTTCAGTAATACCAAGGGCAGCGCGATGCCGAGTACCCATTTCAGGCAATATCATTTGACTTTCAGTTAATGGTAAAATGCAGCCTGCTGCTTCAATTAAGGTGTTTTGAAGAATAACAGCGCCATCATGCAGTGGAGATTCAGGATTAAATATTGATAAAAGTAATGGTGTAGAAACTTCCGCTTTCAGTTGAACGCTAGCATCTTTATAAGATCTAAGTCCAGTCTCTCTCTGGATTACTATTAGCCCACCCCACCTCTTTTTAGATAATTGAAGTGAGGCATTAACAATTGCCTCAAGTGACCTAGAAGTACCCATCTTAAAAATACTCTGGAAAAATCTTGTCTGTCCAACATATATCAATAAACGACGAATCTCAGGTTGAAATAAGATGACAAATGCTACAACCCATACAGTTTGAAATTGATTTACTAACCAAGACATTGCACTCAAACCAAATGAGTTGAATAAAAATGATGCGATTAAAAGAATAACAAGGCCTACTAACATTTGACCTGCACGAGTTTCCTTAAAATACTGATAAACTTTAAAAAATACCCATGTAACTAAGATGATATCTATTAGATCAATAAGTGTGAAAGTTAAAAATCCAATTTTAAAGAGTGTCACTATGCATTCCTTATTTTATCTGCAATTATGACTACTCTTTTCATATTCTTAACATCATGTACTCTAATAATTCGTGCACCATTATTCACTCCCACGGCTACTGTTGCTGCAGTACCATCTAGTCTATCCTCTGGGGGAAGATCAAGTGTTAAGCCAATAAAAGATTTTCTACTAGGGCCAATTAAAAGTGGTAATTCTAAATTATTGAATCGATTTAACTCTGATAATATTTTAAAATTATGTTCAACAGTTTTTCCAAAACCAATTCCAGGATCTAATATTATCATTTCTCGTTCAATTCCTGTATTAATGGCAATATTTATCTTTTCCTCAAAGTAAGTTATGATTTCATTAATTAAATCTTTGTACTTTGGATTTTCTTGCATATCACTCGGATTGCCTTTCATATGCATAATAATTACAGGAACTTTTAATTGAGCTATAGTCTCCGGCATTTGATTATCAAATGATAAGCCACTTACATCATTTATTATGTTAGCACCAGCTTCAACAGCCTCCTTTGCAACCATTGATTTTGTGGTATCAATTGAAATTAGTATTTTATTATTACAGGAACGAATGCCTTCAATTACAGGAATTACTCTTTTAAGTTCTTCAGAATAAGAAACCTCATCTGCTCCAGGCCTAGTTGATTCTCCTCCAATATCAATTATGTCTGCACCCTCATCAATTAATTTAAAAGCAAAATCTATTGCTTTCATTGGTGAATGATATTTACCACCATCACTAAATGAATCTGGTGTTACGTTGACTATTCCCATTACTAGTGTTCTTTTTTTAGGATTAATGCACCAGTCTTGAAAAGATTCAATCATATATTATAGTATAAGCTTAAGTTTTCACTTCTGATACTTTGTTATCTTTGGTTATCTTTTGATTTCTGGGATTTATGGTTTTACCATTATCAGATTTCTTAGCTGTTGTACTTTTTGAAACAGGCTTTTTTGAATACTTTCGTCTCGGCCTTTTTTGTTTTCTTGGTGTTTTTGTTCCATTAAGAGCTCTGGTGAGTGTTTCACCATTCATTATCTTTTCTAGGTCCTTTGCATCAATAGTCTCATATTTTAATAACTCTTTGGCCAATCTGTGTAGAGCATCAATGTCTTTACGAAGAATCTCATCGGCGAATCTTTGTGATTCTCTTACAATTCTTGAAATCTCTTCATCAATCATCCTCGCTGTAACTTCACTATAATCCCTACTTGATTGGATTTCTCTACCTAGGAAAACTTCTTCATTCTTTTTACCAAAAGTCATGGGACCTAAAAGATCACTCATACCCCATTCAGTTACCATTTTTCTTGCAATTTGAGTTGCTTGCTCTATATCATTCCCAGCTCCAGTAGTCATTTGATTAAAGATAAGCATCTCAGCACTTCTACCACCCATAAGGATTGATAAACGACCCTCAACGTAATTTCTAGTATACCCATGTTTTTCATCCATTGGTAATTGCATAGTAACACCTAGGGCACGACCTCTCGGAATTATAGTAATTTTGTGAACAGGATCTGCTCCTTTAGTCCTAATAGCAACTAAAGCATGTCCGGCCTCATGATACGCTGTGACTTCTTTTTCTTCATCGCTTAGTATCATGCTCTTACGTTGGACACCCATCATAACCTTGTCTTTAGCTTCCTCAAAATCATCCATATCAATAGATCTTTTTCTTTTTCTTGCTGCAAGTAATGCAGCCTCATTAACTATATTTGCTATGTCAGCACCAACCATACCGGGAGTTCCTTTAGCTAACGATTCCAAATCAACTTTTCTATGATTTATAATGACATTTTTGGTGTGAACCTTGAGTATTCCAAGTCTACCTTTAACATCAGGAACATCAACTACAATTTGTCTATCAAATCTACCTGGTCTTAATAGTGCAGGGTCTAATACATCTGGTCTATTTGTTGCTGCTATAACTATCACATTTTGAGAATTATCAAATCCATCCATCTCTACAAGTAATGCATTTAGAGTTTGCTCTCTTTCATCATGCCCTCCACCAATTCCTGCGCCTCTTTGACGACCGACTGCATCCATTTCATCAATGAAAACTATGCAAGGTGAACTTTTTTTAGCCTGCTCAAATAAGTCTCTAACTCTAGAAGCACCAACTCCAACAAACATTTCAACAAAATCAGCTCCACTCAGGCTATAAAAAGGTACAGCTGCCTCACCTGCAACTGCTCTTGCTAATAAGGTTTTTCCAGTACCAGGAGGACCAACAAGGAGTGCACCTTTAGGAACTTTAGCTCCAAGTTTCTGAAATCTTTTTGGACTCTTTAAAAAATCAATAACCTCTTTTAATTCCTCTTTGGCCTCCTCACAACCTGCAACATTCTTAAAGGTTACTCTAGGTTGGTCTGATGTCCATAAAGAAGCTTTACTTTTACCAAACTTAAAAATTCCTCCAACTCCACCTGCTCCGCCTTGCATTCTCCTAATCATAAAGAACCAGAAACCAAGGAGTAATATCCAGGGAAGCATGTTTAATAAATACCCTGTCCAATCAATGGTCTTTTCTTTAAATGTATATTCAAGCCCAGCCGCGTCCCATTCAGCTGTATTCTCGCGGTCAATGAATGGTAGTGTAAGTTTAAAATGAGTAATCTCATTTAACGTTGTACCAATTGGAGTATCTATTGTTTGAGGTAACTTAAATTCTCCATGAAAAGTATCACCCATAATGACGCCTTTTTGAATATCTCCATTCTCGAGATATTTTCTATATTCCGTGTACTCAACCTCAACTTCTTTTTTACCTGATTGGGTTAATAGTCCTGAAATATACACGGCACCAAAAATAATAAACAGCCAGATAAAACTTGTCTTACCTGCCCTTTTCCAATCAAAGTTATCTTGGAGATTCTTTTTATTTTGCTGGTCAGTTTCTTTCTTTGAATTATTCTTATTTTTATTTGTCATTACTACCTTTCAATATTTAAGTCATCTGGGAGATAATAAAGCTCGCCTAAATGCCTCATTTTCTGGTTATAGTCTAGCCCATATCCTACAACAAATTTGTGGGGAATTTCAAACCCTATAAAATCAATTCCAAAATCTAATTTTGCTTTTCCTGCTTTATGTAAAAAAGTAGCAACTGCTAAAGATTTAGGTGCAGCTCCCAATATTCTATCATATAAAAATTTGATAGTTAAACCACTATCAATTATATCTTCTACAATGACTACATCCCGACCTTTTATATCTGATGATATATCTTTTAATAAATGAATAGTACCAGAAGACTTTTTACCAGAATAACTACGTACTTTAATAAAGTCAACTTCGCAATCAATGGTCACAGATCTTAATAGATCTGCCATAAATACAAAACTGCCATTTAAAACTCCAATAAATATGGGGTTTGTTTTTGAGAAATACATTGATATCTCTTTGCCCATCTCTTTCACACGAGCTTTGATTTCTTTTGAAGAATATAGTTTTATGAGATTTTTATTTATATTTGTCACTATTGAACTATACCCATGGATAAGACAGCTACTTTATTTGTTGCTCTTGTTATCTTGACTTTGTTGGATAGTCTTTTTCCACAAACCCAAATAATTTCGCCATCAGCAGTAAGGACGCTTTGATTTTCTTTTTCTAAACAATCTACTTTTTCATTAATCAGGAAATCACTTATTTTTTGATGACCTTTCATTCCTAATGGTTGAAAAACATCACCTTCTTTCCAACACCTTATTTCAAGCTTTCTATCTATCAATTTTTCCCAATCAACTATCTCATAATTACTTGTTTTAATATCTTTAGTACTTTGATTCGCAAGATTTAGCTCATATTTATGATGGTTATAAATAATTGGAGTATCTATTTTTAATTTTACAGGTATATTATTAACAGTATTTTTGTTTTTTTGAATTTTTATCAAATTTCTATCATATAGTAATCTCCATCCGTTTTCTAAAACATAGAAATCACCAATGGAACCTTTATTTAAGAATTGTTTTAGCATATTAACAGAATGCTTTGACCATTGGTCATCATGGGACAAACTCAACAACCTTATCAATCTTGTTCTTACAATCTGTGGTAATGTATTTAAAAAATCTATAGGAATTTCAATCATATTATTATTGATTTTAAGACTTGGAATAATAAATCTAGAAATCAAATTATCAAGGCCATCAGACCATTCATTAAAATAATTTGCAGATTTCAAGATACTAGCTATCACTTCAGGAAATCTATTTTCCCATGGTTTTAATATCTCATGTCGCAAAAAGTTTCTTGGAATTGTCTTATTAAGATTACTCATATCCTCTTTAAAAGATAATTCAATTCTATTTGAAAAATCTCTAATCTCTTTTTTTGAAATATCTATCATAGGTCGTAAAATTTTATTTCTCTGCCTAGCAATACCTCTGAGTCCAGCTATTCCTGATTTACGTGATAGATTCATCAAAATAGTTTCAGACTGATCATTTGCATGGTGGGCAGTCATTATCCAATCACCTTTTTCTTTGTCGAAAATCTCTTCCAAAAAAGCATAGCGCTCTAAACGTGCCCACTCTTCAATGCTATATTTTTTATCTCTATTATCCGGTTTTAATGATTTACAATAAAATGGAAGATCCAACTTTTTTGATAAATCTTTTACAAATTTCTCATCAGATTCACTATCATCTCTTAAATTATGGTTTATATGGGCCACAATTAATTGAAAATCATTCACTTCAACAAGTAATGTAAGTAGAACAATTGAATCAACACCGCCAGAAACGGATACTATAATTTTATTATTTTTGGATAAGCTTGAAAAACTTTTTAAACTTTCTTCAAACTGGTGAAATAGTTTATCTTTCTTAATTTGTAATTTTTTCAAACTTTATTTTTGTAATTCTATATTGAACATTTTAAATAACTTTAAAAAATAAATGAGATAGACACTGTATTTTATCCTCATATGAATGCGGATATAACATCCACTCAGCAGCAGATATAGAACTTAAAATTGAATTACCATCTTGCGGAGTAAAGCAGAACCCCGATACTTCATGCTCATTACGAACATGCAATGATTGTTCAACAACAACGGTCTGATTCATAATTCTTCCATAATGCCCATGATCTCTACCAAAAGAAAAGACAGTGCTTGTTAAATCCTTATTCGTCATAGCAATTCGGTCATTATTATACAATTTCTCCTTAATCTCATTTTGAGTAGTTGGTTCTTTTAATTTTAAATTGAATCGTAATATATGCATGTATTGACTATTTACTTTCATAGCCGATGAAAATAAGTTTAAGTTCATTCCGAGTGTTGAAAATAAGCTAGCAGCATCCGCAGCGTGGTGAGTGCCATATTCTTCATTAGTATGGCTGCCTACTTGAGGAGATGGAATAAAGTTTTCAGGCTGGCTTAAATCATTGGCACGACGTATGCAAACATAATTTCCCTCAATTAGATTATCTGGATTCTCATGCAAAGCCAATGTCTTGGTAATGCAGGCCATATTATGAGTATTGCATGAAACAATTTGAATAAATTGGTCTTTTGAATCAAGCGCGCTATCATTTATGCCTCTTGCATACTTCTTACCGAATCCATCTTCACTACCCTGAGCGAGAAATCCCTTAACTTTGTCTGAAAATTTTTCGTAATAATTAAGTTTGTTTGATTGTCCAACTCCTTTTGGTGTACAATCAATAATGACCGATGCACGTTTAATTGCTTCTTCTTTTTCAAGGTCTGGATCCATACCAAGTCTTTTAAAATCTTTTTCCTTCCCATCATCAACTGCAAGACGAGCTCCGCGCTTAACCAGATCAAAAACTTTTGATCGATCATCTTTTAATGCTGAATTTTTGTGAAATGTGACTTCATCAATGCCTAACTTATCCTCATAATCACAGAGCAAACCAATTAACGGTTCTCCAATTGTACCAGTGCCAACAACATGCACTATTTTTCGTTCCATTATTTTATCTCCATAAAATTTTTAATAAAGAGTAATTAAAAGACTGCTGATTCTTGCCATTCGCCAAATTCATCTTTCATTTTATCAACAATTTCGCCAATAGTAGCAAATTGTTTTACAGCTTTAATTATAGGGTACATCAAATTCGTGTTTTCTCTGCAAGCCTTTCCAAGTTCTTCAAATGTTTCTTGGAGTATTGAGTTATCTCTTGTGCTTTTTAATATACTTAATTTTTTAAGTTGATCTTCTGAGGTTTGATTACTGATTTCCAATATTGGTATATCGATCTCTTCATTATCCTTAACGTAATCATTTACACCAACCACAACTCTACTTTTATCATCAATCTTTTCTTGGTAGATAGATGCTGACCTCGCTATTTCCCTTTGAAAGTAACCTTGCTCTATAGCGCTGATAACTCCTCCAATATTTTCTATCTCATCAAAATATTGTTCTACCTCTTCCTCAATCTCATCTGTTAATTTTTCTATGTACCAGGATCCACCTAGTGGGTCAACAACATTTGAAACTCCTGTCTCATGTGCAATGATTTGTTGCGTTCTTAGAGCAATCTCTGCTGCTTTCTCTGAAGGTAAAGCCAGAGTTTCGTCCATTGAATTTGTGTGCAAACTTTGAGTTCCGCCAAGAACACCTGCAAGAGCCTGGAAACCTGTCCGTGCAATATTATTTTCTGGTTGTTGTGCTGTAAGACTGCACCCTGCCGTTTGGGTATGAAATCTTAACTTCCATGATTTTTCATCTTTAGCACCATACTTATATTTTAGTCGTTTTGCCCAGATTCGACGCGCAGCTCTAAACTTGGCGATTTCTTCAAAGAAATCAAGATGAGAATTAAAAAAGAATGAAAGTCTGGGTGCAAATTCATCCACTCCCAAGCCTGACTCAATCCCATGCTCAATATATGAGAATCCATCAGCTAAAGTAAATGCAAGTTCTTGAGCAGCAGTTGAACCAGCCTCTCGAATATGATATCCGCTAATAGAAATGGTATTGTAGTTTGGCATGAATTCTGAACAATATGTTAACATATCTGTTATAATACGCATAGATGGTTTTGGCGGGAAAATCCATTCTTTCTGAGCAGTAAATTCTTTCAAGATATCATTTTGTAAAGTACCTTTTAGCATTGAAGAGTCAATACCTTGATTTTCAGCTGCAGCAATATAGAATGCTAACAATATTATCGCTGGACCATTTATAGTTTGAGAGACAGTAATCTTATCAAGCTCTATACCTTTGAATAACTCTTCCATTTCATGAATTGAAAATACACTTACTCCACATTTTCCAACTTCACCATCAGAAAGTGGATGATCAGGATCATATCCCATGAGTGTGGGCATGTCATAAGCGACCGAGAGTCCTGTCTGACCTTTTTTTAATAATTGCTTAAATCTTTGATTTGTTTCCTCTGGAGTACCAAATCCAGCAAATTGTCGCATTGTCCAAAGTTTTCCCCTATAAAGATTTGGGTGGATTCCTCTTGTGAATGGAAATTCTCCTGGAAAGCCTAGTTTATCCATATATTCATTTTCTGGATTCTTAGGAAAATAACACGTGTCTTGTACTTTTCCTGAAAGCGTATCAAAATTGGCGAGTCTCTCTTGAGCAGCATCGATTTTATCATTCCAATTATCTAATGATTTCTGAAATAAGTCTAGTTGGTCTATATCTTTCATTTTTAAGTACAAATAAATAGTTAAAATTTATATCACATGGTACAAAGAGTTAAGAAAGCAAATATAGTTATAATTTGGAATAAAAGTCGATTATAAACAACAATAGTCCCAGTTTAGAATACAAATTACTCAGAGGGTATTTGAGTCAAAAACAAAAGGAGATAAAGATTTAATTAGTTTTCTGCTTAACCATTTGTTCTATTGATAAAACTAGACCTTCTACATCCAAACCTAATTGTTTT
>TARA_Y200000002_G_scaffold219705_1_pt1 | contig 13865 bp, 13 predicted proteins | sample TARA_Y200000002 | Tara Oceans TARA_Y200000002 (sample SAMEA2619388) | marine metagenome | biome: marine biome (ENVO:00000447); feature: surface water layer (ENVO:00002042); material: "saline water (ENVO:00002010), including plankton (ENVO:xxxxxxxx)" | depth 5 m | reverse complement strand
CAAGAGGTCAGCATCGTCAACACCGGCAACATTCGCAGCGAAATTCGCGTGTTTGCATCTCAGAATCTGCGTGGTTGGTCCGTGGTCCTTGACAGCGACAACCCGGAGTGCATGCCCGAGAACAACGACTTGGTCTGCATGGTTGACAAAGGTGAGACGCTTTACGTCAACGTCACCGTTCGAGCGCCCTACGGAGCCGAAATGGACGACACGTACAAGTTCACGGTTTCAGCAGAGCCCACCGAGACCGGTGTTCTTGACCGGCAGAACATTGAATTCGCCGCTCAAGGGACACCCCCAGAAGGTGTGTTTGGCCTTTCTCAAACCATGGTTGCTCAAATCGCAGGATTGGTCTTGGTGGCGCTCTTTATCGCCGCCTTGTTGAACCGCCGCAGATGACCTCGGTCGCAACCGGGCCAAGGTCGTAAAAACGATGGCCTGCGCCCACGCATCTCTCCATCCTTCACCCCCTTTGTGACCTAGGCGACAGACAACGCTTATGGAGGGGCCTCAAGTGGGAAAGAACAGAGAGCGTCAGCGCTTTCTGCGGGGGTGAACCAATGTCGGGACTTGAATCCGTTCCAAGCGCCTATCTTTCCATCGGATTCCTGACCGTCGTCGGCATCATCATGCCGTTGACCAATTTCCTCATCACGTGGGTTGTTCGCCCCAAGGTTGACCCGGCTCGACCCCACATCACCCGCTCGTATCTTTTGGAAGGCTACGAGCGAGACCACAGCCTCTACCCCCGTCGATTGACAACCTTCGAGTGCGGCAGCGAACCCGTCGGTGAAGCCATGATTCAGTTTCACTTCCAATACTACTGGTACGCCATCATCTTCCTTGTTTTCGACGTGGCCTTCATGTTCCTCGTGTTGGGCGGTATGGTCGCTGCCGACGCAACGGCTCAGGGTGGAGCCGGACTCGACGACGCCGTCGCCAAAGCCACGGACGCCCTGATCACGTTGGGCATCTTCTTCGCAACCATGTCGCTGGGCGTGTGGTACGTGTTCCGCAAGCGAGGTCGCATTTACATCTGAGGTGAACCAACATGGCAGGACAAGACGAAAACTACGCTGCATTCAACAGCCGCGCCCTCGTTGAAATGGTGGGCGACGTAACCGACGAGGCGCTCAAGGCCACCAAAATCAAGCAATTTCTGAGCGTTCTCGCAGGCCGCTACTTCAATTGGGCAGGTCGAAAATCGCTGTTTACGCTCCATTTGGGCATCAAGTGCTGTGCCATTGAGATGGCCGCAGCGGCCACGCCTCGCTTTGACGGCGATCGTTTTGGTGTGTTGTTCCGTTCGTCGCCCCGTCAGTCCGACGTCCTTCTCGTGAACGGCCCCATCAGCAAAAAATTCGCCGACAAAATCGTGCGCCTATGGGAGCAAATGCCTGAACCAAAATACTGCATCGCCATGGGCGAATGCGCCATTTCCGGCGGTCCGTATTTCCAATCCTACAACATCCTCGAGGGTGTTGACACCGTGATCCCCGTGGACGTTTACATCCCCGGTTGCCCGCCTCGCCCCGAAGCCCTCATCGACGGATTCGGGTTGCTGCGTGAAAAGATCATTCGAATCGGAGCTGCGCCGAGCAGCGGCCGCAAGGGCGACAAACCCATCATCGTCGGGGAGGACTGAGAATGGGCATGCGCATCACGAATGCTCAAGCTGACTCCGCCGCTGAAAGCGCGGCGGCAGCCATCAACGGCCGCTTTGGAGGTTCGGACGTGGCCGCCACGGTCGAACATCACGCCAACGCTCTCAAAATGGCCTTCGTTCGAGTCAGCGTGCCACCTCAGCACTGGACGGCGGTGGCAAAACATCTCCGATTCGACCTCAACGCCAACTACTGTTCGATGGTCACTGGAACTCACTACCCGGAAGGCGGCGACGACCGAGGATGGGATGTTGTTTACCACCTGATGCGCCAACCCGTCGTTGACCAAGCGCCGCACACCAACACGGTTCACGTGGCCGAGGACCTCGAGGGCGAAGACATCCCGCTCGAGTTCGAAGTCGTCGTCACGTTGCCTCAAACCTCCTCGCCTTCGGTGCCCAGCGTTCAATCCGTGTGGGTCGGCGCCGACTGGAACGAGAAAGAAACGTGGGACCTTGTCGGCATTCAATTCGAAGGCCACGACAACATGCATCGTGTCCTCAACCCCCACGACAGCCCCGAAGGCTTCCATCCGTTGCAAAAGCAGCACAAAATCCGCTACCACGACTTCAACGAAATGTACGACGACGCCCAGGGCTTTGGTCGTAAACCAACCGACGAGGGTCGTGTAAAGTGAGGTGACGCCATGGCACAAATGTGGATCACGATGGGCCCTCAGCACCCGATGACGCACGGTCTGTGGACTCTCCGTGTCAAGGTTGACGGTGAAACGGTGGTGGACACCGATGCTGAACTTGGCTACATTCACCGCGGCGTTGAGAAGATCGCAGAATCACGAGATTTCACCCAAATCACGCCCTACTGCGACCGACTCTGCTACGTGAGCGCCATGACGTGGGCCAATTCCTACATCTACGCTGCGGAAGACCTCCTCGAGGTGGAGGTCCCCGAGCGAGCGGAATACATTCGACTGATCGCAGCTGAGTGCCAACGCCTGGCCTCCCACCTGATGTGGTTGGGCGCCTACGGCCCCGACATCGGCAGTTTGACGCTCATGACCTGGTGCATGAGGGACCGAGAGATGTTCCTCGACCTTCTTCAGGAACTTGGCGGGTCTCGCATGCACTACAACTACCCGAGGGTCGGAGGGGTCAAGCGAGACATTCCAGTTGGATTTGCCGACCGCCTCATCGCCAAAATAAAACTCTTTGAGCACCGCATCGATGAATACGAGATGATGCTCGATGAATCCACCATTTGGCTGGTTCGCCTGCAGGGCGTGGGCTACGCCAAGGCAGAGGACATGGTGAACGCCGGTGTTTCTGGACCGAACATCCGAGCGGCCGGTGTCAACTACGACGTTCGCTGGGCCCATCCATACTCGGTGTACGACCAGGTCGATTGGGAGCCAGCGGTTGAAAAGCCAACGTCGGTCAAGGGCGCAGATTGCTACGACCGATACCGCGTCCGAATGGAAGAAATGCGCCAGTCTTGCCGCATGATGCTCGACGCCATCGAGAAGATACCCGGCGGGAAGAACACCAACTACGCCAACGGGGACGAGATGATTCTCGCCAAGGCCCCCACCCGTGCACCCGAGGGCGCCACCGGCTTCTCGCACTACGAATGCACCCGAGGGGCCTCTCAGTTCTATATTCAAGGCGGCGGCGACGGCCGAGGTAAGAACCCGTATCGTCTTTCCATTCGCTCGCCGATGTTCATCACCATCCCCTACGTTGCAAAGACGATGATTGGGTACAAGGTCGCGGACATCCCTGCCATCATGGGCAGCTTTGACCCATGCATCGGAGAAACCGATCGTTGAGGTGATTTCATGGATGACAAGTACCAGTTGGTGGACTTCTTCCTCAGCAAAGACGGCTTGCTGCGCTCCGGCATCATCGGGGTTCTTGAGGGGACGCCGCTCGAAGAGAGCGCCGCCAGTCTGTCCTTCGCCGTAGCCACCTTTGCTGTGGTCAACGTCGTGTTCCTTCTGCTGTTCTTTTCTCAGTTCGCCATCCTCTGGATCGAGCGCAAGGCGGTGGCCCGCATGCAAGACCGATACGGGGCAACCACAGCCCTTCGTTCCCTCTGGGTGGGCGAAAACGGCGTGACCGCCGGTGAGTGGTGGAACATGCTTCCGTTCGGCTTGGGTAAACCTCTCGGGGCCGTCAACAAATACCTCAACAAGAACTTCGGCAATCGGGACGAAAAATTCGCCACGGTCGACCGAGTGAACAATCGCTCGTGGATGGGCAAAACCATCGTTCCCGGGTTTTTCCAGAACGTCGCTGACGGCATGAAGTTCCTCGTCAAGGAACACATGGTCCCGCAACGGGCCGACCGTCTCATCTTCGAAGTCTCGCCCTTCCTCATCGTCTCCTCCACCTTGCTCATCTTGGGCATGATCCCCCTCTCCAGTGGAATTTACGCCACCAACCCTGATCTTTCGATTCTTTACGCCATCGCCATCTTCGGCATTGCACCCATCGGGGTGTTCTTTGCCGGATGGTCGTCCAACAACAAGTACACCCTCATCGGAGGCATTCGCTCTGCAGCGCAGTTGACCGCTTACGAGATTCCTCTCCTTCTGACCCTGCTGTCCGTGGCCATTCTCTCGGGCACGTTCAACATCATCGAGAGCATTCACTTCCAGCACGCAGCCGGTGCGTGGAACATCTTCCTGATGCCGCTGGGTGCCGTGTTGTTCCTCGTGACGATGATTGCTGAGGTCGAGCGCGTCCCCTTCGATATGCCCGAAGCAGAAGCCGAACTCGTCGAAGGCTGGTGGACCGAGTACGGCGGCATGCGATTTGGGATGCTCTTCATGGCCGAATACATTCGCACCTACGCCGCCTGTTTCCTCTTCACGCACTTCTTCTTGGGTGGATGGCATTTGCCTTTCCAGGGCACGCTTGCCTCGTTGCCTGTGGTCGGCGAAACCATCGGAGAGTTGATTCTCTTCGTGCCGGGAGCCGTCATGACGCTGGTGAAAGCTTGGCTGGTGTTCCTCATCGTCTTCGTTTGGGCACGATTCTCACTGGCCCGCATACGAACCGACCAAATTCTTGAATTCGGCTGGCGCATGTTGCTTCCTCTCGCCGTGCTCCAGGTGGTTATGGCGCTCGTCTATCGCCTGTACTTGTACGACCCGAACGGCCTGTCAAGTCAGAACGATCCCGCCGGTGGCGCAGCGTGGGACGCCTTTGGCATCCCCTCCTTTGTCCCCATCGTGACGACCATCTTTTGGCTCGCTGTGTTCTTTATCTATCTCAACGACGAGGACAAGTCGATCAATCAGGAACGTATGTTCCACGTCCACACGGACAAGCCTGCGGGGACGGTTTCCCCGGGGAAGGAGTGAGGTGAAACCATGCCAATGCATCCACACGCACAGCCCAACTTCAGAAATCTGTTCTGGTACCCGTTCAAGATCACGTTGATCACGGCGCTCCGAACGTTCCCGTTCATCGGCAAGCGTTTCGGCAAGTTTCTCGGTGCGTATCACAACACGTCCCACCCGGAATTCCTCGACGACGGGAGTCGGGCCCGTGCTGCTTCATCGGCGACGATGAACGACATCGGTCGTCAGGAGTTTGCTCCCGACCGGGTGACCTCGGATCTGAAGCCCACGTTGTGGAAGCCTCAAACCGTCCAGTACCCGTACGAGCGCCTCGAGGACATGGAGCCATGGCTCTTCGTGCCCGGCAATTACAACGGGCGCATCGGCGTCATTTGGGAAACGTGCACGGCCTGCAAGATGTGCGTCAACATATGCCCCAACGACTGTCTTCACATGACCACTGAACTCCGTGTGGACGTCCTCGACAACGCAGAGGGCGAAAACGCTGGCCTCGGCATGGAACTTGAAGTGGGCAAATTTGCGGCCGTCGAGGTGCCCGAAGTGGTGGCCGACCTCGACAGCTTCAACCACGTAACGGCCCACACGGCGCCTCCCGAGGAGTGGAGGTTTGCAGAAATTCTCGACCTGTCAGGCGACAACGCCACCGTCCGGTGGAACGATTCCGGCGAGGAAGACATGATTTCAACCTCTGGACTTTACCCGGCTGACGATCAAATCGTCTCCGGCCGCATCGACCTCGGTCGGTGCATGTTTTGCGGCCTGTGCATGGAAGCCTGTGGCTTTACGTCGTTTTTCATGACCAACGAGTACGACGGCATGTCCGGCTTCACTCGTCAAGATTTGTGGTTCGATGCCTCCCGAACACGAGTTCTACCGGGCGTTCACCAAGAAGCCGTGGACGCTGAACTCGCCAAGCGTGCTTCCAAAGAGCGAGACAAGCGAGCCAGAAAGGCCGCCAAAGCCGCTGCTGAAGCCGCAAAGGGGGACGCTTGAAATGGACGTGGCCAGCGCGGCCGAAACCGGTGTGTTTTTTCTCTTTGCAGCGATCACACTCGGGGGAGCCTTAGGGCTCATTTTTGCTCAGCGCGTGGCCCACTCAATGCTTTCACTCATCTTCTGCTTCATGGCGGTCTCGGGCATTTTCATTTTGCTCGGTGCTGAGTTTCTCGCAGCCATTCAGATTCTGGTCTACCTGGCCAGCGTTGGATTGGTGGTGCTGTTCGGCATCATGTTGACTCGCCGGCAAATCCTCGAGGAGGACTTTGAATGAAGTTCATTTCGTTGTTCACCCGGCTCGGTCTTTTGGCTCTGGGTTTCATTCTCGTCGCTGTCCTCAACGACGACGCTGTTTGGTCCAGTCCAAGCGATACCACGCCCACAACTTCCGGCCTGGCCGACTCTCTGCTTACGGAATGGGGCTTTGCACTTCTCGTGCTGGGCCTGTTGATGTCCATGGCCATGATGGGGGCGGCCTATCTCGTCCGAGACGAGCGAATGGAGAATCTCCTTTGGGAGTTCGGGGGTGAAGAGGAATGATCGATCCAGCATGGGTTTCAGGATTGTCAGCGCTCTTGTTCGTCATCGGTTTGGCCGGTGCGTTCACTCGAAAGAACGCAATCATCGTCCTGATGTGCATTGAGTTGATGCTCAATGCCGCCAACATGCAGTTCGCTGCTGCCGCTGTCCATCACGGTGACACCACCGGGTGGGTGTACGCCATTTTCGCCATCGCCATCGCTGCGAGCGAAGTCGCCATCGGGTTGGCAATTTTCCTTGCCATGTACGGGCAACACGAATCGATCACGCTGGACGACGTCAACGTCCTGAAGAACTGAGGTGGTACAATGGCAGGTTCAGGCAGCTCAGAAACGATTCAAACAACGGCGTTGGAATACGCCCCGTACATCCTTTTATTGCCCATGTTGGCGTTCCCGGTCATTCTGCTTCTCGGAAAAATGTTCAACGGGAACAAGATGTGGAAAGACGGTCTCAAAGAAGGCGGCTTGATCGCCCTCCCGGTCATGGCAGCGAGCCTTTTGCTCTCGTTGTGGTTGATGGTGGACTTCATTGGTGGTGATGGTCGGGCCGATACAAGCGGTTGGACCTGGTTCACCTCAAGCATGTGGGACTCAAGCCAAACGACGGTGACCGAAATCACGCTCGGGTTTGGCGTGTACATCGACCACGTAACCGTAATGCTGCTCTTCATTGCCTCCTTCCTGTGTTTGCTCATCAACACCTTCGCGATTGGCTACATGAACACCGATCCCATCAACGACAATCGAAACCACCGCTTCTACGCCGAATTCGTTCTGTTCTGCTCCGGTATGCTGGGCATGGTGCTGGCTGATTCGTTCCTCTGGCTCTTCATCTTCTGGGAATTGATGGGTCTGTGTTCGTACTTGCTCATCGGGTTCTACTACGAGCGTCCCAGCGCAGCCTACGCCGCAAAGAAGGCGTTCCTGACCACCCGTGTCGGCGACGTCTTCCTGATGGTTGGTCTGGCCGTGTTGTGGTCGTTGTTCCACCCGCACACCGCGGCAGGACAGGGGGCGCTTGACTACGCCGTTGTGTTTGAACCGGACAACATCAAGGCCGTCGCAGAAACGAGCTCGAGCAGCTTGAAATGGGCCCTTGGACTGATGTTCATCGGCGCTGTGGGCAAATCCGCCCAGTTCCCACTGCACGTTTGGCTGCCCGATGCCATGGAAGGACCGACGCCCGTTTCAGCCCTCATTCACGCCGCCACCATGGTCAACGCAGGCCTCTACCTCGTGGCACGCATGTTCCCGTTCTTTGGCTCGGAATACCTCTACAACGACCTCGCTGATTTGGCGTTCATCATCGCCGCCATCGGTGGAACGACCGCCGTCATGGCCGCAGCGATTGCGTTCGTACAACACGACCTCAAGAAGGTCCTGGCGTACTCCACCATGTCCCAACTCGCTTACATCTTCACCGGCTTGGGCGCTGCACTCTACCTCGCCAACACCCTGCACTGGCACGAGTACCTCATCGACGGAACCAAGAACCCGGATTACTACGTGAATCACGGTATTGTCATCGTTGCGTTCGGTGCAGCCCTGTTCCATCTGTTCAACCACGCCATGGCGAAGGGGATGCTCTTCATGGCCAGCGGTGCGGTGATACACGAAGTGCATCACGCCCACCATCACCTCCACCCACACGACGACCATCACGAGGAACATCCAGAGGAGCTCCTGATGCTCGCCAATTACCTTCACGACACCGATCAGTCCGTCTTCGGCTTCTTCAATTCCATCGATCTCGACCAGTCCGGCGACGTGGACACCTATGAATTCCAAAAGGCGCTCAAAGACGCCAACATCGCCGACCTCCCCCCGTGGGAAATTCAGCCTCTGATGCAGGCGCTGGACATGGACGGCAACGGACGCATCGACATTCCTGAACTGGAACTGACCCTCGGTCGCATTCACCTCGCTTCGCTGGCCGACGGCGAGGATCATCACGACGATCACCACGACGAATTCGATGCACAATCGATGGAGAACATGGGTGGCTTGGCCTCGAAGATGCCGCTCACCGCCACCGCCATGCTGGTTGGTTCGCTCTCAATCATGGGTTTCCCACTCATCGGAGGCTTCTGGTCCAAGGAGGGCATCATCGCCAACACCTGGCGAGTGGCGCTCGACGACCCCCGTTTCCTCTACCCCGCCATGTGTGTTCTTCTTGGCGCAGCCATGACCGGTTTCTACATGTCTCGCATGTGGCTGAAGACCTTCGCAGGTTCGCCCAAAACGGACGTGGCCGCCCACGTGCATCCAACCAACACGTGGATCAAAACACCCCTGTTTATCCTGACCTTCATGACCCTGGGCGCCATTGTTCTGGCCAGTTTGGGCTTCACACACTGGGCCCCGGACGAGGATTACAAACCGTTCTTTGACGGTAAGAAATCGTTCGTTGAAGGGCTGGTCTACGAGTTGGATCACGCCTTCGCCAACGGCGACCTGTTCTTCTTCGCTCTGACGTACATTGCCATTTTCCTCGGCGCTGTGGTTGGGCCAGGTCTGGCCCTTTCCCTTTACGGCGGGCGCTTGGACGAGGACCAACAGTCCATGCCGTGGTTTGCTCCTGTGTTGGCCGTCAATCACTTCGTCAAGAGCCGGTACAATTGGGACAATCGCTCGTTCGCTCAATCCGGTTTCGCAACGGCTTTGGAAAACCGTCTTTACTTTGACCACTACTACGACATGGCCATGCTCAAAATCGTCGCGGCGTTCTCGTTCAAAGCCGCTGAAGCCGATTCCAGTGTCATCGACGGGACGGTTAAGACGATTGAACGGACCTCTCAGCAGATTTCGACCCGGTTGCGCTCACTGACCACCGGTTCAGCCCGCGATTACATCCTGATGGCGGCGCTGGGGACCTTGGGGCTCTTTGCCTTGATTTGGGGGGTGGTCGCTTGACGACGGATTGGATTTCGGTCCCGCTTGTTGCCCTCCCGCTGATCGCCAGCATCACCATGTTGGCGTTCGTGGCGCAAGCCTCACCGGCCGCTCGCGATCGAATTGGCCCCTCCGTTCGTATGTTCACTCTTCTCCTTTCGTTGGGGATGTTGGCGATCACCACGGCCATGTTCTTCGGTTTCAATCAATTTGCCGGAGAGTTTGACTGGGTCACGATGGAATTCAGCAAGTTCAACCACGAGGTCCGCTACGTTTGGATTGAGTCGCTGGGCATCCATTGGACCGTCGGTTTGGACGCACTCTCCTTCCCGATGGTGTGGTTAACGACCTTCCTCCTGCCGGTCACCATCGTCGCCACGTGGAACGAGAAGAACGCCGCCGTGTACTTCCCGCTGATTCTCATGATGGGCGGTGCGCTCATCGGCGTTTTCGTCGCCCTGGACCTGTTCATGTTCTACGTCTTCTGGGAATTGACCTTGATTCCCATGTTTTTCCTCATCCTCAAGTGGGGCGGAAGCGACCGAAAATACGCTTCTCAGAAGTTCTTCATCTACACCTTCACCGCCTCAGTGATCATGCTCTTGGGCCTGGTCACGGTGTACTTCCTCCAGCCAGAGAACCTCTCGTACGCAGGCGCTTGGACGGGTCGCACGTTTGACATTCCGACCCTGACGGCTCACGCTCAATCGGTCAACGGAAGCGGATGGTTCCTGGGTGAAAGCCTGCAAAAGGTCCTCTTTGTGATGCTGATGATCGGTTTCTTGGTTAAACTCCCGTCGGTGCCGTTCCATACCTGGTTACCCGACGCTCACGTTCAGGCGCCAACCGGCGGATCGATGTTGCTTGCTGGTGTGATGTTGAAGATGGGTGCCTACGGAATGTTCCGACTCCCGCTGGCCTTCTTCCCGCACGCCGCTCACCATTTCCAGCTCGCCCTGCTGGCCCTCGGTATGATTTCCCTCGTGTGGGGGGCTGTGGTGTGTCTGGGCCAAACGAACCTCAAGAAAATGGTCGCCTATTCTTCGGTTTCCCACATGGGGGTCATTCTCATCGGTATCGCCACCATGCAACCGTTGGGTTGGGCCGCAGCCCTGTTCATGATGTTCGCTCACGGCATCATCAGCCCCATGCTCTTCGCTGTGTGCGGGGCGTTCAAGCACCACTATCACAGCATGGAGATTGGAGCCATGCGAGGCATGGCCAAGCATTCACCTTGGTTGGCCACGTCGATGATGTTTGGGTGGATGGCTTCCCTTGGCTTGCCCCTTCTGGCCGGTTTCGTCGCTGAGCTGATGATGTTCCTCGCCCTTTGGCACTTCCTCGCAGCGGAAGGTTGGAGCGTGCTTTGGATGGTGGGTCCTGCCTTTGTTCTCGCCATAACCGCAGCGTACTATCTGTGGTCCATGCAGCGAACCATCTTTGAGGGCGGAGATGAAACTCAACCCCCAGAGAGCCTGAAGGGCCAACCCATCCCCGACATCGGCGATGCAGAAAAGTTGGCCATGATCATCCTGGCGGTCTTCACCATTCTGTTTGGTGTCATGCCGTGGATTGCGCTCGACATGATGAACGGTTGGACCACGGCGTTCTTCCACGACCTCTTGATTCCAGCGCTCAACCAGGGAGGGGCCTGAAATGGAGAAGATTGAACCCTTTGCGGAGGGCTTCTTCATCGCACTCGCCCCAGAGTTTGTGTTGGTCATTGGATTGTTCACGCTGATGATCGTCCCCAACATGGGCGACGCCAAATTCCGAATTCCGCTGACCCAAATTCGCATACCGTGGCTTCTGGGCGGTCAGCGCGGAAAACTCGACAGCGACCCGCGTCTCCCAGGGCTTTTCGCAACCGTCTTCTTCACGATCACGTTTTTGTTGACGGCGGTTTCGTTTTTGGGTGGTATGAACAAAACACAGATCGTCACTCCAAGCGGCACCGTCATGCTGCAGATCGATGAGTTCAGTCGGATGTTTCAACTGATCTTTTTCGGTGCTCTGGCCCTCGCCAGTGCCGCTTCGGTGAATCGCATTCCCGCCACCAGCCGTTCGGACCGAAGCCTCAACGGTCTGTACAACAACCGAAGGCAGGTCGATTTCTACATTCTTCTCATCACGACGGGACTCGGCATGGCCGTGGTCGCTCTGGCTCAGGATTTGTTCATGCTCTTCATCGGACTCGAGCTCGCATCGTTTTCCACCTACGTCCTCGTTTCGTTCATGAAGGAGACCAAGGAAGGCACAGAGGCCGGAATGAAGTACTTCATCGTCGGTTCGGTGGCTTCTGGTGTCGGCCTTTACGGTCTCTCACTGCTCTATCTCTGGTCGGGCTCGCTTGGGTTTACGGAGCTTCAGACGGCGTTTGCTGAAAACGGCATGGAGGCCCTTCCGCTCATTGCCTTGGGCATGTTGCTCGTCGGATTCGGCTTCAAGGTGAGCGCAGCACCGTTTCACTTCGCTGCTCCTGACGCATACGCCGGCGCTACGGCCCCCGTCGCCGGTGTCCTCGCCACGGCCAGCAAGGCGATGGGCGTGCTGGGTCTCCTCAGAATCTTGCTGATCATCGCATCGCCTGAGGCCACCGACGGGTCAGCGGTTTGGTTGGTGGCGCTGGGTGTGCTCTCGGTCATCACGATGACGTGGGGCAACCTTGCTGCATTGGGCTCAACCAATCCAAAGCGTATGCTGGCCTACTCCTCCGTTGCACACGCAGGCTACATGCTTGCGGCCATCACGGCCGTCGGCGCTTTGAATTGGGAAGAAGGGCACGTGGACCTGAGCAACGACGCTGCTCTGGCTGTCGTCACAGCCCTCATCTTCCATCTCACCGTCCTCGTCTGCTTCAAACTCGGGGCCTTCCTCGTTCTCTCGATGCTCGAGTCCGAGAAGGGCGGCCACACGTTGGAATCCCTTGGCGGTCTGGCCAAGCGAGAACCCCTCATCGCCGCAGCCATGTTCATCTTCATGATGTCGCTTGCCGGCGTGCCACCGCTCTCTGGTTTCGTCTCGAAACTGCTGGTCATCATGGGCATCGTCAAGGTGGCGTTGCTCGACGTAACGGTGAACAGCGACCTTGTCTTCAGCGACATTCACTGGGTTTGGTACCTCGCTCTTCTCATGGTGATCAATTCCGCCATCTCTGTGTTTTACTACCTGCGCGTCGGACTTGTCATGTACTTCAACGACCCAGAAGAAGGACGGGAAGGTCGACTTGCGAGGGGAGCACCCGTTCGCATGGCGATCGTCCTCTGTCTCATCACCACGGTCTACTTTGGTGTCGGGGCGGGTCAACTCATCGCCCTTGCAGAATCCGCTGCCAACGCTCTTGTTGGTGCTTGGTGAGCGGCTGACCCAGCAGAGGGCACCGTTTTGGGTGGTGACTTCAAGAAGGGTTGGCCACTGGCGATGTTAGGTGAGACTGATTGGGTCGCAGATTTGAGGAAAAAGTGGACGTCGAGGAACTCGCACGTCTTGAGAATCCTGAAAACGCAAGCGACGGAAAAATCCGTGTCAAAATGCCCAACAAGAAAGTCAACGAAATGTTTGCTTTGGCTTCTCAAATCCTCGGCGGTCGACGAGTCACCGTTCTGTGCGAAGACGGAGAAAGTCGAATGGCTCGAATTCCTGGGAAAATGCGCCGCAGGCAGTGGGTTCGTGAAGGTGATCTGATCATCGTTTGGCCGTGGGATTTCCAAGATTCCAAGGCCGATGTTAAGCATCGCTACACCAAGACGCAAGCCATGTACCTCTCTCGCAAGGGTGTCCTGCCCGACGATGTTGACATGTTCGGCATGGGTGCATCGGTCGATGACGATGGTGAGCACGACGATCTGTTTGCGACTGGACCCGTATCGGACGACGCTCCCGAAGAGACCGAGGATGACCTCTTTGCAGACGACGGTGATGACGATCTCTTCGCAGACGACGGTGATGACGATCTCTTTGCAGACGATGGCGACGACGCCACTGCAGACGCCCCTGCTGAAGAGGCCCCTGCCGAAGCGGTCGCAGAACCCATCGAGGAGTACGACATCGTTGAGGAAGAACCAGAAGGAGCCGACGATGACGACGACGACATCGATGCCCTGTTTGCCTGAGACGATGAGGGTGCCACATGGTCAACGACGACGACTGGGAAGAGCTCGCCGGTCGTCCCCGCAAAGGCCGAAAATCGCGAAAGAAGCGACACCCTCGCTCCAAGGCAGCTCGGCTTGATGCAGAGCACCAGCGCGCTGAACAAAACGAATTTCTACGCGGACTCAACGACCGTCAAGGCCGCTTTGAGTGGATGAAGGAAGAGCGTTACAACACGATGTTTCGAGACATCGAGGCTAAAATCCAGGGGGCCATGGGTTCGGGCACGTACGATTGGGTTGACCGGCGAGTGTTCGACCAGGTGTTTGACCGGCTTACCCTGATGGCCCTTTACAA
>TARA_Y200000002_G_scaffold12725_1_pt1 | contig 13873 bp, 29 predicted proteins | sample TARA_Y200000002 | Tara Oceans TARA_Y200000002 (sample SAMEA2619388) | marine metagenome | biome: marine biome (ENVO:00000447); feature: surface water layer (ENVO:00002042); material: "saline water (ENVO:00002010), including plankton (ENVO:xxxxxxxx)" | depth 5 m | reverse complement strand
AAGAAAACTACACGTAAGAAAAAGGCTTAAATGAATTGGGTAAACTTATGCCCAATCAAGCATTGATATACGAGCGAGCCAACGGTGTTGTGTTCGCTCGTTATCGAGATCCACCACACAATAAAAAACCAAGGTGGATAGTTGGTGGCGATCCAGATGCAGTATCAAGAGAAACTGGAGATTTGTTTACGCATGCCGAGTGGAGACACATGTTAAGTGTAGCCAAAACTAACAAAGCATTAAAAATACAACTTGACAGATTGTTAATAATGTATTATACTATAAAAGATGAAGAAGAACTTAAAGAATAAAATTTTAATACTAACTTGTTTGATAACATTAACGGCTTGTCAATCTACAAAGGAACAATCCTCTACAATATCAAAATTTTTTAAAGCACTAGGATCAGGTGACATTTCAGATATAAAAAACGTTGATCCAAATTATTGTACAGATGATGGCTGTCCAGATTTTTATAAGGACGATAAAGAATGGGACGATTTGGAGGAATGACAATAGAACCAATTAAAGAAAAATTAGACGACAAAATTAAAGCTCTTAACTCAACAAGAGTTTTTAAAAAAGTTACTCCTAAAGGTGACTTATCGTGGTATGTTAAGTGGGCGGCCAGTTTTTTTATTCTTGTTGCTGTTGCGGCTAGAAGTGTTGGTAGCATTCCTTATATAGACTTGTGGTTTAGTTTAATAGGCACACTTGGTTGGCTATGGGTTGGAATGTTATGGCATGATAGAGCTATTACTATGTTGAACGGAGCTCTTGCAACTGTATTAGCTATGGGACTTATGAATTATTATTTCGGAGTAGGTTAATGAAATTAAGAAATTTAAGAATTGCTATTTGTATTCCTGCTAGAATGGCAAGTACAAGATTTCCAGATAAACCTCTTGCATTGTTAAATGGTCAGCCGATGATTAAACGTGTTTATGAACGATGTCTTGAAAGCAAACTTGATACATATGTGCTTACAGATAGTAAAAGAGTTGCAAGTTTATTTCCAGACGGAAATTGTATTATACAAGATGATCCTTTTGAAAACGGAACAGAAAGATGTGCAGGCTTTCCGCATATGAATAGATACGATGCAGTTATTAATGTACAAGGAGATATGCCTGACATTACTGTTGATATTATTAAAACTGTAGCAAATGGTATTTTTATAAACGATTCACCTATAACAACAGTATACACAAAGATGAATAAGGACTTGCAAAAAGATCCTAATAGTGTTAAACTAATACATACTTATGATAAGGCTCATTGGTTTTGTAGAGCAGGACTAGAGTATGGTGCTCACCATTTAGGTGTGTACGGATATACTAGACAAGCACTAGCGGCATATCCTAAACTACATGTATGCAATGAAGAAAATATTGAGAAATTAGAGCAACTTAGATGGTTGCAAAATAACTATACTATGTCAGTATACGAAGTTACATTTAATGGCATGGAAATTAATACACCTGAGGACTTAACAGAATGGCACAAGCAAAACTTCCAATAAAAGATATACTTGCAGCAATTGATATGAATGCAAAAAGTGTATGGAAGGAGTTATCTGATGAAGAACGTAAAACCGTGTCGTTTTGGCTTCTTAATCGCTATGTAAGCGCCGTACAAGGGTCTAGAGAAGAAATGGAGCTCGCAGTATTCAAAACTAACGAATACTACAATAAACACTTTAATACTATTGGTGTTGGTAAAGAAAACGGACATCAAGAGCTAATGTGGCAACTATTATGTATAAGCGGTTCTTGGGGTAAAATTAAGTTTCACCCTTACATAGGATTTAAGAAGAAAGCAGGAACAAACAATAATAACATAATAAAGTTCTTAGAACAATTATACCCAAACATGAAACAAAGAGAGGTAGAACTACTTGCTGAAATATCTACAAGAAAAGAACTTAAAGAACTTGCAGAGGAACATGGAATTGAGAATGTCAAGTTCTGAAAAACCTTACGTATGCGAATATTGTGGCTCTGGATTTATGCGAGAAAAAACTTTAGCTGTGCATATGTGTCAACCAAAAAGACGTTTCTTACAACGTCACGAAAAACGTGTCCAACTAGGACTATATACTTTTAACCAATTTTATAAATTAAGTGCAGGTGTCAAAAAAGAAAAAACACACGATGACTTCGATAAAAGTCCTTACTATAATGCTTTTGTTAAGTTCGGCAGTTTTGTTAACAATGTACGACCCTTATACCCCGAAAAATATATCGATTATGTTGTCACTTCCGGCGTCAAACTTGACCACTGGTGCCGTGATGAAATGTACGAAACTTACGCAATAGAGCTAATTAAGAAAGAAGGAGTACAAACTGCATTAGAACGTTCTATCATGACAATGATGGATTGGGCTGATGAAAATAATAGTTTATGGAATCATTATTTTGATTATGTAAGTTTGAATAGAGCAATATATCATATCAAGGATGGAAAGATAAGTCCTTGGCTAATTTTAAACTGCAAGTCAGGAAAGCAAATGATGAGTAAATTTAACGATGAACAATTAGAAATAATTTTTAATATAATGGATCCTCAGCATTGGGCTAGACGATTCAAAAAACAAATCAACGACGTTGAAACTGTAAAAGAAGTTGTAAAAGAAAGTAACTTATGAAAACAATAATTTGTGATATTGACGGAACTATATTTAAATATCCTCCAGACGGACATCTTGACTTAGTAACCAAAGAGCCAGAAATACTTCCAGGAGTAGCTAAAAAGTTTGACCAATGGGAAAAGAAAGGTTGTAGGATTGTTCTTATAACTGGACGAAGAGAAAGTGTTAGAGAAGTAACAGAATCAGCATTAAAAAATGCTGGCATTCCTTTTGATATATTAATTATGGGGTTTGCAGATACTGGCCGTGTGCTTATTAACGATATCAATTGGAAGGGTAGAGTTAAAGCTCATGCTGTAAATATGCCGCGTGACGAGGGCTTTGAAAAAATAAATTGGGAAGAAGTAGAATTATGAAACTAATATATCACCCGGACGATTTTTTAGAAAAGAAATTAAAAGACGTGGATATAAAAAATCCAAACTTTGATCCTAAAGAATTAAAAGAAAATATGGTAAACTTTATGTTAGATAACCAAGGCATAGGATTAAGTGCTAGTCAAATAGGTATGGATGCACAAGTTTTTGTTATGGGTGAAAATAAAGATAATGCAATTATTGCTATTAATCCTGTAGTGTTACAACACACAGAAGAAACTGTACAAGACATTGAAGGGTGTTTAAGTTTTCCTAATATATTTGTAAAAGTAACTAGACCCAAGGAGATACTCGCAAAATGGTATGACGAAAATCTCAAAGAGGTAAGTACTAAAATATCAGGATACTCTGCTAAATGTTTTTTACATGAGTGGGATCATTTACAGGGTGTTACTTTTAAAGATAGAGTCAGCAAACTTAAATGGGATATGGCTAAAAAGAAAGCAAAAAAGCTAGAAAGAAATAATGGCATTTGAATGGAGGCATCCAAAGTACTGGGCCGAAATGAGAAAACGTAGAAAAGAATGGAAAGATCATACCTGTGAAAAATGCAAAAAACAAGTTAGTGAATATGATTATAATCGAGAGCACGGAAAAAAGTGCAAGGATAAAATAGACAATGCCTGATATTGATATAGACTTTGCAGATAGAGATGACATATTATCACTAATTAATCACAGAGTTGCAAAATTAGACACAGGAAAAAAACATAACACAGGTGTGTATGTTACTGAGATTCCACATAATCCCGTAGACAACCTATCAACAATTAACTATAAAGACGCAGAAGATCGCGGATACTTTAAGTTAGACTTTCTTAATGTCAGTATATACAAAGACATTAAAGATGAATCCCACTTACAGACATTAATGGAAAGGAAACCAATATGGGAACTTTTGGAGCATCAAGACTTCGTAGATCAAGTCTTTCATCTAAGCGGTCACAGCAAACTATTAAAACTCTTGAAACCTACATCGGTAGAGCATTTAGCAGCAACTTTAGCAATAATACGACCAGCAAAGAGACACCTAGCGAACGAAAGTTGGCAGACAATAATGAAAGAGGTTTGGAAAAAACCAACAGACGGTGAATACTATTTTAAAAAAGCACATGCTGTAGCATACGCAGTAAGTGTTATAGTACATATGAATCTATTGTGTGAGCAGTGGGAAAATGCAAAAAGAAAATCCTGAAACAATAATATATGTTGATAGCGATCGTGTATGGTGTATGGGTGAGGATATGGATCACCCTAAAGTTTATTATAGTGTACCAGACGAAGGATATGTAATCTGCGGATACTGTGATATTAAATTTGCAAGAAAGAAACAAGATGAACATAGAAAAGTTTAGAAAATTCTTAGACGAACTCGAAGTTCAAAAATCAAGAGACGAAACAGGCAAAACTATATACGAAGAAGGCTATAAGTATTCAAAAAACTTTTGGAACTACTATAACGAAAAACAATTTTGTATACAGCATATGGATCTCGATAATATAAAAACTGTATGCGATATAGGTGCAGGTGTAGGATTATTAGGCGTACTTTTAAATTACTGGTACGATATAGAAGTTGAAGCTACTGATATCAAATCAACATTCGATGGCGGACTGTATCAACAAATGTTTGCTAAAATGCGTATGGCAAGACACTTGTTAGAAATTAAAAATAAAAAACCAATAGTGTTACCTAAACAATACGACATGATTACAATTACAAGATCAGTATTTGATAGAGAAGAACTTCCAGGCGGATACGAAAACAAATACCCAAATGAATTATTTGATTATGAATATTTTTTAAATGATATTTTTCAGTATACCGATAGGCTTTTTTGGAAAACTAATTGGGGAAGTATAGCAAATAAAAAAGTATTTCCTGAAAGTGTGCAACCTTTTTTATGGTGGCCTGAAAAGAATAGATCAGGCAAAGATAGATTAAGAAATAACTCAATGGCTAAGCCGTATCGAGCTTGGTATATTACATTAGATAAACAAGAGTGGGAGAACAGATGAATTGGGAGTTTGAAGATTATAGGCAACACAAAAAACCTGAATTAGGTCCTTGGCATACATATATTGTACCTAAAATTTTTGTTAGTGATTACTTAATTAAGATGTTTCTTTGGCTATGGCTTTTACCATTTTTAATAGGTTTTCAGATAACAGCGTTAGGCCTACTTTTTAATACTGTTTTGTTTGATTATATATACTACAGGTATATTAAATACGTTACTTCTTCTGGCGCCTAACTAATTGTACTGATTTACGTTTTATTCTTTTTACAGATAGGTTACCTAAATTAACAACAGGACCTATTGTTATTTTAACATCTTTAGAATTCATTGACATCAACGCATATTGAAACTGTTCCATCTCTACTCTAAGGAAGATGTTAATAGGGATCATTCTATTAGATTCCCACCACCATATGTCACCTAGTTCTAAGAACATTTTCTTGTGGTTATTGTCTATAAGATCATTGTATACATACATAGTAGTAACATACTGATCTTGATTAACAATTATACCAACATACTCTACACCACCATATGTGGCTACACTTATAAACGGGAAGTCATTCTCTATATTTTTTAGTAGCATCTTTAATTTTTTTATCCGATAAATACTTGCATGTCGCAGCTAATACCTAGATATTTAGTCAATAACAGAATCCAAATCATAGCTAATGACTCTGGATTCATAACGGAGTATAAACCAGTGTACCAAAGACAAATAAAAGTATATAAAAATATAGATAACAAATTACAATTCAGAATCTTAAATGCAGATCAAAAACCACTATCAATCAGTGGTTATACTGTAAAGTTTAGTGCATTTGATGAAAATAAAAGTTTAATTATAGAACATGATGCTACTGCTGTTAGCGGAGATGATAGTGCAGCAACAAGAGGATTATGTACGGTAACAATAACAGAAAATGATTTACTTAATGTAAAGGATCAGTATTTAAGTTATAATATACATTTAGTAGACTCAAACAGCGACAACACATTAACATACTCTGATAGCTTCTTTGGTAATAACGGAACTATACAAATAATTTCAGGCGCATTACCAGGACCACGCGACTCTTATAGCTTTACAACGTTCCAACAATCTGATGAAGAAAGCACAATATTCTATAGTGAATCTAAGACAGCTGAACCAGCTATAAATGGCAACGAAGCATTACATACAGCAGCCATTTATACTAGTGCGGCATATATTGGCGATGTAGTAGTACAAGCTACTTTAGACAGTACGGTTACGGAATCTACTCATTGGGGCGATGTAGCAACTGTAACTTTTACAGGCGCCGAAACTACACCAATTCCTGTAAACTTTAATGGTGTTTTTAACCATTTAAGATTTAAAACTACAGTATCACCTACAGATAAAATTTCAAAAATACTTGTTAGAAATTAGTTGACTTTACTCTAATAAGACGCTATAATATAACTATGAGTATTGTAGCTGAGACAGTTCTGACATATATTCCGCCTAAGCGTAAAAAAACGCCTAGCGGATGGATCTCCTTCAATGCTCCGTGTTGTCAGCATAATGGTCAATCTGTAGATACTAGACAACGAGGCGGTATTATCCAAGAAGGTGAGAATATCAGTTATCATTGTTTTAACTGCGGGTTTAAGGCCAGCTGGCAACCAGGACGGAACATATCATATAAGTTTAGAAATTTATTAACATGGTTAAATGCACCTGACGATGTAATTAATAAATTAGCATTACAAGTAATGCAAGAAAATGAAGGTATACAAATTAAAAAAAATATAGTTGAGCTACCTAAATTTGATACTGTAGATTTACCAGATAACTCTATAAAGATTGCAGATATTGATGACTTTGATAGTCATAGCTTGGCAGTATTAGAATATATAGCTTCACGTAGTTTAAGCATATATGACACAGACTATTACTGGAGTTCTAGTTTAGGATATAGAGATAGGCTTATTGTTCCGTTCTATTTTCAAAGAGAAATAGTTGGATGGACTGCTAGAACCATTATACCTAATAAAACTCCTAAGTATCTAAGCGAACAACAACCAGGCTTTGTTTTTAACTTAGATGAACAGCACCCAAAAAAAGTATTTGTAATAGTATGCGAAGGTCCTTTAGATGCAATTCACATTGACGGTGTAGCATTACTAGGTAGTGAAATCAAAGATCAACAGGCTATGTTAATCAATAGATTAAATAAAGATGTAATCGTTGTTCCTGATAGAGACGAAGCAGGTTCTAAATTAGTAGAAGAAGCAATTGACTTAGGTTGGGGAGTATCAATGCCTGACTGGGGTGAAGGTATTAACGATATAGGTGAAGCAGTTAATAAGCACGGACGATTGTACGCATTACATAAGATCGTAAGTGCAGTAGAATCAAGCCCTTTAAAAATTAGGCTTAAGGAGAAGAAATGGTTCAACATATAAAAAACTTTTGGAACTTTATTACATTTCCAATTAAGTTCTATATAGAAATGTATAAAGACTGGAAAGAAGAACGCGAGTATAAGAAAAAGATCAAAGAAATGAAGAAGAAGGACCCGTATATTTACAAATAGGGAGAAAGAGAAGGTTAACATTGATGACAGAATTAACACAAGGTATAGTTAATGTTGTAAGAAATAAAATAGATGAAAGTTTAGTACTTGCAATTATATTTTTTATTGGACATATTATAATAGCAATGGTAGTTGTAAGTTTAATTACCGGAGCAAGTATTTGGGAAGCAGGATTAGTTGCAATAGTAGAACCAGCAGTAAATTCAGTTTGGTTTTACATATTGCACAAACTATGGAAAAAATTTAAATCGTAGAAATGTAAATGGAAAATTATCTAGATGCAAACTTATGGACAATTTTTCCAAACGTTAAACGTGTTGGTGTACAAGTTAGTGGCGGCGCAGATAGTGCTTTAGTTCTTTATACTTTAGTCAAATGTATTAAAGACGCTGACATATATGTTATAACTGGATCATTAAATACAGAAAATAATTTTAATGAACAATATGCAAAAGATGTAGTTGCAGAAGTAATAAGGCTTACAGATACAAAAAGTATTAAAGAACACATTTTTAAAAGACAACGTAAGAGAGGTGAGCAAGCTGGTACTGATCCAAATGTAATATACAGAAAAGGTATGTTGCATAATATTGCTAAAAAATATAATTTAGATCTAATGCTAAATGGTGTTACAATGAATCCTCCAAAGGGAATATTAGACGAAGGTAGAGATGAACGTAGAGATAAACCTATGCTTTTGAAAATAGAAGATGATTGGTTAGTAATACCGATATTTAGGCCTTTCGCACAAAACGACAAAAGAACAATAATGAAGCAGTATAAAAAATTAGATATTATGTCTTTATTTGAAAAGACTTGGAGTTGTGAAGGCACTATAGAATCTACACAAAACTTTACAGTACCCTGTGGTAAATGTTGGTGGTGTAAAGAAAGACAATGGGCAATGGAGGCAATAGTATGATTCACTGGGGAATGGTAGGAAACAGCCACGATGCAAGTTTAGCAGTATTTGATAATGACAAGTTATTATGGGCTAGCCTATCAAAAGATTTTTCTAAGGTACCGAATGACCCAGACTTTAACTGGACACAGATAGAAGTAGCCAAGCAAAGTTTTGGTCCACCCTGGGCAATACAATGGTATGAAAGACCCGGGCTTAAGACATTGCGTCAATGGAGAGCAGGTCAGGGTTGGCTTTGGAAAGAGAACAATATACCTAAATATTTAGAACCTTGGGGACTTACAGTACCAATTAAATATACCCAACATCATTTATCGCATGCGGCCTATGCTTATTATACACAACCCCATGATGATTGTGCAGTAGTTTGTTTAGACTCAATAGGAGAATTTGAGACCCTAACAATATGGCATGGTAAAAATAATAAACTTAAGAAGATACATAGCCAAGGGTATCCACATAGCCTAGGACTTTTTTATAGTGCTATGACACAACGTATAGGACTAGTACCACAACGTGATGAGTATCTAGTTACTGAATGGGCGGCAAAAGGCGATGGTGTGAAACTTATGCATACTATGCTTAAAGAAATTATTAAAGTTAACCAAGAGGCTCACAAGCCTTCAATTCGTATGAGAGAGAATTTACATAGAGGGTGTCGTTGGTGGAGACCTGAATTGACTTCAAAACAAGACATGTATGATATTGCAGCCGCTACCCAAGCAGTATTTGAATACTGTGTAAAGATACTATCTAACTACGCTCACTATAAAACCAATCATGGTAAGGCTATAGCTTTTGCCGGAGGTGGAGCTCTAAATAAAAAGGCTATGGATCAGGTACGTAAAGATTGGGAGCATGTATGGGTACCGCCTAACCCAGGTGACCCAGGATCATGTATTGGTGCGGTACTAGCACAAACACAAACCAAAATAACACTTGACAAACAATGGTATCAGAAGCTATAATAAACAAAAGACTTACAGAAGAATTTCCTAAAATGATGGCAGTTGTTCATAGCAACGCTTCAGACGAGGATAAGAAGAAAGTAGTATATCAATATATAGATATACTGAAGGAATTAGAAAAGACACTTAATGGCAACTAGACAGAATACAGATTATGGATATGATATACAGAAGGTATATCTAGAAATGATGCTTACTGATGCAGAAACATTTGTAAGATGTCAGAGTGTATTTGATCCAGATTCTTTTGATAGGCGTTTACAACCAACAGCAAAGTTTTTAAATGATTATGTAAGTGAACACAATGCATTGCCTACATTTGAAATAATAAATGCGGCAACTAAAGTAGACTTAAAAGATCCAGGACAAATGCAAGAGAATCATTATGATTGGTTGTTGTTAGAGTTCGAAACATTTAGCAGACACAAAGCATTAGAGAAAGCAATACTTAAAGGAGCAGACTTACTTGAAAGTGGAGACTATGGTCCTGTTGAAGATTTAGTTAAGAAGGCTGTGCAAATTGGATTACAAAAAGACTTGGGTACAAATTATTTTGATGACCCTAGAAAACGCTTAGAAGCAATCAAAGACAATAACGGACAAGTAAGTACAGGGTGGGCTATACTAGATAAGAAATTATTTGGTGGGTTCAACAGAGGAGAGCTTAATATATTTGCAGGTGGCTCGGGTGCAGGTAAGAGTTTGTTCTTGGCTAACTTGGGTGTAAACTTTGCACAAAAGGGTATGAATGTATTGTACTTGACCCTAGAGCTTAGTGAGAACTTAGTTAGTATGCGTGTAGACAGTATGGTAACAGAAATCAGCACACGTGATATATTTAAGAACATTGATGACGTTGAAATGAAAGTTAAGATGATAGGTAAGAAGTCAGGTGCATTTCAAGTTAAGTATATGCCAAGTGGTAAGACCCCCAACGACATTCGTAGTTATATTAAAGAATATGAAATTAAAACAGGTAAGAAGATTGATGTACTGTTGATTGATTATTTAGACTTGCTTATGCCTAATGGAGCAAAGGTAAGTGCAGAAAACTTGTTTATTAAAGATAAGTTTGTGTCAGAAGAACTACGTAACCTAGCAATGGAATTACAAACAGTATTTGTTACGGCGGCACAGTTGAATAGAGGTGCAGTAGAAGAAATTGAATTTGATCATTCACATATTAGTGGTGGACTAAGTAAGATACAAACTGCTGATAACGTGTTTGGTATATTTACAAGCAGAGCAATGCGTGAGCGTGGACGTTATCAAATACAGTTAATGAAGACTAGAAGTTCAAGCGGTGTAGGATCAAAAGTTGATCTTGGATTTGATATTGATACCCTACGTATATTTGATCTTGATGAAGACGAAGAAGATAATTATCAATCAAGTTCAGGTAGTTCAACTATTATGGACAGCCTAAAACGTAGCAATAGTACACCAGCAGAACCTAGAGAAGATCCAACAGAAGGAACTAGTGTTGGAAAAGTACGAGCTGAAACAGACAGTACTAAACTAAGACAATTTTTAAATAATTTAGGAGACGAATAATATATGAAGACAGTTACATTTATATTCCTAGCAACACTATTCTTTACTGAAGAACCAACACAAAAAGAAAATCTATACAGTTGGCAAATTACTTTTAACAGCTTTAGCCAATGCGAACAGTTCTACAATGAATTCGGAGCTAAACTACTAAACGGTGTACAGGATCACGCAAAGAGAACATACGGACGAGATGCACAGGTTGAGTATCTAAGTTGTGCCCAAGTAGAAATTAATCCTAGCATGCTTGAAGGCGATACCCACCCTAAGGTTATTGGTCAAAAGGTAATGTACAAAAGATGACAGTTGAACTAAAAAATCATACACCCAGCTTATATGTATTTGGAGATAGTTTTAGTATACCTAGTACAGCAGTATCAGGAAGCGACAGTTGGGTAGACTGGCAATGGTCAGTACAGTTGAGTGAACTGATGGGACTTGAGCTAAAAGCACTAGGAGAATTTGGTGTATCAAACGAATGGATCATATCAAGATTTAATTACTTTATAGATCAATACAAACCAGGCGATCATATAATTGTACAAACTACAGAGAGCAGTCGCTATTGGTACTTCAAAGACAAGCCGTGGGTAAGCAATCCTTTTGGGCTTGTTGATGATCTAGTAGGAGAGAAGATACTAACGCCTAAAGAAAACGATGCAATGCGAGCATACATCAACTACATACACACAGATGAAAAAGACTGGCAACGCCAACAGATGGTATACGCATATCTCAATACCATGCGTTGGGCATTGAGCAATCATGACATACATCTACACATACTACCTGGCTTTGATCAACCACAGCAGTTTCCTATAGCAGTTGCAGGTGGATACATAGTAGGATGTCTACAGCATGTGAGCAAGAACGAATTCATCACACACGAACATGGTGAAGCATGGTATGCTCAACCTAACACTCCTGATCAAAGACTAAACCATCTGAGCCGAGACAATCACGATCTATTGGCCAAACGTTTGTACGATCACTTCAATGGCGAGACCATAGACTTTATAAATGAAAAGGAATGGCTGTCAGGTTATCTAAGCATAGAAACACAACGAGCTGATCAGTTGAGTCCCAGCACAATCAAACACAATATGAAGTAGGTTGCAAAGTGCAACATTTGATCTACTGCTTGTACTAGCCAGTAGTTGTTTCTACTGTGTTGTTCCATAGATACTCCAGTTCGACTTTCATACCATCCGAGTGTACGATGCTTGGCCCAATCAATGTGCCAATGTGCTATGCCGTCAGCAAATGCAAGTAGTGCAGTCCAAGGCCAATCAACAAAGAATATCAGTACAACAAGTGTGCCTATGGTGTGTTCAAGATAGTGTTTCCAAGCACCTAGATACTGTCCTTTGTTGTTGCTGTGTTGATCCAAATAGCTCTGTAGATATAGATCGCATATGGCATGTTTGATGGTTAACATTAAAAATAATACAAGTACTGTCATGATGATTCCGTTCTGATACTGTATTTACGTCAGGCGGATGTACAACAGCCGCGAAGCGGTTAACGCAGAAAAAAGCACGAAGTGTTAGCGGTAGCTAACAGTTTAGCAAAAATTTACAGTACACATGTACTCGCGACACATATAGTTTGTGTTTTAGTCTAACCTGTACGACACGCCCCTAGCATAGCTATGCAAATAGTCTTAAATAGGGGATTCCGTTTTAATGGCTCTTTAGATAGAGTTTTAGATGTGTTCTACGGTGTATTCTCTACTGTCACTTAGGAACAACGTAGCGTATGTGTAGTCCCTTGAGTTCTCAAACGTAAGTGTGTTGTGTTGACTCTGTGTGCAATGTACCCCACGTGCAGCTAACTCTACACAACATGCAAACGTAATGTCATCTTGATACTGTTCGTTGGTATAAACCATCCTGTCAAACTTTTCAATATAGACAGCTGGCTCGTTAAAGTTAAGTCGTAGTGTGTACAGTTGATACATAGTGTCTCTCTTATATATTTAACTGTTATACAGCAAAGGTCCATGTTTTTGTTAGAACTGTTCAAAGCCTGTACACACTACTAGCAAATGATTAATGATTCCTCATTGCTATTGTATATAATTATCCATAACCTTATTAAACCACCTTAAAATAGCATAAATATGAGTATGTTACAAATACTCTGGGCACTGACCCTAACAGTATGTAATTCAGGAGAGTGTGTAAGCCAACGTATAGAACTATACGACAAGCAAAGCACATGTTTAACAGTACAAGCAGAATACGAAAAGATGCCTAGAGATAGGAACAGTCGTTGGGATTCTGTTGAGTACAAATGCAGAATGTATAATGCATTAGAAACTTAGACTATGTTTACAGAACGTGGTTTATTAGTAATCAGCTTTGTGTTATTAATCGTTGTAGGTGTTTACGTATATGAGCGTGAAAGCACGGACTGTACATGCGATCCTGTTATTGAGTACTGGCACATTAACTTTTAGAACTGTAGTACACGTTTACGCAATAGTGCGTCTACTGTGCCGTCACGGTCGTGTAAACCTTGACTCATAATAGTCATCACCTTTTGCCACTGCTCGTGGACAGTGAGATCTCTTGAGTCGGGAGGTCTTGTGAAATAATCAACAAGTGATTCATACTGTTGTCTACGTAGTCTGCGGCAACGTTTGATTATTTGTACACAACGCATGAGGTCTAGCTTTTCAGCTATAGTGAGTCTATGATCGTTGTTGCGTTCTACTTCCCGTATCAAACGGTTAAGTGATAAGTGCTTCACACAGTACTTATCCGAAATGGGTTTTTAGCCCAAAAAAATTGCCGCGTATTTTTTTCTAGGGAAGTACTT
>TARA_Y200000002_G_scaffold53806_2_pt1 | contig 13881 bp, 16 predicted proteins | sample TARA_Y200000002 | Tara Oceans TARA_Y200000002 (sample SAMEA2619388) | marine metagenome | biome: marine biome (ENVO:00000447); feature: surface water layer (ENVO:00002042); material: "saline water (ENVO:00002010), including plankton (ENVO:xxxxxxxx)" | depth 5 m | reverse complement strand
ATTCTTGAAGATAAAAATTTTAATAAATCTTTAAAGTGTATAAGCAGAGCAGGAGCTGGAGTGAATCACATACCCATAGAGATAGCAACTGAAAAAGGAATAGTAGTTTTTAATACACCTGGCGGAAATGCAAACGCTGTAAAAGAACTAGTGATATGCGGATTATTGCTTTCTTCAAGAGGAATAATACAAGGTCATTTATTTGCTGAGGGAATTGATGAAATCGATCCGATTAAAGTCACAAACCTTGTGGAGGGCAACAAGAAGAATTTTAAAGGGAATGAGTTAAAGGGAAAAACTTTAGGAATTGTTGGCTTAGGGTCTATTGGGTCACTATTAGCTCAATCATTAGAAGTTATGGGAATGAAAGTTATTGGATATGACCCTAGTATTTCTGTAGATGCTGCTTGGCAGTTGCCTAAAGAAGTTGAAAAAGCAGAGAGCTTAAAATATTTGCTTTCAAACTCAGATTATATTTCTCTCCATGTACCTCTGGTTGAAGATACAAGAAATTTAATATCAAAAGAAACAATAAAATTTATTAAAAAAGGCGCTAAGCTTATAAATCTCTCAAGAGGAGAAATAGTCAACAATCAAGATTTATTAAATGCACTCAATGAAAATCATATTAGTTCCTTTGTAACTGATTTTCCAACTCCTGAAATGATTCAAAGATCAAAAGAATTTAATGATGTTATTTTATTACCCCACCTTGGAGCAAGCACAAAAGAAGCAGAAATTAATTGTGCAATTATGGCCGCAGAACAAGTTAAGAATTTTTTACATGATGGAGTTATTAAAAATTCAGTTAATTTTCCAACAATAAAGCTTAGCAAAAGTTCAAACTATAGATTAATTTTAATTCATCAAGACGAACCAGGAATGCTAGGAAAAATTACAAATGAGATTGCCAAAGAAAAACTTAATATTTCAGATATGATTAACAAAAGTAGAAATAATATAGCGGTTACTCTCATTGATACGTCTGAAAAACCAAGCGATGATCTAATAAATGCTATAAGTCAAATTCCAAGTTTAGTTAGTGCAAGGCTTTGTAAGTAACTCTTATTGAGCAAGTTTTTTAAGACTTTTGTCCTTCTTTTTTTAAATACGAACTTTATATAGAAAAACACTTGTCAACAGAAAAATTTAGTGTTAAAAGCAGATTAACTATCTCTAAGCATTTATGTACAAAAAGATAGCATAAATTACATAAAGTATTGATATAAGGTTATTTTATATATTTTTGTATAATTTTTATACAAGTATGTCAAAACCCTTATTTAATGGCTTTAACAGGAGGATTAATAAAGTTATCCATAACTTTATCCACAGATTCTGTGGATAAAAATTTATTAAAATGAGCAATATTATTTTTACTAATTTTTTATCTGATAACTGGCTTGATGCACTTGGTGGAGAATCTAATATTCAAAGCTTAAGTAAGCCTATAACATTTATTAATAATGAAATTTATTTAAATAAAAAGATATTTCCAGAAGTTAATAAAATTTTTGAGGCTTTTAGGTGCTGCTCTTATAAATCAACTAACGTTGTAATTTTTGGACAAGATCCATACTTCCAGCCTGGTCTTGCAAGCGGTCTTGCTTTCTCAGTAAATGACGGAGCAAAGATACCAGCATCATTAAAAAATATTTATAAGGAAATACATGATGATATTGGTATACCTTCTCAAACAAATGGCTGTTTAAAAAAATGGGCATCTCAAGGTGTCTTACTTTTAAATTCTTCTTTAACAGTTGAGGAATCAAAACCTGGGTCACATTTAAATATCGGGTGGGAAAAATTCATAGATGATGTAGTTGAATGTTTAAACAAAAAAGAAAATATTGTATACATGCTGTGGGGTAATAATGCTAAAAATTATCTAAATAAAATTAATAAAAATAATAATTTGATTTTGACAAGCTCACATCCTTCACCTTTATCATCTCACAGAGGTTTTTTTGGGTGTAAACATTTTTCAAAATGTAATGATTACTTACTTAAAAATAATCTTGAGCCAATTAAGTGGTAAATTTATTTTAAATAAAGAACTGGATCTAAGTTTTGTATATTTTTAATATCTTCTTTTTTTAAGATCGCATTAAAAATTATTAAATCATCTGCCTTTACTGTTTCGCCAACAATTTTTACCGTCTCTGGAAGGTCAAAACCATCTTTAACAATTAAAACACAAAATTTTCTTCTATCAACTCCAAGATATTTCATTCGGGCAACAATTTCTTGACCTCTATAACATCCTTTATCAAATGAAACCCTTAAATAATCATAATTTATTTCATTTGGTCTAAATTTTTTAGATTCATTGATGGTTAAGAATAAATTGCCCAAGATTTTATTTGAAATAACCCAAGCATTAGCTTCAATTGAAGCTTCATCTTTTGAATTATCTTCAAGACTTATTGATAATTCAAAGAAATCATTAGAAAGAAATGCATTTAATACATGATCTTTCCTTGATACAAGACCATAAACTTCCTGCTTTATTTTAACGAAGCTGACTTTATTGAACTTAGCAAATACAGAGAGTTCTTTTATTAAAAGCTCTTCAAAACATTTGTTAACAATTAATTTATATACATTTTTATTCATATATATAAAAAAATCACAAAGCACTTGCCCTTTGTGATCACAAATTGCTGATAGCTGAAAACAATTATTTTTTAAAAGATTTATATCTGAAGTTACCTGTCCTTGAAGAAATTCGTGAACTTGGTCTGACTCACCATCCAAATCTAGTACTCTCATATCTTCAAGCTGAAGTGAACCAAATTTTATTAAATTATTATGAATATCCAATTTCAAGTAAAATATCTTTATTTAAACTTTATTTTAACCAATGAATATCGAAATAAACAGAATACAATGGAAATGTAGAAGAGGAATGAGAGAAATCGACTTGCTTTTAAGAGAATTTTCAAATTCTAAGCTTCAAACTTTGGATAAAGATAATCTTTTTATATTTAATCAAATTCTTGATTATGACGATCAGACTCTTTTTGATTATATTTTTAAACAAGAATCTTTGAATAATAAGATACATGAGGATTTTATTAATAAATATTTAAAAAAATTCACTAAACAAGGAAACTTTTAGAACAATTTCTTGTCAGACTGCATAGGAATAATATTTATATGAAAAATAATTCAAAAGATATTGATTCCCATTTAATAGAAAAAGTAAAGAATGGAAATGAAAAAGCCTTTAAAATGCTTATGATTAAATATTATCCAAGAGTTTATTTGGCTTTATTCTCCTTTACTAAATCTAAAGAAGACTCTGAAGATTTAGCACAACAAACCTTTATGAAAGTATGGGACCAAATTAATAGTTTCAGAGGCGACAGCGCTTTTTTTACCTGGGTATATCGAATAGCAATTAATTTAGCAAAAAACTTTGTAGCAAGTGCAAATTATAGGAAACAGTCTTTGAATTCCTCGATAGACGAATTTGAAATGGATTTTAGTTCATTTAACGATGTTGAATCTTTGCTAATTCATGATGAATCTTTAAAAAAGATTAGTAATTATGTCGATACACTCCCTGAGTCTCTTAAGACATCATTTATTTTAAGAGAAGAGAGTGGAAAAACATATGAAGAAATTTCAGAAATGACTGATACGCCAATTGGCACAGTTAGATCAAGAATATTCAGAGCAAGGGAGCTTGTAATAGACTTTATTAAAAAGGACTTAATTATAAATGATCAGTAACGAAGAAAAACTATCTGCACTATTTGATGGTGAGCTAGATGCAGCAGAATTAGATGAATTAATAGATGCAGTAAGCGATGATCCTATGTTAGAAAATAAAATGAGTTTGTACAGCCTTCTTTCACTTTCAATGGCAGATCGAAATAAGGCTATCCCAATAAATAAAAATGTTAATAAATCATTTTATAATTTTTGGTTTTCAAACAGCATAACAGCAGCCGCCTCAATAGCTCTGACTTTAATAGTTATTAACAACTCAGATTTATCAAGAATGAAAATTAATCTAGACTCAGCCAATCAAATTGAGTCAGCTATCAATAGCATTGAAGCTAAAAAAATTATTTCTCAATCAGAGGAATTTCTTACTGATCATGTTATGAAGGTTATAAATGATCCTACCTACATGTCTAACAATAAAAATCTTGATTTTAAAGATGTAGGGTTTAAAAGTATTAATTCTAATTACATAAGAGGTAATGAAAATTTTAACCTTCGTGTTGAAAAGAAAAATTTAGGTATAAAACAAGTAAAATCTTGGAGGCATGGAAATAAAAATATATTTCTTGTTCCACTAAGTGATGGAAGGGTTGTTACAATTTATGGTAATATTTCACGTTCGACAGCACTTACAATAGCTGAAAAAATTAAATAGTAAAAATAATATGAGAAAAAAAATATTTAAAAATATATTTATAGCCTTTACTTTTATTTACTCTATAAATATCTATGCATCAGCTCTTCCTAGCAACATTGCTGATCTTGTTGAATCATCAGCACCTGCTGTGGTGAACATAACTTCAAAAAGGGAAGTTGCTCAAGGTTCTTCATATGGCTATAGGGGTATTCCTGATGAGATGCTGGAGAGATTTGGTATACCAAGACAGTTCAGAGATATGCCTCAACAAAAAAGAGAAGCTATATCTTATGGGTCAGGCTTTATATTAAAAGATAATTACATAATGACAAACTTTCACGTTGTAGAAAATGCAACCGAGGTTATAGTTTCACTATCGGATAGAAGAGAATTTGTTGCAGAAGTTATTGGGGTTGATCCATTATCTGATTTGGCAGTACTCAAGGTTCGGGGACAAGACTTACCAACAGTAAATACTGGTAATAGCGAAAAACTAAAGGTAGGGGATTGGGTAATTGCTATAGGATCACCATTTAGTTTTGATTTTTCAGTAACTGCCGGAATTGTTAGCGCAAAGGGTAGAAGTATTCAAAATAATAATATTGGAAATTATGTTCCTTTTCTACAAACTGATGTAGCAATTAATCCTGGTAATTCTGGAGGTCCTTTATTTAATTTAGATGGAGAAGTTGTAGGTATTAATTCCCAAATATATTCTCGAAGTGGAGGATATCAAGGGTTGGCTTTTGCTATACCAATAAATGTTGCAGTTGATGTTGCTGATCAAATTATCTCTAATGGTGAGGTTTCAAGAGGTTATTTGGGAGTGCGGATGAGTGAGGTTGATAGCGATCTTGCTGAGGCTCTTGGAATGAAAAAACCATATGGAGCATTAATAAATGATGTTGAAGAAGGAGAATCTGCTGAAAATGCTGGCTTAGTGCCTGGAGATGTCATAATTGAATTCGACAGTAAAGAAATTAAATTTAGTACAGATTTGCCTCATGTTGTTGGCCAAATAAAACCAAATACAGAAGCAGACGCAAAAGTTATTAGAGATGGTGAAGAAATTACTCTTAATTTTGTATTAGGTGAGTTACCTGTAAACAAAGATTCATTCGTTCCTGCAAAAACTCAATCATCTTCCGATCCTCTTGGCCTTAAAGTTGCAGATATCGATAGAGATAATCCATCAATGACTAATTTACCTGATGGTGTGATTGTATCAAGGGTAAGTCCAAACTCTTCAGCTTCTGGCAAAATTACAAGAGGTGATGTAATAACGATGATTCAATATCGAGGAAAAAAGTATGATATTTTTGACACAGAATCGTTCGATAAAGCTGTTGATAATTTTTCTTCAAATGACAAAATTGCTATACACCTTATTAGGTCAGGAAATAGATTAATTCAATCTATCACTTTAAATTAAGATTAAAGATTCCTAACGTTTTTTAATAGTTTGCTTGTAAAATAGCAACAAATTATGAAGAACATTAGAAACTTTTCTGTTATTGCGCATATCGATCATGGTAAATCTACTTTATCTGATAGATTAATTGAGTTTTGTGGTGGACTTTCATCAAGAGAAATGGAGGCACAAATTCTTGATTCAATGGATATTGAAAGAGAAAGAGGCATTACTATTAAAGCTCAAGCTGTATCTTTAACTTATAAAACAAAAGAATGTGAATATTTATTAAATTTTATTGATACTCCAGGTCATGTCGATTTTTCTTATGAGGTATCAAGATCTTTGTCAGCATGTGAGGGTGCCCTTTTAGTAGTTGACGGATCACAAGGAGTAGAAGCACAAACTTTAGCAAATTGTTACACAGCTGTTGAAGAGGGTTTGGAAGTTGTTCCTGTAATCAATAAAATTGATCTTCCTCAGTCTGAACCAGATCGAGTAAGAGTCGAGATCGAAGAAATGGTTGGGATTAATGCATCTGAATCACCATTAGTAAGCGCAAAAACTGGAGAAGGCATTCAAATGCTGTTAGATAAATTAGTACAAGATATTCCAAGTCCAGAGGGTGACATAAATAAAAATTTACAGGCTCTTATTGTTGACTCTTGGTTTGATTCTTATCTTGGAGTAGTCTCATTAATAAGAATTAAGAATGGAGTGATCAAAACTGGACAAAAGTTTAAGATCCACTCCACGAATCAAACGTATATTGTGGATGACGTTGGAATTTTCTCACCTAAAAAAATTTCAAAATCTAAATTGTCCGCTGGTGAAGTAGGTTATTTAGTTGCAGGAATAAAGGATATAAAGGGTGCTCCAGTTGGAGACACTTTGGTAGAACATAATGATGAATCAACTAAGGCATTGGCTGGTTTTAAAAAAGTTAATCCAAAAGTATTTGCTTCAATATTTACATTGAACTCTGACGATTATGAAAAGTTTAGAGATGCCTTATCAAAGCTAGTCCTGAATGATTCATCTTTAATATATGAACCTGAAGTATCAGATGCCTTAGGTTTTGGATTTAGATGTGGTTTTCTAGGAACTCTGCACATGGAAGTTGTTCGCGAAAGACTTGAAAGAGAATATGATCTCGATTTAATCTCTACCGCCCCCTCAGTAGAATATGAAGTTCTCAAAACAGATGGAACAATATTAAAATGTGATAATCCATCTCAATTACCCCTTCCAAATGAAATAGATGAAATAAGAGAACCAATTGTTAATACAACTATTATTTCTCCTAATGACTATATTGGAAATATTATTACACTTTGTACTTCTAAGAGAGGGATTCAAAAGGATATGAAATATTTTGGAAATCAGGTATCAATTACTTTTGAAATGCCATTATCTTCTGTCATTATTGATTTTTTTGATCAAATCAAATCATCTACTAAAGGGTTTGCTTCCATAGAGTATTCTTTAATTGGATTTCAAAAATCAGAGCTAACTAAAATCGATGTTTTAATAAATAATAACAAAATAGATGCATTATCTATGATTGTTCATAAATCATTTTCAACATCAAAAGCTAGAGAAATTGCAAAAAATCTCCAAAAATTAATTCCAAGACAAATGTTTGATGTTCCTATCCAGGTCGCTCTTGGTGCTAAAATAATTTCAAGAGAGACGGTAAAAGCTTATAGAAAGAATGTTACTGCTAAGCTATATGGTGGTGATGTTACAAGAAAAATGAAGTTACTTGAAAAACAAAAACAAGGAAAGAAAAAGATGAAACAGCTTGGTAAGGTATCTATTCCGCAGGATGCATTTTTAAATTATTTCAGTTCAGGAGAATAAAATTCAATGATTACTGATCCGCTTTTTATATTTGGTATGTTTGGCATGATTTTATGCTTATTCAGCTGGATTAAATTTAATGTCAACGAAGAACTAAAAGAATCTATATTTGTTAAGAATATATCTTCAATTAGTTTCATCTCTGGAGCTTTTGTATTAATGAGCATTTTTACAAATTCTGGTGATCTCGGAATAGTCCTTTTTTTTGGATCTATTGTTTCACTGTTGGTTATGTTGTTAGGCTTTATTCTCAAAAATAAAAATATAACTACAACTTCTAGAGGTTACTTTATTCCAATTTTTCTAATTTTTGTTCTAAGAACCTTTCTTTACGAGCCTTATCAAATTCCGTCAGGATCAATGGAGCCTCAGCTCAAAAAGGGTGATTTTTTATTAGTTAATAAATTTGCCTATGGTTTGAAGATTAATAGAATTGGAATTCCTAGTTTTTTAAGAAGTGAACCTCAATATGGTGATCCTGTTGTGATTATTCCTCCACATAATCCTGTACCTTATATTAAACGTTTAGTTGGTAAGCCAAATGATGTCATTCGAATCATTAATAAAAAGCTTTTTGTGAATGGTGTTCCCTTAGAGAGATCATTCATAAAGTCAGAAGAGATTACTCTAAAAAAACGTTATTTATACAGCTCTGGGGAAACTATTGTTAGAGAAATGAATGCAACTGGTGATCTTTTTTACGAAAGAAATGGTTCAGCAGAATATATCATTAGAAATACAAGGGATGAAAATCAGCAATATCCTCAAGAGTGGGTTGTTCCAGATGACCACTATTTTGTAATGGGGGACAATAGAGATAATTCTAATGACAGTACAAAGGATGTTGGATTTGTACCTAGAGCAAACTTTTTTGGAAGAGCTGACATATTGTGGATGAGCTGGGAGTGTTGGACATGCATACCTTCTTTTGAGAAAGTTGGAAAAATAAATTAATGAATCTTCATAAACTACAAAAAAAAATAAATTATAAATTTAAAAATATTGATCTTCTAACCTTAGCTTTGTCCCATAAAAGCTCAAACAACACTAATAATAATGAAAGACTAGAATTCCTTGGAGACTCAATATTAAATTCAGTTATCTCACAATACTTATTTTTAAAATTTCCGCTTGTAAAAGAGGGCCAATTGACCAGAATGCGATCTTATTTAGTTAAGGGAGAGACTCTGACAAAAAAAGCTAATCAAATTAATCTTATAGATCATATAAATCTTTCAAAAGGCACTTCAAATCTCTCAACAGAAAGAAAATCTTCAATATTAGAAGGCACAATTGAATCAATTATTGGTGCTGTCTTTCTTGATAGCAGTTGGGAGCAAGTAAATATCTTTGTACTTAATTTTTTTAATGATGAATTAAGTCTAATTAAATCTGACCAGGAATTTAGAGATTCAAAAACAGAATTACAAGAGTTGCTTCAATCAAAAAAATTAAATCCTCCTAAATATGTAACTGTAGATTCAACAAAAGGTTTTAATAGTCAAATTAAATTAAATAAAGAAAATTTTTCATCTTTTGGGAGCTCAAAAAGACAAGCTGAGATAGCAGTTGCTAAACAAGCATTAAAATATTTAAAAGAACAAAATGGATAAGAATTATTGTGGTTATATTTCAATTATTGGAAAACCAAATGTTGGAAAATCATCTATTTTAAATACAATTCTTGATAAAAAAGTTTCTATAACCTCCAGGAAATCACAGACTACAAGAAATAATATTCTTGGCATCAAAACTATAAAAAATAAACAAATGATTTTTATTGATACTCCAGGTATGCACATAAAATCAAAGAAAACTATGAATAAGATTCTTAATAAGTCTGCTGAAAGTATTATCGAGGACTCTGACATAATTATTCTGGTTCTTCAAAGATTAAAAATAGATATGCTTGATAGACAAATAATTGAGAAGATTAAAAATTTTGATAAAAAAATAATTTGTGTGATTAATAAAATTGACCAAATCGATAATAAAAATAAGTTGCTGCCGTTTATTGATGAAATATCAAATGAACATTCTTTTAAGGATATATTACTTTTTTCAGCTAAAACAAAAGATGGTTTAGAAAATCTTATATCATTAATCTCAAAAAACCTACCAGAAAATAATCATATATATGATGAAAACTTTAACATCCAAAAAGATAATAAATTCATTTTCTCAGAATTGATTAGAGAGAAGATTATTAGAAAGCTTGGAGACGAAATTCCTTACGATACTTATGTAGAAATCGATAAATGTGAGGATAAAAAAGATATCTATCAAATTTATGCAACTATTTATGTTAATAGAAATACTCAAAAGCAGATAGTGGTTGGCTCGGGTGGGAATGTATTGAAAAGTATAGGTCGGGAAGCTCGATCAGAAATTGAAAATCTGCTTAATAAAAAAGTCTTTCTAAAGACTTGGGTAAAGGTTAAAAAAAATTGGAATACAAATTCAGGATTTATTCAAAGCATTGGAGTAGGCGGCAGTCATGAGTCACAGTAATGCTGATGAGTGTTTTATGCTTCACCAAAGATCATATGGTGAGACAAGCTTAATCGTTGAGGTTTTTACAAAAAATAATGGAAAAATTTCATTGATAGCCAAAGGTGCAAAAAAACCTAAATCAAAATTTTTTGGTTATCTGGTTCCCTTTCACAAGTTAAACATAACATTTTCAGGAAGATCAGAACTTAAAACACTTACTAGTGTTGATAGAAATCTTGGCGATCTAGGAAATACAATGACTAAAACAAGTTATAGCCTTCTTTATATCAACGAGCTTTTAATAAGATTGCTACCTAAAGATGCTAAACAAGAGGATTTATTTTTTTTATACGATAAGTTTCTTCAGGATATAAATAACAAGGAAAACCTAGAATTAACTCTAAGATATTTTGAACTAGATTTATTAGATATGCTTGGATATGGTTTTGATTACAATTATGACATTGATAATAATCAACCTATTGATCCAAATTCAAACTATGCATTTGTAACTGAAAGGGGATTTAAAAAATCTAGTAATTCAAAATTATCAGGTATTGATATAATTAACTTAAAAAATAGAGAGTTGGATAAAGTATCTTTAAACAATTTAAAAGATATAACCAAAAAAGCAATTAGTACTTGCCTCGATGGTAGAGATCTTGCAAGTCGCAAAATATTTAAGTCAATAAAACAATGATCTTTGGAATTGGAACAGACATTGTTGATATTAGCAGAATAAAAAAAATGAATTCTGTTCAAAAATTTGCTCAAAAGATTTTGGGGAATCAAGAGATGGATATATTCGAATCAATTGATGACGAAAAGAAGATATATTTTCTTTCAAAGCAGTTTGCAGCTAAGGAAGCCTTCTCAAAAGCACTTGGTACTGGAATAAATAAAAGTCTAAGATTCAAAGATATTGAAGTACTTAGAGATGAGAAGGGCAAACCTTTCTTTAACTTTAATTCTTCTTCCTCTGCACTTCTTTCAAGTTTTGGTATAGTTGGAACACATGTTAGTCTTTCTGATGAAAAAGATAATGCTATTGCGTATGTAATATTAGAAAAATGAAAAATATAATCTTATTAGGACCACCCGGAGCTGGAAAAGGAACTCAAGCAGATCTTATATGTGACCTATGCAGTATTCCAAAAATCAGCACTGGTGATATGCTTAGAGAAGCAGTCGCGTCTGGCAGTGATTTGGGCATTAAGGTTTCAAAAATCCTAGATACAGGTGGACTTGTTTCTGATGATATTATTGGATCCCTAATCCAAGAAAGGCTTACAAAACCAGACTGTGAAAATGGTTCCTTGTTTGATGGAGTTCCCAGAACAATTGGGCAAGCAGAGCAACTTGAAGAAATGGGGGTAAATTTTACTCATGTCATTGAGATATTTGTTGAGGATGCAACTATCGTAAATAGGATGTCTGGAAGAAGAGTTCATCCTGGAACAGGCAAGAATTATCATATAGATTTCAACCCACCCAAAATTGATGGCTTTGATGACGAAACTGGCGAACCCCTTATACAAAGAGAAGATGATAAGCCTGAAACTGTTTTAAAAAGATTAGAAGTCTATCACTCTCAAACCAAACCTTTGACAAACTTTTATAAAAATCTATCTAATGAAGGACATTTAAAGCTATTTAAAGTCGATGGGTCTGAAACAGTAGAGGATGTTTTTAAAAATATTGCCTCGCAAATTTAATGATGAATATTTTGGCAATTAAAAGCACTGGTGATTCGACGTCAATGAGTGTGATCTTAAAAAATGAAATTAATACTTATTCAGCTAAACATGAAAGAAAAGATAGGCCTAATTGGGATACTTTTCTTGAAAACATTGGCCTTAAAAAAATTTTTAATCTAAACGAAATAGACTTGTTTGTTTATGCAGATTCTCAAAATTCTTATACAGCGACAAGAACTGTGGCTAGCTACTTAAAAGGTGTTGCAGTTGCATTAAATAAACCCTTAATGGTAGTGAAAGACAATAGCACTGATGAAATTAAAGCAGATTCAATTGCTAAAATCGCAAAAGAACAATTAAAAAAAGAAATTCCAAGCATGGAAGACTTTGACCCTGGTGATGCAAATCCATTTTATCCAAAAGATCCAGGGTTTAAAAAGAAGTAGATGTCTGATCTTTTCTTGAGTTTTATCCTAGCAATTATTCAAGGCTTAACAGAGTTTTTACCAATATCAAGTTCAGCACATTTACTTTTACCGTCATTATTATTTGGATTAAAAGATTTAGGTCTATCTTATGACATAGCTGTGCATGCAGGAACTTTAGTTGCAGTAATATATTTTTTTAAATCAGAAATTATGCTGATGACTAAATCCTTATGTGTAAATAATAATGATCTGAATAAATATAAAACTCTAGCTATGTGTCTCATAGCTGCGACCATTCCAATTGTATTGGTAGGGTTTTCGATTTCAGATCTTGTAAATCAAAGAATTTTTGGTATTCAAAGTATCGCTTTAGTTAATATAATTTTTGCAGGAATACTTCTGTTTGCTTTTTTAAAGAGAGAAGAGAAAAAAGATTTGTATCACTTGAGTCTTTATGGAGCACTTTTCATTGGAGTTTTCCAATGTTTTGCTCTTATTCCAGGGGCGTCTCGATCTGGAACTGCAATCACAGCAGCATTATTAATAGGAATGAACATAAAAGATGCAACAAAATTCTCTTTTATGCTCGGTATCCCAACAATCCTTGGTGCTCTTGTTTTACTTCTTATTGATATTCAAAAGCTTGATATTGCATTTAATATGACACACTTAATTGTTGGATTTTTTGTATCAATGATATTTGCATTTCTCACAATTAAGTTATTTTTGGCGTTTGTTGAAAAAATAGGCATGCTCCCGTTTATTTTGTATAGGCTTTTATTAGGATTATTTTTATTACTAATAATTTAGATGCAAATCTATGTCGATAAAATCTTTCTTGATAATTATGTAGAAGAGATTTCAACTAGATTTAATTATGAAATAGTTTTTGAAAAACCACATATCAAGAATTATTTTATATATGATATAAATGGATTGTCTTTCATTTTAGGCATAAATAATACGACAAAGTTAATAAACGTAAATTTTATGAGCGGAAAGCTTGGATGGAGACTTAAAAGAGCAGACCATGAGAGTAATTTAAAGAAAGCCTTAGGTAGAACTAAGAACTCTTTAGTTATATTTGATGCGACCGCAGGTCTTTTATCTGATTCCATGATTTTTTTATCGCTTGGCCATAAGGTAGTTGCTGTGGAACAAAGCAAAATAATATTCTTATTAGTTGATGATGCGATCAAAAGAGCGAAGAACGAAATACCTTTTTTAAAAAATATTAATTTAATTAATGCTAATTCATTAGATATTTACAAAAGTTCTCAAGAGTTTTTTGATATTGTATATCTTGATCCAATGTATCCAATCTCAAAAAAGAACATAAAAAAATCTGGTGACCTTGACTCCTTGAGATCCATTTTAGAAATTGAAAATATTTTAAATGAAGAGAATGCATTGATTAATAGTTTTATGGAAGAAGATTATCAAAAATTAATTTTAAAGAGACCTTTAAAAGCTAAAAAACTTCACAATAATATCAATTATCAAGTAAAAGGAAAAAGTACAAGGTTTGATATTTATTTATGATTCTTTTATAAAAATTCAGTAAAAATCAAGATTTTGATCTTCCATTTTTTCGTATATGATAAGTCTGCAAACAAC
>TARA_Y200000002_G_scaffold24319_1_pt1 | contig 13882 bp, 13 predicted proteins | sample TARA_Y200000002 | Tara Oceans TARA_Y200000002 (sample SAMEA2619388) | marine metagenome | biome: marine biome (ENVO:00000447); feature: surface water layer (ENVO:00002042); material: "saline water (ENVO:00002010), including plankton (ENVO:xxxxxxxx)" | depth 5 m | reverse complement strand
ATTATTCTCAATGCAGATAATGGATTAGTAAGCCCTGAAATAAACGCTCTAGAAAAAATTTCACAGTTACTTATTCAAGTATCAGGCAGAGCAGGAAGAAATAACAAACTTGCCAAAGTAATAATACAAACAAGATATCCTGATGATATAAATCTAGGTCAGATAAAGACCGGAAATTATATGAATTTTGCATCTCAGTGCCTTAAAAGAAATAAAAAAAACAATCTTCCTCCATATGCTGCAATGTGCTTAATAAGATGCTCATCTCCAACACAAAAGAGTAATTTGGCTTTCTTAGAAAAAACTATTAATAAATTAACCAATAGAAATGACATATATGTCATTGGACCAATTCCATCTATGATTGCAAAAGTAAAGGGTAATTATAGACATAACATATATGTCCAGACTCCTAAAAGGACGTACCTAAACAAAGTTTTAAAGTTTTTGGTAAAGGAGTTTGAAAGTTGGCCAGAGGCAAAGAAGGTTAAATGGTCTTTTGATATAGACCCAATAGATATCAATTAGATATATATCCTTAATATTTGACCAGGATATATTGGTTTATTATTTAATTTATTTTTTTCATCAATTGACTCTACGGTAACGCCAAATCTAATAGCAATCTCCGAAAGAACGTCACCTTTTTGAATTGTATATTCAAGATAATCTTTATTCTCATTTATATGAGTGCCTGATATAGGGTTTTCTATAAAATAATTATGTAGTCCAAGAAAGATAGATCTTGCAATCATTCTTCTTCCTGGTTTTTCCTTCAATCTGGCAGCATCTTCAGGATTAGTAATAAATCCTGACTCCACTAAAACAGATGGTATATCAATCGATTTAAGAACTCTAAAGTCAGCATACTCAACATTTTTTTTATGAATTTTAGTAAACGGATCTCTTTTGAGTTGGTCTAATATTTTTGTTCCAAGAATCTTGCTTTGTTTAATCTTTTTTTCATAAACATCTGGATATAGCTCTCTTGCTAAATCTTCATTGAAGTCAGTTGGTTTCAAATTGTTAATTTCTGCCAAAATTCGCTCTCTCTTTTTATCAGATAAATTTCTTGCAATAGTGCTGGAGGCTTCTTCAGACCATATAAAAACTGATGCGCCTTTTACTGAAGAAAGTCTAAAACCATCAGCATGAATGGAAATAAAAATATCTGCTCCATTTTTACGCGCATCTTGATATCTATCATTAAGGCTAATGGTTTGGTCTCCATCTCTTATCATCATTGGCTGATAGCCCTTTGTATCTCTAAGCGTTCTTTCAATCTCTTTCGCAATAAGCAATGTCACGTCTTTTTCTAATATATTGTTTGGTCCAACAGCTCCTGGATATTTACCTCCATGCCCAGCATCAATTGCAACAATAATATCTCTCATATTTTCTTTTAAAGATTTATCTTTAAGCAACTTAATGTTCATGAGAATGCCAGAATCTTCTTGTTTTTGTATTGGCTTATGCCAAAAAACATGATCATATAAATCGATAACCACTCTTGTAAGATTATTATCTTCAGAAGATCTTATTTTCTTAATGGGGTAGTTATATATTTCATTTATTGGTTTTTTAGAATATGTATCATTAATTTCTAATACCAATCTTGAGGGGTTCTCTAAGGCATAAGAATTTATATATGCTACTTGTTCTAAATTAAATGAAATATTTAGAGTTCCATCTTTATATTCATCAATGCTATTAAATTGAATCTCGTTCGCATGAATGAAGTAAGTAAAAATTAATAATGGTAATAACTTATTCATGCTTCCCTTCTAGAGTTTTAAATACATCGGTACTGATGGTAATGTTAATTTTACGCTTATTTTCTAAATGAAAAAAATCAATTTTTAAATCATATTTTCTATCAAGCTGAAGTCTTTCTGGCCATTCAATTAAAATAATTTTCTTCTTATATAAAACTCTATCTAAATTAAAAATATCTATGTCTTGAGCTTCATTAGTTCTATAAAGATCTATATGTAAAAAAAGAAACTCATCTAAATCATATTCTTCACAAAGGGTATAGGTTGGACTTTTAACTAAATCGTCCCAGCCACAATTTTTAATAATTGATCTAGCTATAAAAGTTTTTCCGGCACCCAAATCGCCTTGAAGATGAATTTCAATATTTTGCTTATCAGAACTTTTTATTATTTCAGAAATTTTTTGGCCAAGTTTTTCGGTAGCGCCATCATTTTTAAGAATTAGATTTTTCATTTATTTAAAAGTTTTCTTATTATAGGAATTATTGCAGTAGCATTTAAACCAATTTCACCATTTTTATCAGCAAAAATTTCACCAGCTTTAGCATGAACTGCAACACCCAATAAGCTCGCTTTATATAATGAGAGACCCTGAGCAAGCAAAGCGCCAATAACGCCACATAATATATCTCCCGTTCCACCTGTTGATAGTTCGGGTCCACCATCCTCACATACAAAGGTTTCTCTTTTGTCTTTAAAGTAAACAACAGTTTTATTACCTTTTAAAATTACACAAGAAGCAAGAAATTTTTCTGAAATTATTCTTGCCGTCTTTTCTCTATTTTGTTGTATTTCAGGTATGGGTATACCAAGCAAATTACTAGCTTCACCCGGATGAGGGGTGAGGATGGTTTTATTTGAAATTGTTAGATTTTGATTTTTTAGATGTTGCAAGCCTCCAGCATCAATTATTAAGTTTGATTCTTTAGGAAGGTTATGAAGATATTCTTGCATCTTATTGGACCATTCATCATTTTGCATTCCAGGACCATATAGAATTACATTAACGTTTGCTGATATAGGAATAAATTTACTAATTCCCAATGCTATTACTTCTGGATTTCTTATGAGAGAAGACTCTACATTTGATTTGTGTGTGTGCAGAGTCACCAATCCTGCTCCCGAATACAGACTTGCTTCAGATGCCATTATTCCAGCTCCACCAAGCCCTTTAGATCCAGCTATTACATGAACCCTTCCATTTAAGCCTTTATGTGAATTTGATTTTCTTTTAGGTATGGCAATCTCTAAATTTTCAAAAGTAAAATTCTTTTTCATAGTTTTACTTTTGAGTGAAGTAGCCAAGCCTGTCTGAATGGAAGGAACCCATGATGATTACATTTTCAATTGGAAGAGCTATTGTTGGGAGTCCAAAAACAGTTTTATTAAAAGAATTTTTATTTTTAAGAACAAAAGTTTCTATATCTATTTCATAAATAGAGAAAGGCAATGAGCATGCGGGTCTTTCAATACAGTCTCCTGCATCATTTGGCTGAAAATCTAATGATGTGAGCCAAACAGAATCTTTATTTATGTAAATATTATCTGGAGACTCTACTTTGAAAGTTTGCAGTTTTTTATTGTCTGATAGATCAAATTTCACAACTCGATCTCCTTGGTTGTAACTTATAAATAAATTATTAGTTGATTCATTGAAAGTTATACCATTTGGGCCACTACCTTCAGAGCTGGGAACCTTAATAAAACTATCTTTATTCCACTCAAGGATGACACCAGAATCTTTTTTAAATAGAGCGGTTATTAGCCACTTTGTCATAGTAATATCTCTTGAATACATATGGGATACATAAAAGGTGCCATCTTTTTTTAAGGCAACATCATTAAGATAGTATTTTTCTGGAACCTCAATACAACCTTTCCAGACTAATGACCACGTATCTTGTTCAGATTTTTGAACTAACTCAAACATTTCTATAGTTTCATCAGGATAATGGTTGATAACCCCAAGCTGGTAACTTCCATCCAGCCTTTGAACAAGATCAATACCATGCGGGCCAAATATCTCATTTTGCTTGCAAGAATCTTCGCCCCAGATATTTTTACCAAAAGAAATTTTTGGTGTGATTATTTTGTTATCAGATAATCTCAATAGCGCAAACCCTCCTGATTTCGCTGAATCATAAGGACGAATACCGCCGAACTCAGAAATTAAAAGATATTTATTATCGGGAGTAACTACAATATCTTCTGGATTTGAAACTCCACATATTACCGAAATAGCATCATCTGATTTACACTCGCTAATATTTTTTTGAGGTCCAATGTAATCCGTTGTAACCGTAAAAAGCGCCAATGAAATCATTATTGCTGATATTGGAATACTAAATTTATAATAATGATTTAAATATAGGGGAAGTATCTTTTTTATCTTTTCTAAAAAGAATATAACGACCAAACCCCTAATACATAAAAGAATGCCTACTATCAAAGTAAGAAGAATCCATAGTCTTTCTGCCCAATCGGAATTTATAGAAAATATTACCATTGCCATACCTATTAAAAAGGTAAGGCCTCCCAATATATGTAGGTTTTGAGCCTCATCTATCTTCTTGCAAATAAAAATAATTAGTGGCTTAATCCACAAAAGTAGAGATAAAAAAAGAAAAAAGAAGAAATAAAAATAATTCATACCCAAAATTAAAATAACCTACTCTTAATAATATTAACCAATTCAATAGGTTTATCTAGTGGGACATGATGAGCAGCGCCTGAAACTTCTTCAAAGTCCATAATGTTTGAGTACGTATTTTTAATATTTTCTAAAAAATAACCAGACGTTAATAAGCTGTCTTTTCCATGAACAAAAAGTGCAGGACAGTTAAATGAAAAATTATATCCAAAAAGCCTTTCGAGGTTTGTAAATAATAAATCATCAAAACACCATCTCCATCCTTCTTGTGTCTCTTTAATAGAATGCTCTGCTATATATCTTAAATACCAATCATTAACACATTCTTGTTTGGGCATTAATCGAAATCTTTTTAAGATTGAAATTTTATCTGGATAAAACTTAATCATTCTAAGTGGGCCAGTATGCTGAGAGGGATCATAATCTGGGGGCCTAATGAAGGTATCTATAATAATGATACTGTCTATTAAATCTTTATTTTCTGAAGCAACATATCCTGCAACATGACCACCTAGTGAATGGCCTATGATATAAATATTCTCAATGCCATGTTCTATTTTTTCTTTATTTATTAGGGCTGTTATACAGTCACCAAAATCTTTTATTTTGTATTCTGTTCTAAAACTTGAATTTCCCATTCCTGGTAAATCAATGGCAATTACATTTGAGTATTCGATTAGTTGCGGTGCTATTGGGTCCCACCATTTTTTATGAGCACCTGTACCATGAATAAAGATTATTAGGTTTTTTGTTTTTGAATGCCATTTAGAATATGAAAGATTTCCAAGTGGGTCTTGATGAATTAAATCCTCTGCTTTTACTTGGATGGATTCGTGAAACCATTTTGGAGCATGAAGAATGTCATCGTTTAGATTGTTAGTTATTTGCATAAACAGTATTCTAAGCCATATAAAAAAAATTTATGAATAATCTTTCACTAACCCCGGCTGCCACGGTACTTCTTGTAAGAGATTGTGGTGACGAATTAGAAGTATTAATGGTCAAAAGATCTAAAAGACCGCCGTTTGGAAATCTTTATGTTTTTCCAGGTGGAAAGATAGATGAATCTGATAAAGACCTTAATATTACTAATTTTTGCAATGGCTTGAATGATGAGCAAGCATCCATAAAACTAGGGGTTAATGAAGGAGGATTATCGTATTGGGTGGCTTGTGTTAGAGAGTGTTTTGAAGAAGTTGGCATACTTTTAGCAAAAAAAAATAACGGGCAAGAACTTGATCTAAATGGAGCAGACAAGCATAAGTTCGACAATTACAGGAGGATGCTTCTAGAAAATAAGATAAGTCTTTTTGAAATATGTAAAAAAGAAAACTTATCACTAAATTTAAATAATATTGAACCGTTCTCGCATTGGATTACTCCTGAGATAGAAATCAAGAGATTTGATACAAGATTCTTCATTGCATATATACCAGCAAATCAAACCGAAAGACATGATGGAAATGAGCTTACAGATAGCGTCTGGATTAGTCCAAACAAAGCTTTAGATAGATCATTGAATGGTGAAATGCCAATGATAATGCCTACAATAAGCAATCTTCAACAATGCTTAGAGTTTGATTCAGGACAAAAATTATTAGAACATCAATCAAAGCTCACGAATGATGACATTCCATCAATACTACCTAAATTTTTTAAAAATGAAGGCAAGTGGGTTGGACTTCTACCTGGTGACGAGGATTATGATAATTATTAAAATAGAATAATGGACCTGATAAAAAAAATTACCGCTCCAAACCCTAGTGTTTTCACTGGACAGGGAACTAACACCTATTTAATTGGCAATAAAGATATTACTTTGATTGATCCAGGCCCAAATATACAAGAGCACATTGATGAAATTATTAAATTGGGAGATGGAAATATTAAAAGGATCGTAGTCACCCATACTCATACCGATCACTCTCCAGCAGCTTTGCCCATTTCAAAAATATTAAATGTTCCTATGTATGGAAGATTAGTTGACGGAGATTCAACATGGGAAGATGAAACGTTTTCTCCAGATGTGGTATTAAAAGATTTAGATAAAATAGAAACAGAAGAATATATACTAGAAGCTATCCATACTCCTGGACACGCATCAAATCATTTTTGCTTTTTGATAAAAAATTTAAATTGCCTAATAACTGGTGATCATATTATGGATGGGTCAACTGTTGTTATAGGTCCTCCAGATGGGAACATGGATGACTATCTTAATTCTTTGAAACGGTTATTAACTCTAAAAGTTGATTTTTTTGCTCCAGGTCATGGAAATTTCATGCACGAACCAAAGAAAACAATTCAATCAATAATCAGACATAGACTAGCAAGAGAAAGCAAAACCATAAGAAAGCTTGAAGATTTTGGAAAAAATACAATCGATGAGCTTGTTAAGTATGTATATGATGATGTCCCAGAACAGCTCCATCCTATTGCCAAATTTAGTTTGGAGGCACACTTAATCAAACTAATAAGAGAAAATAGAGTTAAAAGAGAGGAAAGATTTTATAAATTAAATTAATCTTTTTTATTTTTTTTAAGAACTTTTTCTTCTATAGCTTCTATATCAATATCATCAGCGCTTTCAGCTAATTCAATACTTTCTTCTTTTTTCTCAAGCTCTATTGATGATTTTTTAAATTCTAATGTTAGTTCTCTCGTGTTTTTTGTAAGCAGATCATCATAACAATCGCTTTGATCATAACTTTCTCTTGTCTCTCCCTTTTTATTTATTGGCGTTGGTCTCTGAGGAGATGGCATTTGCATACACTTGATTGTTTGTGCAGGAGTGTAAAAGTTGTTATCAGCATTTAATTCATCCAACTCTTCCGGAGAAATTAAGCAACCCTGAATTATAAGTAATGATAAAAATATTAGTATTTTATTCACAGTGTTTGCCTATTTTCTATTAAAGATTCTACAACAGCAGGGTCTGCTAAGGTCGTTGTATCACCTAAATTAGATAGATCGCCTTCAGCAATTTTTCTAAGAATTCTTCGCATGATTTTTCCCGATCGAGTTTTTGGAAGACCAGACGCATTTTGAATAAGATCCGGTTTTGCAATTGGGCCTATTTCTTTTGCAACAAACTGTTTTATTTCTTGATCAAAGCCCTCAACATATGACTCACCAATCATTAATGTAACGTAAGCATATATTCCCTGACCCTTGATTGGATGTTCAAAACCAACGACTGCAGCTTCTGCAATTTTTGGATGAAGAACTAAAGCGCTTTCAATTTCTGCTGTTCCAAGTCTGTGACCAGAAACATTTAATACATCGTCAACTCGTCCAGTAATCCAGAAATAACCATCTTCGTCTCTTCTTGCCCCATCTCCGGTGAAGTAGATATCTTTGTACATGCTGAAATAGGTGCTGATCATTCTTTCATGATCGCCATAAACGCTTCTAATTTGGCTGGGCCATGATTGTTCTATAACTAGATTGCCTGAATTGACATCTTTTAATACATTGCCAGATTCATCATAAAGTTCTGGTTTGACTCCAAAGAAGGGTAGTGTAGCTGATCCTGGTTTTGTTGGAGTAACACCAGCAATAGGAGTTATCAAAACAGAACCTGTTTCAGTTTGCCACCAAGTATCTATAACTTCACATTTAGATTTTCCAACAACTCTATAATACCAATCCCAAGCTTCTGGATTAATAGGCTCACCCACAGTTCCAAGAATCCTTAGGCTATCTCTCTTAGTTTTTGTTACAGCATTATCTCCTTGGGCCATTAAAGCTCTAATTGCAGTTGGAGCAGTATAAAAAATACTAATATTATGCTTGTCACATATCTCCCAACACCTAGATGCTGAAGGATAGGTCGGAACACCTTCAAACATTAGAGTTGTAGCACCGTTTGAAAGAGGCCCATATAAAATATAGGTATGCCCTGTAATCCAACCAACATCAGCTGTACACCAATATTTATCTTCAGCCCGTATTCCAAAGAGATACTTAAAACTTATGTGAGCTCCCAATAAATACCCAGCTGTTGAATGAAGTACACCCTTTGGTTTTCCAGTAGAGCCTGATGTATAAAGAATAAAAAGAGAATCTTCCGAATCCATTGGCTCAGGCTGACATATAGCACTCACATCTTTTACTAAATCCTCATACCAAACATCTCTATTTGAATCCCACGAAATATCATTACCAGTTCTCTTAATAACCAATGTTTTACTGACATTTGGGCATCCCACTAATGCCTCATCGACATTAGCCTTCAAAGGAACAGATTTGCCACCCCTTATTCCTTCATCGGCAGTAATTACAACTCTACAATCAGCATCGAGAATTCTATCTTTAAGCGATTCTGGAGAAAATCCACCAAAGACAACTGAGTGAATTGCCCCAATTCTTGTACAGGCCAACATTGCGTATGCAACTTCAACGATCATTGGCATATAAATACATACCCTAGAACCTTTTTTTACTCCAAGCCCTTTTAATATATTAGCAAATTTACATACTTCATCATGGAGCTCCTGATAAGAAAGTTGTTTAGAGTCACCTGGATCATCGCCCTCCCATATAATGGCAGTTTTACTAGCATTATTTTTTAGGTGTCTATCAATACAATTAACGCTGATATTAGTTTTTCCACCTTCAAACCATTTTGTTTCAGAGAATTCACCATTGTGAACAGTATCAAATTCTTCTATCCATTGAATGTTTTCTTTAGCCAGATTTCCAAAAAATTCTGATGGATTATCTATAGACTGCTGATATAGATCTTTATACTCATCAAGGTTTTTAATAAAAGGATTAGTTTTTTCTTTGGGATAAAAAATATTTTCAGCCATTAGTCTTTATATTATTGAAGGCTGTGGGTTTATAAAGTTTTTGCCTTTAGGGTTTGACATAATTGTTGTGATAAGTGATTCATAATCACTTTCATTAGACTCTAAATTTATGTCAGCTGCATTAATGATAAGCAATGGCGCATCGTTATAATCAAGAAAGAATCGTGAATAAGCATCATTAAGTTTCTCTAGATACTCTAATGTTAAATATTGCTCATTAATGTTTCCTCTTTTTGTAATTCTTTCTTTTAGAACATCTATTGGGGCTTGAAGGTATATAACTAGATCAGGGGTTGGCGCATCAAGAGTAATATGGTCATAAACCTTGTCATAAAGATTCATTTCTTCATTTGAAAGAGTAACTTCAGCAAACAATCTATCCTTTTCAATTAAAAAATCAGCAACCCTAACTGTTTCAAAAAGACTTCTTTGTTTTAAATCTTGTATTTGCTGCATTCTTTGAAATAAAAAGAACAGCTGTGTGGCTAAAGCAGATTGACTGGGGTTTCTATAGAAATTTTTAAGGAAAGGATTTTCTGCAGGTTGTTCTAAAAATGCGTCATAGTTGAATGTAGTTGCTATTTTGTTTGCAAGAGTTGTTTTGCCAACTCCAATTGGGCCTTCGATTGCAATATATTTCGGAAGTGGAACTTCTTTAATAGCTGGCTTCATTATTTACATATTTGTTTTTACTCTAGATTATCTCAACTCGTTATAGAAGCCAAATATTTTAGAAGAATCTGCATCATTTTTTTCATTCATTTTTGCAATCAATGACCCTCTGAGAGAGTCATCATTTTTTTGAAAATCAGTCCACCATTTCCCCAATCCATTTTTATCAGATGATGCTTTTTCTCTTACAAGCAGAAAATCATATGCTGCTCTGAACCTTGGGTGTCGAATTGTTTTATATGGCTGACTTTTAATTCTGCTATGAAGTTTAAGCTGAAGAACCCAAATGTCTTTTATGTAGCTGTTAAATTTTCTCGGTACAGCCGTAAGTTTTTGCTGTTCTCTAAGGACTCCATCCATTGACCTAAAAAACTTTCTGATATTAATTTCATTATTTTTTGTACATCTAGAAATCAATGTTGGCCACAATAAAGCAGCCAATAAAAAACCAGGAGTAACTGATTGATCATTTTTTATTCTATTGTCCGTATTTCTAAGAGCTTGGAGCATAACATTATGTGAAAACTCATTTTTATTTGGATTAGATAAAACTAAGTACTTGTTTAAATTAAATGAGCATAATTTGTTAAAGTTCTTTTCTCCCATACCCCCTAAGAATATCTTACAAAATTCATCAAATAGCCTAGCATTTGATATGCTTGATAATAAATGACCTTTATCATATATGGCATTTTTTACTTGGTTGTCTATTTTAAAACCAAGCTTATTACTAAACCTTATAGCTCTTAAACTTCTTACCGGGTCTTCCTCGAACCTTAATTGAGGGTCTCCAATAGAGACAATAATTTTTTTATTAATGTGACCCAAGCCATTATTTCTATCTTCTATTTTTTTTGTAATAGGGCAGTAATAAAGAGCATTTATCGTAAAGTCTCTTCTGTAACAGTCTTGCTCTAAAGTACCCCAAACATTATCTCGAAGAATTTTACCGCTTTCATCTTTAATCAAGTTTGATTCATTATTAGTTCCATTGTTGCCAGACCTGAATGTTGCAACTTCAAGAAGTTCAGATCTATTGAACACATGCACAAGCTTGAAGCGCCTGCCAATAATTCTTGAAGCCTTGAAGATTTTTCGAACCTCTTCAGGAGTAGCATCTGTAGCTATATCAAAGTCTTTTGGCTCTATCCCAGACAAAGCATCTCTAACACAGCCTCCAACTAGATATGCTTGAAAATTATTTTTTTGTAATTCTGTTATGACAGATATAGCAAATTTGCTTATTTTTGTGTTATCGATCAAATTTTTTCACATGGGTTAAAGAACATTAACCGTTTAATTGCTTCTCTTTAATTTCATCAAGAGTTTTACAATGAATGCAATGTGTGGCTGTGGGTCTTGCTTCAAGTCTTTTTATTCCTATTTCATCGCCACAAGCATCACACCAACCGTAGTCATCTTGTTTAATTTTTTCTAAAGATACGGCTATCTTGCTAATTAGTTTTCTTTCTCTATCTCTAGTTCTTAATTCAAAAGCAAACTCCTCTTCTTGAGAAGCTCTGTCAACAGGATCTGCATATGTTTCACCTTTAGTCTTAAGATGATCAAAGGTTTTTTGCATCTCATCTATAAGATGCTCTTTCCATAAAAGTAATACTGCTACAAAATGTCTTTTCATAGCTGCACTCATATATTTTTCATTCTTCTTTGATTTATATGGAGCAATTTTAGATTTATTATTGGCAATCTTTTGAGGCGCTTTTTTTCCTACAGTTTTTTTTGTAACAGTCTTTTTTACGACTTTCTTTGCTGGAGCTTTCTTTGCTACAGTCTTTTTAGCAGTAGTTTTTTTAACTGTTTTTTTTGAAGTAGCTGATTTAGTTTTTGCCATTAATTTAGATTTAATAAAAATTTTAGGGTGGAGAAAATATCAGAAACTGGTTAAATAAGCTAGCTTTTTCTTAATTTATTTGCAACTTCAGCATATCCATCTTTATTTAATCTGGGTCCAAAGGTTTCAACAATTTTGGATGATGCAAAATTACTAAATTCTGCACAAGTTTGGATATCATGATTTTGAAGATACGCATGCATAAATGATCCTGCAAACATATCACCAGCTCCATTAGTATCTACTGGTGTTATTTTTTGGGCATCTGCATGTATTTCAGCGCCATCTTTCACAACAACGCTTCCTTCTGCTCCTTTTGTAATTGCAGTCATATATGCTTTAGATTTGAAGAACTCTGCAGCTTCTTTAACATCATTAGCATCAGAGAAGGCTATAGCCTCATCATCATTACAAAAAATCATATCAATACCATAAGATTCAATTTGCTTAAATTTATCTTTAAAACCATGAACAATACCTGCATCAGATAAGGATAGTGCTTTAATCGTATCTTTCCCTTTAAGATGCTCTAAGACAGATATAACAGCATTAAAATTATCATCGCTGGTTACCATGTAACCTTCTATATAAAATATTTTAGAATTTTCAACAACATCGTAATCAATATCTGAAGAACCCAAAAAGGCGCTTACTCCAAGCATACTACTCATTGTTCTTTTTGCATCTGGAGTCACCAATATTAAGCATTTTCCAGTAGGCATCTGTGAATTCTCAGAACTGATACCAATATGTTCTACCCCAGCAGATCTTAAGCTTTCAAGATACTTTCTACCATCCTCATCATCTGAAACACGACAAACATGATGGCATTTTGATCCATAGTTTGCAGCAGCAACTAATGAATTTGTAGCAGATCCACCGCAGTCAGAAACAGACTCTGCACCCATGCTTAGTAACTTTTCTATAATCGGAGCTTGCTCTTCTGCAGATGCGAGGGTCATTGAATCTGCTTCAAGCCCAACGCTGGATAAAAATTCATGACTAACCTTATATTGTGTATCTACAAGGGCATTTCCAAGCGCACTAATATCATATTTCATTTGTTGATTTCTCCGGTTTTTACTATTTTATTTACAACTTCAAGGGTTTTATCAATTTCCATATCTCCATGTGTGGCAGAAATAAATCCAGCTTCGTATTTTGAGGGTGCAAAGTATATTCCATTTTGTATACAAGCATTAATAAAAGATGAGAACAGTTCATCATTTGTTTTAGATACATCATCAATATTTTTTGGTAGCTCTTCAGAAAAGAAGAAGCCAAACATGCCTCCAATTTGATTCGTAGAAAAAGGAATTCCAGAAGAAATCATAATTTCTTTCATACCATTAAGTATAACCTTTGCCTTTTCTTCCAATTCTTTATATGGATTTTGAGCAATTAATAGATTTAGCAAAGTTGCTCCAGCAGCCATTGCCAGTGGATTTCCAGAAAGTGTTCCAGCCTGATATACAGGGCCTTCTGGTGCAAGATAATTCATAATTTCTTTTTTACCACCAAAGGCTCCAACCGGGAGACCTCCACCAATTACTTTTCCTAAAGCAGTTAAATCAGGTTTTATGTTATAGATTTCTTGAGCACCACCAAGAGACACTCTAAAACCGCTCATCACCTCATCAAATATCAATAGAGAATCATTAGATTCTGTATATGCTCTTATTGTTTGTAAAAACTCTAATGTTCCAGGCACAAAACCCATATTTCCAGCTATGGGCTCAACGATTACTGTAGCAAGATCATCTTTTACAGAATTAAATATTTGAATAAAAGCTTCAATATCATTATATGGACAGGTGATTGTATGTTTAGCTAAATCTTCTGGTATCCCCGGTGAATCTGGCAACCCAAAGGTTGAAACCCCTGAACCCGCTTTTATCAAAAGAGAATCTACATGACCATGATAGCAACCATCAAATTTAATTATCTTGTTTCTATTTGTAAATCCTCTGGCTAACCTGATAGCACTCATTGTAGCCTCTGTACCAGAGTTAACCATTCTTATCTTTTCTATACTAGGAACATTTTCAATGATGAGTGAAGCCACATCAGACTCAAGGCTTGTGGGTGCTCCGTAACTTGTACCCAGCTCAGCTTGATT
>TARA_Y200000002_G_scaffold67298_1_pt1 | contig 13921 bp, 9 predicted proteins | sample TARA_Y200000002 | Tara Oceans TARA_Y200000002 (sample SAMEA2619388) | marine metagenome | biome: marine biome (ENVO:00000447); feature: surface water layer (ENVO:00002042); material: "saline water (ENVO:00002010), including plankton (ENVO:xxxxxxxx)" | depth 5 m | reverse complement strand
GGTCAACTATTTTACTTTTTTTATCTTTAATTATTATAGTAGAAAAAAAATTAATAGACTCAATTACCTTATTGTTAAAATGTACAAAATGATCTTTAATATTTGGATTAATATTAAAAGAAATTCCAAAAATTATAGCTATAGATAATATTAGGGGTAATAAATATTTTCTTATTGTTTTATAAGCTGAAAACACTAAAAGAACCAAAATTAAAAACAAAATTAAAGGTATTCTGTTTCCAGAGATTATTAAGCTTATAAAAAATAATGCAAATGTTAAAAATATAATTAGCGATAAATAAAGTTTATTTTTAATGTTAAAAAAAATTAAGATTGAAAAAAAAGCAAATATAGCAAATCTTTGAAGATATGATCCTGCTATAAGCTCATCACCAAATGGCCCACCCAATCTTCTAGGGTCGTTTGAAGTAAAACCAAAAATATCTTTACCAAAATTAAATTGATAAATTAAATCGAAACAAACAAAATAAGAGCAAAGGGAACAAAAAATTAAAAAAGTTTTAAAGTTAATTATATTTTTTTCCACCATGATTCTAATTGCAAAATAAAATAATAAAAATCTCAAATAAAAAATTGTTTTAACGATTATAATATTGTTTGGAAAAATTTCTGCATCTTTAAAAAAAAAATTATTTAAAAGACCAACTATAAAAACATAAGCAAAAAAAATGATTATCAATTTATCAATTGTGTGTAAATTAATTTTAAAAATATCCTTTCCGCGAAAATAACTAGCACAGATAATAAATAATAAGATATTTATGTTTAATACGAGATTGCCTGCTATAAAACTAATTGGTATAAAAGAAAATAAAGAATTTATTAAAAAAGCTTCAAAGTTTATTTTTTTTGATGAAATTACCATTTTAATAATATTAAATATTATTTACATTACTTCAATATAAATATTATTTTAAATCTTTTTATGAATTTTTTATAGAAATTACAATTGCGCCTGTAGCTCAACTGGATAGAGCGCTTGGCTACGGACCAGGAGGTTCTGGGTTCAAATCCTAGCAGGCGCACCATATTTTTATTGAAATTAGCTGTATTCAGTTATATGAAAGTTAAGTGAAAATATCTTTACAAAAATCTGTTTTTATATTTTTTTTTATTGTTACATTAATTCTATTGTTGTTGACTTTCCTATTATAGATAAGCGTACAGCAATAGAAATATACCTAAAATAATTCTATATATAACGAAAACATTTAAGCTAAATTTTTTAATATATCCTAAGAAAAATTTAATCGTTATGTATGAGAATATAAAAGATAAAACTATTGCCAAGATATTAATTTTAGAGAAAATTAAATTATCTGTGATTATCAAATTTCTAATACCGAAAAAACTAACTGCCGCTAGGGTTGGTATTGATAATAAAAAAGATATTTTTGCTGAGTCAAATCTATTATAATTACAAATTCTTGATGCAGTAATTGATATACCAGATCTACTTACCCCTGGTATTAAAGATAATATTTGAAAAAAACCTATAAAAATTGCAGACTTTAAAGAAAATTTATTATCCAATTTTTTATTTATTTTAGATTTGTCGCTTATGAAAAGCAGAATTCCAAAAATAATTGTCGTCCAACCAATTATTTTTAAATTTCTAAGACTGTCAATTAATTCAAATTTAACTAATAAATATCCAACAATCATTATGGGGATGGAGGACATAAATATTTTCAAAAACAAATCTTTATTTTTTACAAAATTGATTAAATCTTTATGAAAAAAAGCTACTACCGCAAGGAATGAACCAACATGCAAAGATACATCTAGTTGAAGAGTTTGGTTTTTAAAATCTATAAAATCAGATGCTATTATTAAGTGTGATGAAGAACTTATAGGCAAAAACTCAGTAACTCCCTGAATTATTGACAAAATAAATATTTCGACCATTAGAAAATATTACAATTTAACAGTGTTAATTTAGTGTTTTTTTAGAATGCATACCAGTTATGCGTATATTGGTCATTTAAAATAAGGATTTCTGATATAATAGGTAATTAATATTTACCTAAATAAAGTATAAAATTCACTATTTTTAGATTAGTTTCAGAAAATTATGAAAAATGAAATGTTAAAATTTGTAGATACTAAACAAGAAACTCCTTTAAAGAGAGATACAGATAAAAGAAGACAAGATTTTGATGAAATCTACGGTGAATTTATTAATACTAAAGCAAAAGAACAATCTAGTAGATGCTCGCAGTGTGGAGTTCCTTTTTGTCAGATCCATTGTCCATTGAGCAATAATATACCTGACTGGTTAAAACTTACCGCTGAGGGAAGATTACAGGAAGCTTATGAAATAGCTCAAAGCACAAATAACATGCCTGAAGTTTGCGGGAGAATTTGTCCTCAGGATAGATTATGTGAAGGAAACTGTGTTATTGAACAATCAGGTCATGGGACTGTTACAATAGGATCTGTTGAAAAATATATTACAGATACAGCTTGGGATAAAGGTTGGGTAAAACCAGTAAAGGTTAAAAAAGAATTAAAACAATCTATCGGAATTATCGGTGCTGGACCAGCAGGACTTGCTTGCGCGGAAGAACTGAGAAAATCTGGCTATCAAGTTGTTATATACGACAGATACGATAGACCTGGAGGATTATTGATTTATGGTATCCCAAATTTCAAGCTAGAAAAATTTGTAGTTGAGCGAAGAACTAAACTTTTAAAAGACAGTGGAATAAAATTTGTGCAAAATTTTGAAATTGGCAGAGATGAAACTCTAGATAAATTAAGACAAAAACACGATTCAATCCTTATCGCAACTGGAGTTTATAAGGCGAAAGAAATAGAAGTTCCAGGAAACAATTTAAAAAACATTTTTCCTGCGATGGAGTTTTTAACTGCATCAAATAAAAAAGGATTAGGAGACAATGTTAAACTTTTTGATAATGGAACATTGAATGCTCAAGGTAAAGATGTTGTAGTGATCGGAGGTGGAGACACAGCTATGGATTGCGTAAGAACAGCTATAAGACAAAAAGCTAAATCTGTAAAATGTTTATATAGAAGAGATCGTGAAAATATGCCTGGTTCAGCCAGAGAGGTTAACAACGCAATGGAAGAAGGAATAGAATTTATTTGGTTAAGTTCACCTAAAAAGTTTTTAGGTGAAGATGAGGTTGAAGCAGTTGAGGTTAATAAGATAATTCTAGGTGAACCAGATTCATCTGGTAGGAAAAAACCAGTAATTCAACAAGGTTCTGAATTTAAACTCCAAACTAATTTTGTTATTAGATCTTTAGGTTTCGATCCTGAAAATTTACCCAAAATGTTTGGCTCAAAAGAATTAGCAGTTTCAGAGTGGGGAACTATCAAAATAAATTTAAAATCAATGCAAACAAATTTAGACGGAGTTTTTGCAGCAGGAGATATAGTTAGAGGTGCTTCGCTAGTTGTTTGGGCTATTAAAGATGGACGAGATGCTGCCACTCAAATTAAAAGATATTTACAAGAGAAAGAAAAAAAAACTATCAAAGCAGCTTAAATAAATTATGAACAGATACGAAAAAAATAAAAAGCATCTTTCAGATAATTATAATTATAACCAAAGCATGGAACATGATGCATGTGGAGTAGGCATGATTGCTACCATAGACGGAAAAAAAACAAGAAAGATTGTTGAATATGGAATTGAAGCTTTAAAATCTATTTGGCATAGAGGAGCTGTAGACGCAGATGGTAAATCTGGAGATGGAGCAGGTATTCAGATAGAAATTGCTCCGGATTTTTTTAAAGAAAAAATACTTTCTTCAGGACAAACACCTGATGACACTAAAAGAATTTGTGTCGGTATGGTATTTTTGCCAAGAACTAATTACTCAGACCAAGAAAAATGTAGAGAAATAATTGAAACCGTTCTCTTGGAAGAAAATTTTCATATTTACGGATGGCGACAAGTACCGATTAATTCTAGTGTTTTAGGTTCAACAGCTGAGCAAAGTAGGCCAGAAATCGCACAAGTTATGTTCAAAAAAAATGAAAATTTAAAAACTAATGACTTAGAAAGAGATTTATTTGAAACAAGAAAAAAAATAGAAAAACTTGCAAGAGAAAATCAACTTAAAAACTTTTATATATGTTCGTTTAGCTCAAGATCAATAGTTTATAAAGGAATGTTTTTAGCTGAAATGTTAGCTGAATTTTATCCCGACTTAAATGATAAAAAAATTACTTCAAGGTTTGCAATTTTTCATCAAAGATATTCTACTAATACATTTCCGAGCTGGGACTTAGCTCAACCTTTTAGAACATTAGCTCATAATGGAGAAATCAATACTGTAAAAGGAAATATAAACTGGATGAAAATTCACGAACAAGATATGTCAAGCCCTTTATTCAAAAATGTAAAAAATTTGCAACCAGTTATAAGAAGCACATCAGACTCTGGAGCACTTGACAATGTGTTTGAATTATTAACTCATTCTGGAAAATTAGCACCATTAATAAAGTTAATGATGATTCCTGATTCTTGGTCTAAGAGAAGTAAGACTGTGGAAAAAAACCACCAAGATTTATTTAATTTTCTTAATAGCACTATTGAACCATGGGATGGACCAGCTGCAATTTGTGCTACTGATGCCAAGTGGGTTTTGGCTTCTACAGATAGAAACGGGTTGAGGCCATTAAGATACTCAATTACATCTGATAACTTATTTTTTGCTGGTTCAGAAACTGGAATGATAAAAATTCCTGAGCAAAACATTATTGAGAAGGGAAAGCTAGGGCCTGGCCAAATAATAGCTATAGATTTAAAAAAAGGGAAACTCTTTAAAGACAAAGAAATCAAAGACCTTTTGGCGAAAGATTATAAAAAATATAACAAACAGATTGTTGATCTCGATAAAAAAATATCAACCGAAAATGAAAAAGCTAATTTTACAGGCGATGAACTAAAAAAAAGACAATATTTGTCTGGTATAAGCGTTGAAGATTTAGAGCTTATTCTACATCCTATGGCTGAAGAAGGTAAAGAAGCATCTGGATCAATGGGTGACGATACTCCAGTCGCAGTTCTATCTAGTCATTTTAGACCTGTTTCTCATTATTTCAGACAAAATTTCAGTCAAGTGACCAATCCACCGATTGATTCATTAAGAGAAAACAAGGTTATGAGTTTGAAGACCAGATTCGGAAATCTAGGAAATATCTTAGACTTTGATAATTTGACAGAGGATAACATTTTTGTTTTAGACAGCCCAATACTTACTAATTCTCAATTAAAAATATTTAAAAAAATTTTCTCGAAAAAAATAAAAGAGATAGATTGTACATTTGATATTAACACTCCTCTTAAGAACAGAATTGAGTCAATTAGAAGAGAATGTGAAACAGCAATTAGAGAAGGAAGCTCTACTTTAATATTATCAGATAAAAATATTACTAATCTTAAAGCAAGCATACCAAGTGTACTAACGGTCGGAGCCGTCCATTCTCATTTAATTAAGAATGGACTAAGAGGGTACTGCTCTTTAAATGTTGAATGTTCCGATGCACTCGATACTCATTCTTTCGCAGTTTTAATTGGAGCTGGAGCAACAACAATTAATCCTTATTTAGCAATCGATAGTATTCAACAAAGGTTTGAGAAAAAATTATTTGGAAAGTCTGACTTTGAAAGTTGCGTTAGAAAGTTCAAAAAATCAATTGATGCTGGGCTTTTAAAGATAATGTCAAAAATGGGGATTTCAGTAATTAGCTCTTATAGAGGAGGATGTAATTTTGAAGCAGTTGGTTTAAGCAGAGGGCTTGTTTCAGATTATTTCCCTGGCATGTCTTCAAGAATCTCAGGCATTGGTATAAGCGGTATTGAAAAAAAAATTAAAGAGTTATATCAAAAAATTTCTAAACAAAATGTATATACTCTACCTATTGGAGGACTATATCGTTACAGAAAAAGCGGAGAAGATCATCAACATCAAGGTAAACTAATTCATTTACTACAGCAGGCTGTTGGAAAAGGCTCATATGAACTTTATAAAAAATATTCTAAAGGGATACATGATTTACCTACAATAAATCTAAGAGACTTACTTCAATTTTCAAGTAAAAGAAAACCTATTGATGTTAATGAAGTAGAATCAGAAGATAAAATTTTAAAAAGATTTGGTAGTGGAAGCATGTCACATGGAGCTTTGTCTGCTGAAGCACATGAAGTGTTAGCTACTGGTATGAATAGAATTAATGGTGCATCTTGCAGTGGCGAGGGCGGAGAAGATGCTAAAAGATTTAAAGCTTTATCTAATGGCGATTCAGCTAATTCGAGAGTAAAACAAGTAGCATCTGCAAGGTTTGGAGTTACTGTTGATTATTTAAATAATGCTAATGAAATTGAAATTAAGATGGCACAAGGAGCAAAACCAGGAGAAGGCGGACAATTACCAGGATTTAAGGTTACAGAGGAGATAGCTAGATTAAGACACTCAACGCCGGGAGTAACTTTAATTTCACCTCCTCCTCACCATGATATTTACTCTATAGAAGATTTAGCCCAATTAATTTATGATTTAAAACAAATTAATCCTAAAGCGAGAGTAAGCGTTAAACTTGTTGCTTCCACAGGGATTGGAACTATAGCTGCTGGAGTAGCAAAGGCAAAAGCAGATATAATTTTAATTTCTGGTCATTCTGGAGGAACAGGAGCTAGTCCGCAAACGAGTATTAAGTATGCTGGCATTCCTTGGGAAATGGGTTTGACAGAGGCAAATCAAATTTTGACCCTAAATAATTTAAGACATAAGATTACACTAAAAACAGATGGAGGGCTTAAAACTGGAAGAGATGTCGTGGTTGCAGCTATGATGGGGGCGGAAGAATATGGTATGGGCACATCCTCTTTGGTTGCAATGGGGTGTATTATGGTTCGTCAATGTCACTCAAATACTTGTCCTGTAGGTGTTTGTAGCCAAGACAAATCTTTAAGGGAAAAATTTACCGGAACACCTGAAAAAGTTGTAAATCTTTTTACATTTGTGGCAAGAGAGGTAAGAGAAATACTAGCATCGCTTGGCTACAAAACAATCAATGAAATTGTTGGAAAGACTGATCTGCTCTCACAAATTAATAAAGGGGCACCTAATTTAGATGATCTAGATTTAAATCCTCTCTTAGTTCAGGCAGATCCTGGTGATAATACTAGATATTGTGAAGAAAAAATAATTAATAAAGTACCAGATACTTTAGATCAAAAAATTTGGTCAGATATAGAAAACAAAATAGATATTTCAAAAAAAAATGAATTTAGTTACAATGTTAAAAATACTTTTAGATCTATTGGGACAAGATTATCTCACAATGTCTATAAAAAATTTGGTAATCAAAAACTGAAAACAGATACAATTTGCATAAATTTGAAAGGCTCAGCAGGGCAATCACTTGGAGCATTTTTGACGAAAGGTTTAAAACTTATTGTAGAAGGAGACAGCAATGATTATGTTGGAAAAGGACTTTCAGGTGGTTCTATAATTGTGCGCCCTTCTTTTGAAAGTAAATTAAAATCAAACGAGAACACAATTATCGGTAATACAGTTCTATACGGGGCAACATCCGGTCTACTATTTGCTTCTGGTCAGGCTGGTGAAAGATTTGCAGTTAGGAATTCCGGAAGTTTGGCAATCATAGAAGGTTGTGGAGCACATGGTTGTGAATATATGACAGGAGGAACGGCGATTATTTTAGGACCAGTAGGAGATAATTTTGGAGCAGGCATGACAGGAGGAATGGCTTTTGTCTATGACAAAGAAAATAAATTTGAAGATTATGCCAATCCAAGTTCTATTATATGGCAACCTGTTGAAACAGATTATTGGAAGGAATATTTGAAAGATAACCTAAAAAAATTTCTAAAAGAAACTAATTCAAAGATAACGGAAACAATTTTATCAAATTTTGAAAAAGAACTCAAAAACTTTGTTCAAGTGTGCCCGATAGAAATGTTAGATAAACTAGATAATCCTATTTCATTAAAGGAACTTAAATCTAAGTCTGCTTAATGCAAAAAAAAATGAAATTCTTTTTTTTCGGCTTTGGTCAAACTGCGAGATATTTTGTTACAGAATTAATTAAATCAAATAAAAAGTTTGTTTTTCAAGCTACAAATACTAAGAAATCGAAAATATTAAATTTTAACAATAGAAAATTTAAATCATTTAAATTCAAAGATGATCATTACGACAAAAAGATATTAAAACAATTACAGACTGCAGAATATATTTTAATTTCAATACCACCTCGGAAAAAAAAAGATTTAGTTTTAAAAAATTTCAGCAAAGATTTGGTTAACTCAAATTTTAAAAAATTAGTATATCTATCAGCAACAAGTGTTTATGGTGATCACGGGGGAAGATGGGTAAATGAAAATTCAAAATTAAAAGGAAAAACAATTTTTGGCTTAGCAAGAAGAGCAACAGAAAAAGCTTGGTTAAATTTTAGAAAAAATTATGCTCGCGATATAAATATTTTAAGAGTATCGGGTATTTATTCAAAAGAAAATAACGTTCTTAGAAAAATTTTAAAAACAAATATATATGTAAAAGAAAAAAAATATTTTTCAAGAATCAGAGTAGAAGATTTAGCTATAATTATAAAAAAAACTTTTTTTTCCAAAAAGAAATCTATGATTTTAAACGCATCTGATAATAGACCTTCAACAAATGTTGAAGTTGCTAATTATGCAGCTAAGCTATTAAAGATAAAAAAATTAAAAGCGGTACCAATTTCGAAATTCAAAAATAAAATGATCAAAGCATTTTATAAAGATTCGAAAAAAGTAAGCAATAAGAACATGAAGGAAAAACTTAAGATCAAATTAAGATATCCTACATATCAAAATGGGTTAAGAGATATTTTTAATAATTTTAGATAATTGTTCTTTTATTTTTTTAAGTGATTTAGCGTCTGACAAACTATGATCTCCTCTTTTAATAACAAATAGTTTTTTTTTGGCTTTCTTAAAAATATTCAAAACTTTTCGAGAAAAAATGACTGGAACAACTTCATCTTTTTTTCCGTGAAACATTGAAACTTGAATTTTAAGAGAGATTTTTTTTGACAAAACTCTATTTTTTCTACCATCTCTTATTAATTGAAGTGTTATAGGATATTTATACTTTCCACTCTTAATATAAGTAATTCTTTTTTTTATTAATTCTCGTTTAATTTTTTTTGAAAATTTATTCCACATTAATCTTGTTAGAAATTCTGGAGCCGATCCTATTCCAATAAAACCTTTAATCTGATTCGAAAAGTAGTTAAATTGATTTATTGCTATCCAAGACCCCATACTTGAACCAATTAAGATGAAATTATTTTTTTTAACTACTTTTTTTATTAAAAAATTTACGTTGTTAGACCAAACACTAATATTACCTTTAGTAAACTCTCCTGAAGATTTACCGTGTCCTAAATATTCTAAAGCTAAAAAACCAAGTTTATTTTTTATAGCGAATTTTCTTAATGATTTAGGTTTTTTTCCCTCAATATCAGACATAAAACCTGGAAGAAAAACTATATAAAGTTTTTTTTTATAATAATTGTCGATATATCGGAGTTTTTTAGTCTTTGAAATTTTTTGATACTTAAATATTTTCATATAAAGTTATAAGTTTAATTTGTTAATATATAACAATAGTTATGGCTTCAAAATTAAAAGTTCTCCAAGTTATTCCAAGATTAGGATACGGAGGTGCGGAAACAGGTTGCTACGATATTGCTCATTATTTGGCCGAGAAAGAGCATGGCTCTTTTATTGTTACTTCTGGGGGAGAGTTATTAAAATTCATTAAAAAAGATAAAGTAAAATTGTTTCGTTTACCCGTTCATTCTAAAAATCCTATTTTGATTTTTCTTAATACAATTTTTCTAGCAATAATGATAGTTTTTAAAAATATAAATATTGTTCATGCTAGAAGCAGAGCTCCTGCGTGGTCATGTTTTTTCGCTTGCTTAATTACAAGACGAAGTTTTGTTACAACTTTTCATGGCACCTATAATTTTGAAAATAATATTAAAAAATTTTATAACAGTGTAATGTTAAGATCGAAGCTGACAATAGCAGGGTCGAATTTCATATTCAATCATATCAATGAAAAATATAATGAGTATTTAAATCGAAAAAAAAAACTAAGAGTAATTTTTAGAGGTATAAATGTTGATTATTATAATATAAAAAATGTTTCAATTTTGAAACAAGAAAGAATTGCAAAAGATTGGGAACTCTCTCGAAATTTATTTACTATACTTATGCCTGGCAGACTTACACATTGGAAAGGTCAAGAAAAATTAATTGAAGCATTGAATATTCTAATTGAAGATTATAACAACTCTAATTTTCAAGCCATTGTGCTTGGTTCTGATCAAGGTAGAAAAGTTTATAAAAAAAAACTTATCGATCTCGTCCAAAGGTACAGGCTTAACCAAAAAATAAAATTTATTAATCATTGCAAAGAAATGCCTGTGGCTTATTCTTTAGCTGATGTAGTGATATCGGCGTCAATTAAGCCCGAAGCCTTTGGGAGGGTAGCAGTCGAAGCTCAAGCGATGAGCAAACCAATTATAGCAAGTGATCTTGGAGGATCAAAAGAAACAATTTTAAAAGGAAAATCTGGTTTTTTATACAAACATGATGACCCCAGGGATCTTGCTAAAATTTTAAATACTGTTATTGAATTAGATCAAGATACATTAAATTCTATAGGAAATGAGGGTAGAAAAAATATAATTCAAAAATTTGATGTAGAGTCTATGTGTGATTCAACTTTAAGAGAGTATAAAAAATTGTTAAACATATAATACATGCCTCAAATTCAATTATTAGATGGAAAAAAAATTTCATTTACAAAGTCTATAAGCGGATTAGAGCTTACAAAAAAAATTAGTAAATCTTTAGAGAAAGCAGCTTTAATTATGGAAGTCGATGGCCATTTAAAAGATTTAAGCCATGAAATTACAAAAGACTCAAAAGTTAGAATAATAACATCTAAAGACAAAGAGGGTTTAGAAGTTATTAGACATGACGCTGCTCATATAATGGCAATGGCAGTTCAAGAATTATTTCCTGGAACTCAAGTAACAATTGGGCCAGTTATAGAAAATGGATTTTATTATGATTTTGCGAGGAAACAACCTTTTACTAGTGATGATTTAAAAAAGATAGAAAAAAAAATGTCAGAAATTATTGATAGGGATGTTAAGACAAGAAGAGAAGTTTGGAAAAGAGATAAAGCGATTAGTCACTTTAAAAAAATTGGTGAAAAGTATAAAGCTGAAATAGTTAAAAGCATTCCAAAAAATGAAGAACTTTCTGTTTATCATCATGGGGATACTTGGCATGATTTATGTAGAGGACCTCATTTAATATCCTCAAGTAAAATTGGAAAAGCCTTTAAATTAACAAAAGTATCAGGTGCTTATTGGCGTGGAGACTCTAATAATGAAATGTTACAAAGAATTTATGGTACATGCTGGAGTTCAAAGAAAGAATTAGATGACTACTTAAACAGATTAGAAGAGGCAGAAAAAAGAGATCATAGAAAACTTGGTAAAGAAATGGACCTATTCCATTTTAGGGAAGAAAGCCCTGGAGCAGTATTTTGGCACGAAAAGGGTTGGTTGTTATTTCAAAGATTAGTCGAGTATATGAGAATGAAACAACGTTTAGCGGGTTATAAAGAAATAAATACACCAGAACTTTTAGATAAAACATTATGGGAAAAATCAGGTCATTGGGAAAAATTTGGCGAGCATATGTTTACTTCAGAAACGCCAGATAACAAAACTTTTGCAATTAAGCCTATGAATTGTCCAGGCTGTGTTCAAGTTTTTAATCAAGGTTTAAAAAGCTACAGAGACTTACCATTAAAATTGTCTGAGTTTGGAAAAGTACATAGGTATGAACCCTCTGGAGCTTTGCATGGACTATTAAGAGTGAGAGCTTTCACTCAAGATGATGCACATATTTTTTGTACTGAAGATCAAATAACTGAAGAAACTTTATTAGTTACTAATTTAATATTAGAAATTTATAAAGCTCTTGGATTTGAAAATATAATTTTAAAATATTCAGACAGACCTGAAAAGAGAGTTGGAGATGACAGTGTCTGGGATAAGTCTGAAGTAGCTTTATTGACTGCAATAAAACAATCAAAGCTTGAATACACAATTAATAAAGGTGAGGGAGCCTTTTATGGTCCTAAAATAGAGTTCGTATTACGAGATGCAATTGGTCGTGATTGGCAATGCGGGACATTACAAGTTGACCTAAATTTACCGGATAGATTAGGTGCAAAATTTATTGACAAAGATGGAACAAAAAAAGTTCCTGTTATGCTACATAGAGCTTTATTCGGTTCTTTGGAGAGGTTTATTGGAATTTTAATAGAAAATTATGCTGGAAAATTGCCTTTTTGGTTGTCACCAACACAAGCAGTAGTGTGTCCAATAGCAGAAGAAAGTAACGATTATGTTAAAAAGTTATTTGAAGATTTATTTAAAGAAGGTATAAAATGCGAAGTGGATTTAAGAAATGAGAAGATAAATTATAAAATTAGAGAACACTCTCTAGCAAAAATTCCAGTAATTATAGTTTGTGGTAAAAAAGAAGTACTTGAAAACACTGTTACAATTAGAAGACTAGGGTCAGACAAACAAGAAATAATGAAAAGAGAAGAATTTATCAAAAGCATGCTTAAAGCAAACAAGTTGCCATTAAACTAAGTGCCAAACATTAAATCAAATTATTTTCAAAGACGTAGTAAGCCTCAAGGACCTAAAGCCAATGAAAGGATCAGGGCCTTAGACGTTCAAGTAATAGGTAGTGATGGAAAAAATCTTGGTGCGATGCAAATTAACAAAGCAATAGAATTGGCCAAACAAGAAGGATTAGATTTAATAGAAATATCTCCTAACGCCAATCCTCCAGTTTGTAAAATTATGGATATGGGCAAATATAAGTATGATTTACAAAAAAAAGCTAATCAAGCAAAAAAAAAACAAAAAATAGTCTCGCTTAAAGAAATTAAATTGCGACCAGGGACTGAAACTCATGATTATAATTTTAAGATTAAAAATGCAAAAAAATTTATTACAAAAGGTGATAAAGTAAAATTTACAGTCAAGTTTAAGGGAAGAGAAATGCAACACACTGAGCTTGGAAAAAAACTAATGAATAGAATAATAGAGGAAACAAAAGACATCGCGAAAGTTGAGAGTCAGCCAAAATTTGAGGGGCGACAAATGGTGATGATCATTCAACCTATTTAGATTGTAGAAATATCATCTTGTAAAGATTAATTATTAGATATATAAAATCCGCATAATTATGCCAAAATTAAAAACCAAAAGCTCTGCAAAGAAGAGATTCAGATTTACAGCTTCAGGTAAAATAAAAATGCCTCAAGCAGGAAAAAGACATGGAATGATAAAAAGAACTAACTCACAAATCAGGAGACAAAGAGGCACTACGATCATGACAAAACAAGATTCAAAGATCGTTAAATCGTACATGCCTTACAATTTAAGAGGATAGTATGGCTAGAACAAAACGTGGTGTTGTAAGCAGAGCAAAACATAAAAAAGTTTTAAAATCTGTAAAAGGTCAGTACGGTAGAAGAAAAAATACTATTCGAATTGCTCGTCAAGCGATGGAAAAGGCTATGCAGTATGCCTACAGAGATAGAAAAGCAAAAAAACGAGAATTCAGATCTTTGTGGATACAAAGAATTAATGCTGGGGTTAGAACAGAGGGTCTTACTTACGCAAAATTTATCAACGGTTTAGCAAAATCAAAGATAAAGTTAGATAGAAAAGTGCTAGCAGAATTGGCTTATAATAATCCAGAAGTGTTTAAATCTATAGTAAAAAAGGTTCAATCCTCCCT
>TARA_Y200000002_G_scaffold142833_1_pt1 | contig 13928 bp, 15 predicted proteins | sample TARA_Y200000002 | Tara Oceans TARA_Y200000002 (sample SAMEA2619388) | marine metagenome | biome: marine biome (ENVO:00000447); feature: surface water layer (ENVO:00002042); material: "saline water (ENVO:00002010), including plankton (ENVO:xxxxxxxx)" | depth 5 m | reverse complement strand
ATAACAGCAGATGAGGGTCTAAGGGGAGGAAAAAAAATACCTCTAAAATCAAATGTAGATGAGGCTTTAATGGGATGTCCAGATGTAAAAAATACTTTGGTTATAAAAAGAACTGGAGGAAATATTTCATGGGATAAAAATAGAGACGTTTGGTATGAAGAGTTATCTAAGAATGCAGAAACTTCGTGCGAACCCGAACCCATGGATTCAGAAGATCCTCTCTTTATTCTTTATACCTCGGGTTCTACAGGAAAACCAAAAGGTGTACTTCATTCTACTGCTGGTTATTTATTAGGTGCTCATATAAGTTTTAAATATCTATTTGGTATAAAACCAGAAGATAAATATTGGTGTACTGCTGATGTGGGTTGGATAACTGGGCATACTTATATTTTATATGGGCCTTTATCAAATGGTGCTACAACTTTAATGTTTGAAGGTGTTCCAACTTACCCTTCCGCATCAAGATGTTGGGAAATATGCGATAAATATGGAATCGATATCTTTTATACCGCCCCAACTGCAATAAGAGCACTTATGGCACAAGGAGATGAACCTGTTTTAAAAACTAAAAGAGACTCTCTTAGGATTTTAGGTACTGTTGGTGAGCCAATAAATCCTGAAGCATGGGATTGGTATTACAACATTGTTGGTCAATCTAAATGCGAAATTATTGACACTTGGTGGCAAACTGAAACTGGTTCAGTTCTTATATCTCCAATTGCAGGGGTTACGCCTACCAAACCAGGGTCAGCCACTCTTCCTTTTTTTGGTGTTAAGCCATCGCTTTTCGACGAAAATGGCAAAACATTAGAGGGAGCGAATTCCGGTAACTTAGTTATTGAACAATCTTGGCCAAGTCAAATCAGAAGTGTTTATGGTGATCATCAAAGAATGATAGATACCTATTTTAGTATGTATGAAGATATCTATTTCACTGGAGACGGAGCTAGAAGAGATGAAGATGGTTATTACTGGATTACAGGAAGGGTCGACGATGTCCTCAATGTTTCTGGACATAGGCTTGGCACCGCAGAAATTGAAAGTGCTCTTGTGCTTCATCCAAAAGTTGCTGAGGCAGCAGTTGTAGGTTTTGACCACCCTATTAAGGGTCAAGGTATATATGCTTTTGTTACCCTTATGATTGAAGAATCATTTTCTGATGATCTTAACAATGAATTAAAACAATTTGTTGCAAAAGAAATCGGTGCAATAGCAAAACCAGATTTAATTCAAAACGCACCTGGACTACCAAAAACCAGATCAGGAAAAATCATGAGGAGAATTTTGAGAAAAATTGCTGAAAATGATTTATCTAATTTAGGAGATACAACGACCCTCGCGGATCCCTCAGTTGTGAAGTCCTTAATTAATAATAAGATAGGTTTATGAAAAAAATCCTATCTTTATTACTTCTATTAGGTGTTGTGGCTTGTAATACAAACCAAAACTATGACAAATCAATGCTACCTGATGCAGATCCAAAAGTTCTAAGTGAAGTCAATTCAAAGGTATTAATTTCTTGTATGCAAATACCAGTGCCTCGTCCACCAGTTCCAGTAAATCCTAATCACAAAGTTTCAACAAGTGAAGTTTATGATCAAAACGATTGTGTCGAAAATAAAATGGGTGATAATGAGCGAAAAAAACTTCTAGGCGAAAGAAAAGAAAAGGAAAAATTTGATCTCGAAATTAACTTAGAAGATCAAGAAGAAGAGTAACGATTTTTAATACTTTTTATTTTTTCTTCATCTTGAAGTTTTATCAAATGAGCCAAAAGACTCATTCTTGCAATAGGATGAAGCATTTCAGGTACATCGTCATAAACCAATGGCAATAACTCATCAAGGTTGGAATTCTTATTCTCATTCACACATCTTAAGACTTTCGATTCTCTTGAGAGTCTATGTCTAATGATTGATTGAATGGTTTTAGAAGGATTTTCCATGAAATTTCCATGGCCTGGCGCAAAATAACTAATATCATAATCTTCTAACAGCCTTAAAGATTCTATATATTCAGTCATATCTCCATCTGGCGGAGCTATTACAACAGTTGAGCCATCCATAACATGGTCTCCAGTTAATAAACATTTATTTTTCTCTAAATAAAAACAGAAATGATTTGATGCATGTCCCGGAGTATAAATAGCTTCAAGAGAATACTCATCAGTTGAAATAATATCTCCATGATTTAAAACCTTATCCGGTATAAAAGTTTCATCCTCCCATTCAGATTCTCTATCAATCAACTTTCCAAACATTGGAATATTTAATTCTTTTGAAATTGGTAGCGCTGCAGGCGAATGATCAGTATGAGTATGGGTAACTAAGATCCTCTTAATCTTTCCTGCGCCCTTTTTTAAAATAGCCTCAATATGTTCTGAAATATTAGGGCCGGGATCAATAAGAGTTAAATCCTCTTCTCCAATAAGATAAGTATTAGTTCCATGTCCGGTGAAGACACCTCCATTGGGTGCAGTAATTTTATTTATTAATTTATCCATTAATGGTCCTCATAACCCTCATCTCCTGGAAATAATACTTTCCAATTACCATCTTCTTTAAAGAACTTAGGCAAGATGGGTTTAATATCATTTTTTGTAAGTTTTTTTTGATTTTCGAGCATTATTGTTGCACTTTTATGATTCATACACGATTTAAGATTTTCTGTGGTTGGAAGAATCATTTGCATTTCCCCATCTAGTGCCTTCTTTAGTGCTAAGTTTGGATTTATCCATAAACTATTAGTTAACTCTAAACCATCATGTTGCACAATCTGATTATCAGGTAAATATGCAATAAAAAATCTTGTATCAAATCTTCTAGTTTCAAACTCAGGAGTTATCCAATGAGATAGTGGTGCAATATTAGGTGTTGAAAGCATTAAATTCTCTTTTTTACATATATCCAAAAGATTAATCTCATTATCAATTAATTGTTGTCTATAAGTATCAAACCTTGATTTATCCTTTTCTTTTAAATTAAGCTTTTCTCCAGATTTTTTTGTAGCTAGAAGGATGCCAACTTCTTCAAAGCATTCTCTTATACATGCCGCCCAATAACTTAAACCCCCACTATTGATGCCGAGTATTTGTGAGGCTTTGATATCATCGTACTCATCACAGAATGACTCGAGTTCTCCTAAACAATCACCCTCGTCAATCTTGCCGCCAGGAAAAACATAAAGATTTCCAAATGGAGGCTTTTTAGATCTCTTAACCATTAAAACTTCCATACCGTCTATAGAGTCTCTTAGAACCAACACAGATGCAGCAGGAGTTAAATTATTATTCATATATTTAATAGATTTAGCTTAGAATACTGCTTATGCAAATTACTGACAATCTAAAAAATGATATCTCTGATGCTCCTGCTTGGTTTCATGATGCTGTTTCCATAAAACCAAGTGAAAAAATTTTAGAAGATATTAAAGGAAACCTTTCATATTCTGTATGGCCATCTTCATCTGAAAATAGGAATCTTATAATCTTTATCCATGGAACTGGTGCTCATAAAAAGTGGTGGTACCCAATCGCCCCTCAGTTTATAAATTATTCAAATGTGATTGCTGTTGATCTTCCAGGTATGGGCGATTCAGGTTTTAGAGAAAAGTACAGTATCAAAGACTTTGGTCAATGCATTATTTCAATTATCGAGAAAGAGAAGTCCAATATGAATATTGATAGTATTTCTATTATAGGTCACTCTTTAGGAGGGCAAGTAGCTGGATATGTGGCTTCAGAAAAAAAAGATCTTGTCTCTAATTTAATTATGATTGATACCTTTATAAGGCCCCCTGATTGGGATCCATCTCAAAATGAAGGTGGGCCATTAAGAATGATTAAGTATTATCCAGACAAAACTACAATTCTAAAAAGATTTAGACTTCTTCCTCAACAAGAATGCAATAATGAATGGTTCGTAAGGTATATATCTGAGCATTCGGTTAGAGAAACATCAGAAGGATGGCGTTGGAAATTTGATGACTCAATGTTTAATAGTCTTGAAAGGTTGTTTGGATATAAATTCTCTTTCGGTTGCCCTGCTCTTTTTATTTATGGAGCAAATAGCCTCCTAATGTCAGCAAATATCTTGGATAATATTAAAAAAATGTATTCTGAAATTATGGATTTTAGTAAAGTCGATGATGCCGCACACCATGTTCCGTTAGATAAACCATTAGAAATAGTTGATATAATAAAAAATCGTCTTTTTTAGATTTGTATATGAATTATTTTTATTTTTTCTTTTTCTTAGTTCTATCAGTTCTAATATTAATAAAGCCATTTACAAATATCATTTCTAATTGGGTCATGCAATCCAAGAAACTAACAATAACTGGTGTGGTCATTCTTTTAGCAGGTGCTTTGTGTCTATACATAAGCCTTGCATACGAGTTTTGGTATGAACGAGTATGGTTAATTGTAACTTTTGTAATAGGAATTGCTCTTTTAATAAGAGGTTTCGTGACTATTTTCTTTTTTAAAAAAATAAAAAGAATGCTTCCTTATTTCATGAGTAACTATTATAAATTTTCAATACCAATCTCACTTGTTCTAGTTTATGTATCAATTTTAATTGTATCTAACGATTATATTGGTCCTCAAAAAGATATTAGCTCTTGTAGTTCAGACAAAGATATAAACGTGATTTGTAATTTTTTCAACCCAGAAGATATTGTCATTACTCCTGATAGGAAATTCCTGCTTATGTCAGAATTTGGTGGCATAGGTCCATACGAAGAACAGAAACCTGGTTTTTTTGCATTATTAAATTTAAAAACAGGAAAAAGAATTATTCCAAATATAACTATTGCTAATAATTCATGGGGTGACCCATCATGCAAAAGGACTTATGAGGAGCAATATGGGCCGCATGGTATAGATCTCGTAGAGCGTAATGATGGAAAACTTCAACTAGGAGTTGTGAGCCATTATCCAAATGAAACTATTGAAATGTTTGAATTGATAAAAACTAATGAGTCATGGAATTTCATATGGAGAGGTTGTGTTGATGTTCCATATAAATATTATTTTAATGATATAAGTCTCAAGAAAGATGGTAGTTTTTTTGCATCACATATGTATGAAAGAGATATTACTCTTAATGAATGGCTCTTAACCTCTCTGTTAAAAAGAAATTCAGGTTACCTTGTAGAATGGAGTGATAATTTATTTACAAAAGTCTCAGGCACCGATGGAAGTGGCCCCAATGGAATAGCGTTTGATGAAGAATCCAATATTATTTATATAAATTATAATCAAGGCGATAAAATCGTAAGTTTTGATCTGCTAAATAATGAAAAATTAAATAGTAGCTTTATAGAAGCTCCTGATAATCCATACATTGATAATGATTTTATATGGGTAACATCTTTAGATTTTCAACCAAATGATTTTGGAGAGTGCGAATTTAAAAAAATCTGCTCATTGCCTTTTTCAATTTATAAATTAGAAAAAAAGAGTTTGAATATTCTTGATAAATATTCATTTAGTAAAACAGTTTTTGGTCTACCTACGGTTGCAGTTCCATTTGAGAACAAAGTATATATGGGCTCGTTTCATTCAGATAGATTGGGATTTTTTGAAATAAACTAAATATATGGTTGAAAAGTTTAATTTTGAAACAATAAATATCGAGATTCCTGAAAGAAATAACAATTCTCATAAAGGGGATTTTGGAAGAGTTGCAGTTTTGGGTGGCTCAGAAGGTATGGGTGGAGCAGCTATACTCTCTTCAGAGGCTAGTTTATTCTCAGGAGCTGGTTTAACCCATTTATATACTCATTCAACTAATGTTGAGGCAGGCCTGCAAAGAAATCCAGAAATAATGAGTCTTGGCATTAATTCTAACTTTGAAATTCAAAATAATATTGATGTGCTTGTTTGTGGTCCTGGTCTGAAGAATGATGACTGGTCAGAGAATGTATTTAACAAAGTGTTTACAAATAATGATATAAATACGATTGTCCTTGATGCTGGAGCATTAAATTTTCTTCACAAATCATTCATAGAATATTCAAGGTTAAAGTCTGAAATAATCTTAACGCCTCATCCTGGCGAAGCAAGCAAGCTTTTAGATGTTTCAATAGAAGAAATACAAGAAGATCGATGCTCAGCTGCAGTTAAAATTGCTGAAAAGTATCATGCAAATGTTATTCTCAAAGGAAATGGAACAATTGTATGTTCAAAAAAAAATCTTGAACTATATCAGTGTGTAGAAGGTGGTCCTGAATTGTCTTCAGGAGGAACTGGTGATGTCTTGGCTGGTGTAATAGGTGCATTAATTGCACAAAATGTTAAGCCTATAGATTCATGTCTGCTAGCTGTAGCTGTTCATTCAAGGGCTGGAAAATTGTTCAAAGAAGAAATAGGCGAAATTGGTTTGAATGCTAGTAACTTGATAAAAAGAATAAGAGATTTATTAAACAAATGAATAAGTTTAATCTTGCAAACGAAGAAGCAACAAAAGATCTTGGCAAAATAATTGCTAATGAGATCTCTGATATAAATAAAGAATCTATTGAAATTCATTTAGAAGGTGAATTAGGCACAGGCAAAACCTTCCTTACAAGATCCATAATTACAAATTCAGGATGGACGGGTTTAGTTAAAAGCCCTACCTATACACTTTGTGAGGAGTATGATCTGGGTGAATCTATTTTTCTTCACATAGATCTTTATAGAACAAATGAACTAGAAGATATTCATATTTTTGATTTAGAAAGAACAACTCATTCTAAAAAGATTATTATTGTTGAGTGGCCTCAAAAACTTCAAGAACCCAGAAAATTTGATTTAAAAATATCTTTCAAGCATATTAATAATCAAAGAGAGATCGAAATAATAGATACAAACAATTTGTTTTTAAAATTAACGAAATAATGATGAGAAAATTTTTATCACTTTTGCTTTTATCATGCTTTATAGAGTCCAACGAAGTTGTATTTAATGAAGTAAATGATCTAGGCAATGGCACAATTGAAATATCATTTTTATTAAATAGTGTCTCATTAATAAAATCATATTCATTAGAAAACCCATCAAGAATAGTGATGGATGTTTATGACACTAAACCAAAGTCAGTTATTGATGAATCATATAACTATCCTGTTAAAAAAATTAGATCTATATCAAAGGAAAATATCACTAGTATTGTTATTGATTTATATGAATACGTTTACTGGATAAAGCCTACTCAGGTAAAAACAGACAAAGGTGTTCTTTTAAACTTACAAATTTCAAAAAATAAAAAATTAAAAAGTAGTATTAGAGAAATCGTTGTTGCTATTGACCCAGGTCATGGAGGTAAATACCCAGGTACCGTTGGATCAAATAATATAGTAGAAAAGGATGTCACCCTTCTAATTGCTAAAGAATTAGAAAGAACACTAAGGGATACTGAAGGTTATAGTCCAGTAATGATCAGACAGGGAGATGAAACTGTAAGCTTGAATAATAGATATCAAAGGGTTAGACGATATGGTTCTGATATTCTCATTTCGATTCATGCTGATGGGTTTAGACTCCAATCAGTAAAAGGTGCATCAGTATTTGTATGGTCTGAAGAGGCATCCAGTACTGTTGCAAATAATTTATCTGAAAAACAAAGAAAACGAATCCAAGCTGATATCAAAAATATAATGCCTGATGATTTTAATGAGGATAAGGCAAGAAGGTTATACCCAAAAATATATAGCCAAAAAATTAATGAAAGTAAAATACTAGGAGAAAAAATTTTAGATCAGCTAAAAAAAGATCCATTTACAAAAATGCATAAAAAAAATGTTGAATTTGCAGATTTTAGAGTTTTAAAATCAATTGATATCCCATCAGTTTTAGTTGAATCAGGTTTTTTGACTAACCCAGAAGATGCTGAAAGACTAAAAGGAAAACCAGGAAGACGTATGATTGCCAGATCAATTTTCTTAGGTATTCATAATTACTTTCTTGTAAATCCAATTGAAGGCACATTTATAGAAAATAAACCTTTATATGTGAATTATGAGATTCAAAAAGGAGATGTTTTATCTGAAATTGCAATAAGGTTTGGTGTTACAGTTGAATCAATAAATAATTTAAATAATCTTGAAGATAAATCTATTTTTCCGGGCCAAATAATTAAAATTAATATTTAAGACATGTCATAAGGGTCTATATCATAGGACCATTTAACTTTTTTGGTTTCAGGCCATGATTCAAACTCTTTGGTTAAAAATTTAAGCACTCTATTAAGGTAAGTCTTAGTTGGAGACTTTATAATTAAATGATTTCTTGTATTGCCTTTTGTTTTATACGGAATAGAAGGAAGAGGACCAATAGTACTTATGCCGTTCTTATTAGATAAAGTTAGTTGTGTTCTATCTAGAAATTTTAAAGAACTTGTTTTTTTTGGAGAGACCGCTCTAAGAATGCAAATACTTGAATACGGAGGCATACTTAAATTTTTGTTAACTTTTAAACACTGTTCTGCAACTAATCGATAATCTCCGGTTTTAATTTGTTTCAAATTTATATCATCAGGATATCTCGTCTGAATGATAACTTTTGCAAGATTGTTATTTCTCCCAGCCCTTCCAGATACTTGTATTAATTGTTGAGAGATTTTTTCAAGAGCATTAATCTCGGGACTTATTAAACCATTATCTGCATTTAAAATAATACATAAGGTTACTTTTGGAAAATCATGACCCTTTGAAAGCATCTGTGTTCCAACTAAAATTGCCTCGTTACTAGTATGAACTTTTTCATAGATTGCTTCTATTGAACCCTTTAACTTTGTTGAGTCATGGTCTACTCGAATAATTGGTACCTTTGTAAATGCGTTTCTAAGAACATCCTCAACTCTTTCTGTTCCGCTACCATACATATTGATTTCAGATGAATAACAGTCTGGACAATTCTTATTTACAGCAAATGCTGACTCGCACTTATGACAAATAAGTCTATTGCCTGATTTATGAAAAACTAAATTAGATTCGCATTCTGAACAACTTGCTACCCACCCACAAGAATCACATTCGTATATAGGAGCAAAGCCTCTTCTATTGATAAAAACCAAAACCTGTTCTCCTTTCTTTACCGTTGCTCCAATAATGCTCATTGTTTGTAATGCTATTCCTCCAACGAGAGGGGATTCACTGATATCAAGTGGAATTAATTTTGGTGGTTTCTTGCCATCTACTCTTCTTAATAAGTCAAATTTTTTATATTTTTTTTCTTTTACAAGCTTAAGCGTTTGAAGCGATGGAGTCGCAGATCCAAGATATACAGGGATATCTTCTAGCTGAGCTCTCTTAATTGCTAGATCTCTGCCTGAAAACTTAAATCCTTCAGATTGTTTATAGGATTGATCGTGCTCTTCATCAACAATTATTGCTCCAAGATCCTTAAGCGGCATTAACACTGATGATCTTGTTCCAATTACAATTTTTATTTCTCCAAACTTAGATCTTAGCCATACCTTAAATCTCTGACTTGGTGTCATTCTTGAGTGGTAGACTCCAATATCCCCATTAAATCTGTTTTGAAATCTTGTTACCAACTGGGGAGTTAAATTAATTTCAGGAACTAATATAAGAATAGCTTTCTTTTGTTTCAAAAGTTTTTCAGCAAGTCTTAAATAAATTTCAGTTTTACCAGATCCAGTGACACCAAAGATTAATGAAGGTTTGAAACCTTTTATCTTTTTTAATTTTATTAAGTTTGTTTCTTGTTCTTTTGTTAAATTAAAACTCTTATCTTTTTCATTTAATTTATATGTTGAGACTTCATTGGTTGGCTCAATTATCTTATTACCTTGATTTCTTAAAAGAGTTGGCATAAACGAAAAGAAAACTTCGCCAATAGGGTGATGATAATAATCTGATGCCCATAAAATAGTATTAAAAATTGATTTATCAAAGCAACAAAATTGCTCATTAGTTGAAATAATTTCTTTTATTGCTCCTGATTTATTAAAGGAATTGGGTTTGGTTGTTTTTCTAACCACTATCCCTATCAATGTTTTATTTCCAAAGGGAACTAACACCCTGTTACCCTTCTTAATACTATCAACTGATTTATAGGTAAAGCACTGTCTAATTGGCAATCCAACAGCAATATCGTAGTAAAAAATTTTCATTTTTTAATTGTAATGGAGTTTATTTTTGCTATAGTTCTCATCCTAATTTAATTTTATTATGAAAAAAGACATACATCCTGAATATCGAGAAGTACTTTTCCATGATACAAGTGTGGATGAATATTTCATTATTAATTCAACGCTTGAAACTACTCAAACAAAAGACTGGGAAGATGGAAAAACTTACCCATACTATCCTGTTGAAATTTCTTCTTCTTCTCACCCCTTTTATACTGGCAAACAAAAGATTATAGATACCGGTGGTCGAGTACAAAAATTTGAAGAAAGGTTTGGAAAGAAGAAATAAAAATATCAATTTATTCCAGAACTCCCAAACCCCTTAGTCCCTCTTAGAGATTCTTTAAAACTTTCAACTATCTTAAAATTAGCTTGCACCACAGGAACAATTATCATCTGAGCTATTCGATCACCTGGACTGATTTCAAATTCTTCATTTGATCTATTCCAAGCTGGAACCATTAATTCTCCTTGATAATCAGAATCAATAAGACCAACCAAATTTCCAAGAACAATTCCATGTTTAGAGCCAAGGCCTGATCTTGGAACAACTAATGCTGCCAAAGATTGATCCTCTAAGTGCATTGCAAATCCCATTGGTATCATTTTTGTTTCACCTGGTCTTAAAGTTAGTTTTTCTTCTATACATGCACGAAGGTCTAGACCAGCAGAGCCCTTGGTTTCATATTTTGGTATTGGAATTTTCTCTCCTACTAAAGGATTAACTATTTTTATTTTAATATCTTTCAAATCTCTATTTCCTTTGGTCTATATAATAATTTTAACTTACATTTGGATTTGGATAGTTTTTTCCATGCATCTGCAAAAGTTATTACAGCAAGATTGCATGTGGTAAGTTTTTTAATCCTTTCATTTGTTAATTCTTCAATCAAATGAAATAAGGTTGGATTATGGCCGATAAATAAAATATTCTTTGATTCTTCGTCTAACTCTCTTAAACGATCAACAATATTACCTACATTTCCATAATAAAGATATTCTTCATAGAATAGATCGTTTATATAATCAAACCAAAAACCATCCATCATTAAATCAAGTGTTTCTTTTGCTCTTTTAGCGCTACTGCAAAAAACTTTATCAACAATAAAGCCTTTTTTCTCGATGAAACTACATAGCTTTTTTGCATCATTTTTTCCTCTATTTGATAAAGGCCTATCGAAATCAGATAGCTCTGAGTTGTCCCAAGAAGATTTTGCATGCCTAAGAATATAGATTTGTTTCATATAATATTAATTATAGTATTGATAAGTAAGCTTCTGTTCTATAAAATCGCGATTCTATGAGTAAAAAATGTCAAGTAACAGGAAAGATGCCACAGTCTGGGAATAACGTTTCTCATGCTAATAATAGAACTAAGCGAAAATTCTTTCCAAACCTCCATACTCACAAATTTTGGGTTGAGTCTGAAAATAGATTTGTTAATCTAAAAGTTTCAGCAAAAGGTATGAGAATTATTGATAAAAAAGGTATCAGTCAAGTTCTTAAAGAAATTCGCGAACGTGGCGAAAAAGTCTAAATAGTAGATCTATTTATAGCCTACTTCCTGGGCAATAAATACCGCCTCTTTTTGAAGCGAACCAAGTTTACTTACATTAATATCATCCTCAATAAAATTACCCCAATTCTTTATCGAATCAGCAATAGATGCATTTTTAAGAACAGGATACTCTTTGTTTGCTGATGCATAAAAATCTTGAGCCTTTTCAGATGAAAGATACTCCAAAAGGGTTTGGGCATCTTCTTTGTTGATTGATGACTTTACTATTCCTGCTCCAGAAATATTCACATGTACGCCTCTGCTATCTTGATTAGCCCAAAATAATTTCAAGTTATCATATTTAGAATCATCTAATAATCTTGCCAAATAATAAGTATTAACAATTGTTACTCCGCATTGTCCGCTTGATACAGCTTTAAGGGCGTTGGTATCATTTGAGAAGACTTCTGTTGTTAAGTTAGCAACCCAACCAGCCACAACTTCTTTAGCTTTATCAAAACCATATGCATCAATCATGCTAGCTATAAGAGATCTGTTATAAACTTTCTTAGAAGTTCTTAAGCACAATTTTCCTTTCCATTTAGGATCAGCTAAATCTTCATATGAAGAAAAGTCAGTATCAGAAAATTGATCATTTGAATAAACTATTGTTCTAGCTCTCTTAGAAAGTCCAAACCACATGCCGTTTGGATCTCTAAAGTAACTTGGAATGTTCTCTTCAAGAATCTGAGATTTTGTTTCACTAAAAATATCCCTTTGAGCTGCCTGCCATAAAACTCCAGCATCAACAGTCATAAAAATATCAGCCTTTGATTGATCTCCTTCAATATCTATTCTTTCCATAAGCTCTTGAGCATTACCAGAAAGAAGATTAACTTTGATGCCAGTTTCTTGATAAAAATTTTCAATAATTGGTTCTAGAAGCTGAGGCTGTCTAGATGTGTATATGGTTAACTCTTTATTTGATTCATAAGCACATGAAACTAAAAAAAATAAAGAAAACAGTAAAGAAATTTTTTTCATTTTAAACCTCGCTAGAAAGAAATTTTATTTTTTTAGGTGTGCTTTAAATATTATATCTTATTGTTTCCTGAAGCATGGTTGATAAAAAATCTTTTTATAAAATTTGTTTTATTTACACTAGAAAGACCAATGTTTCTTAATAATCTTATATATAAATTATCAGATCGGAACAAATCTACAAAAAAATCCATAGACTTGAGCATCAATAAATTCATGTCTTTTCGCCTAATTTCATATTTTTTTAAAACTAAATTTTTGTCGAAATTGATTTTGCTTTGATAGGCTTTAATTATTTCTTCACAGAAGGCATCTGCATCTGCAAAACCTAAATTTATTCCTTGTCCGGCCAATGGGTGTATTGAATGAGCCGCATCTCCAATTAAAACCAAAGATCCAGAAATATAGTTTTCAAAGTGATGGTTAGATAAATTAAAGCTAAGAATATTGGAGTGTATATTTATTTCAGCATTGAGTTTTCTTTCAAAATAAGAAATATTTTTCTTTACGAAGTCTTCGATATTATTCTTTTTAATTCTCTTGTGATCTACTGACCAAACTATAGTGTGCGTTAATTCTTCCAGAGATGGCGGTAAAGGCATTATTGCAAATATCCCTCTTTCAGAAAAAATCTGATGCGCTGAATTTAAATCACCAAGGTTACATTTTGCAGTAAAAGTTATTGCTGTTTGTTCATAAAATGATGTAATGGGTTTTAATAACGATAATTTTGCAACATTTGAATTTCGTCCATCACATCCTGCAATAAATTGTGAATTAATTTCTTCGCTTCCAGATAACAAAATATTGCATATATTGTTAGAATCATTTTCTTTAAAGTTTTTGATCTCCGTTTCAAATAGTGTTCTTTCTTTTTCTCCTTTTTTTAATTCTGATTGAAGATCATTAAAATAACAAACATAAGAAAGATTATCTGAACCGATTTCCTCTGAAGAAAAATCTATTCTTCCAGAACCCTCACCATCAAAAACATTTATTTTTTTGATTTCAGCATATTTAATATCTATCCCAAGATCGTCTAAAAGTTTCTTTGAGTAAGGATTAAGTGTTAGTGTTCGTATATTTTCAGCTGCAGGCAAAATTGAAGCAGATTTTTCAATAATAAGAGATTCAATATCGTTATTGTTTAATCTCGATGAAATATAATTCCCAATAATTCCACCGCCGGATATTGTAACGATAGGGTTCACAGTTCTATGACATTAATGATTCAATTTCATGAGGGT
>TARA_Y200000002_G_scaffold127810_1_pt1 | contig 13959 bp, 12 predicted proteins | sample TARA_Y200000002 | Tara Oceans TARA_Y200000002 (sample SAMEA2619388) | marine metagenome | biome: marine biome (ENVO:00000447); feature: surface water layer (ENVO:00002042); material: "saline water (ENVO:00002010), including plankton (ENVO:xxxxxxxx)" | depth 5 m | reverse complement strand
ATATAATCATATTTAACTTCACTTGGTATACATCTCATCATCATGCTACCTGCCAGAGCAGGATAATTGAAAGGAAAATCTCTAAAAACAAATTTAACTTTACCGGTGTCGATATACTCTGATTTTAAATCCTCAAGAGTATCATTATGAAAATCAGCACAATGACTGCAAGACATAGAAGCATATTCAATTATAGTGATTGGAGCATCGATATCACCAATGTAAAAATCATTGTCAGTTATTTCTAAAACTGAATGATCGCCTGAATTTGCATTTAAAGAGAAAAATAGCAGGAAAATAAAGAATTGTGCAGTAATCTTGTTTATCATTATTTAATATCCTTTGTTATATTTGTTCCTAAATCAATAAGCGATTGTTTTAAATCATCATTTTTAAGTTTTTCAACTTCGTTGATAATTGATTTCTCATCATCACTTGTTAATTTTCTATCATTTAAAACTTTTGCCTTAACAACTGTTTTAGGTATGTAATTTTGTTGAATTCTCAAGTCAATTATTGCTTTATAGCCAAAATAACTATTAATTTTTTCAATTATGGTATCCTTATAATGTTGAAATTCTAAAGCAGCAGCAGGAGCAACACTCACATTAAGTTGATTTTTAAAAACAGTTTCACCAAATTCATTTTCATAGTCAGGTATTCTAGTTATATTTTTAGGTTCAGAAAATTCTCCAAAATAAGCCCCTGTAATTTCTGACCATTTAGATTGGACAATAAACTCAATTTTACCAAACTTTGAGGAGTAGTTTCTATTCACTTTCCTGATAGTATCGCCTATTGCCTGTGGAATAAAAGACCTTTTGATCTTGTTATTTTTTTTGTCCATATACATAAATAATTTATAGTACCTAATTATGAAAGCAATATGTTTAGCCAAGAAAAACAAGTAAAAACTTATTTACTTTCTTGGTATAAGAAAAATAGACGATCACTCCCTTGGCGCAAAAAAAATTCTAATGGATTGCTTAATCCTTACTATGTATTTGTAAGTGAGTACATGCTTCAACAAACAACAGTTAACACTGTTAAAATTCGCTTTAGACAATTCATTAAGAGATGGCCTACATTAAAAGTTTTAGCTAAAGCTTCCGAGCCTCAAATATTAGAATTTTGGTCTGGACTTGGATATTATTCAAGAGCCCGTAACTTATTAAAAGCAATAAAAATAATTAATAAAAATTTTAACAATAAAATACCCAATAACTATGATGAACTTATAATTCTTCCTGGAGTTGGTGATTATACTGCAAAAGCAATTTTAGGAATTGCATACAATCAACCTACAATGCCTACCGATGCCAATATTGAGAGAATACTTGTTAGACTTTTTGCAATTCAAAAGCCAATTACTAAAATAAAGAATGAGCTTAAAGGTTTAGCAGAAAAATTTATTTCTAGAAAATATTCTTCTGACCTTATTCAATCTTTTATGGATTTTGGTTCTATTGTATGTGTCCCACGAAATCCAAAATGTGAAGATTGTAATATTAATAATATTTGTGAGTCTAATAAAAAAAACATTTCAAATATTTTACCAATGAAAATAAAAAGAGAGTCAACTAAACCCATCAAGTATACAAGAGCATACGTATTAATAAACGAAAATAACGAAATCTTAGTCAGGAATAGGCCTAGTAAAGGTATGTTAGCTTCAATGTTGGAAGTTCCAAATGATAACTGGGTTAAAGATAAAAAATCTCTTTTGTCTGATCAATCTATTAATCATCTAAAAACAAAATTGTTTCATAAAGGTTCATTCGAATATTCCTTTAGTCACTTTGATTTAGAGGCAGATATTTATTATGGTAAAATTAAAAAGTCTGAAATAACTTCTTCAAAATGGATTAAGAAAAAAAATTATACTAAATCAGGCTTACCAACAGTGATGAAAAAAATAGTAGAGATTGCTATTTAACCTTTATTTAAAATATTTTTTAGCATTATCAAATAATTTATATCCATCTGCAAATTGATTATTTTGATAACTTTGCCACTCAGGTACATGATAATAATAAAATGCTCTTTCCGGATGAGGCATCATTGCTAAAACTTTTCCTGTTTTATCAGTAATCCCCGCAATATCGCTTTCGGATCCATTGGGATTATATGGAAATTCCAAATTGGCGAGTTTACTAAAATTTTTAACATACTGTAGTCCAATCATATTATTTTTTTTAATTGTATTAAGAATTTTTGAAGGTATTAAAAATTTACCTTCTTGATGCGCAATCGGTAAATGTAATTTTTGAATATCTTTAAGCCAGGGAGAGTTATTATTACTTACTTTTACATTTATCCATCGACACTGATAAATACCTGAGTCATTTTCAATAAGGGCAATATCTGGATTGTTTCTGCTTATTCCAGGAACTATACCTAAATTAGTTAAAATTTGGCATCCATTACAAATACCAATTACTAATTTATCCTTGTCTATAAATTTTTTTAAAACATCATTTAAATTATTCATTATTTTTTTTGCCATGGCATTTCCAGAACCAGTATCATCGCCGTAAGAAAATCCACCTGGTAGCGCAAATACTTGGCAATCATCTAGTTCTTTGGGATTTTTTATTAGATCATTTACGTGAATAATTTTTCCTTTAAAACCAACTGTTTCAAAGGCATGAAGAGTTTCTTCTTCGCAATTAATACCATATCCAGACAAGACTAGAACTTTCATAATCCTTTTATTTTTTTCTTATAAGATTTTTCAAAATTTGAAATGTTATCTGAGAAAGATTTATTTTTTTTAAAAAATTCTATTTTTTTTGAGTCAGTACATTTTCCAATTTCTACAAAATAAGAGTCTTTAAATATTTTTTTAAATATTGAAATTTTTTCTTTTTTTATCGATACTAAAATTCTACTTTGAGATTCTGAAAATAAAAATTCATCTGTAGAATTATTTTTATTTGAAGAAAGATTTATCTCTAAACCTTTTTGTGATGCAATTGCTAACTTTACTAACGTTATTCCAATACCTCCAACATCTACTCCAAGAGCTGAATTAAATAACTTTAAATCATTTGCTTTTTCAAAACTTTTATAAATTTTTAATGCTTTATTTGCATCAACAGTTGGATGTTTAGTATTATTTTTACCTATAAGTTTATCATATTCACTATTTAATAATTCATTTCGCGTCTCACCTAATAAAAAAATATGATCACCCACTTCTGGAGAAATTTTTGTTAGATGATTAATTTTATCTACAACACCAATAGAAGATATTAATAATGTCGGTGGTATAGATATTTTGATTGGATTTCCTTTTTTATCATACCCTTTAAAATCATTGTACATACTATCTTTACCAGAAATAAAAGGTGTCTGATATGCAACTGCATAATCATAACAACCTTTTGCAGCTTCTTTTAGTTGATATAATCGTTCTGGATCATCTGAACTACACCAACAAAAGTTATCAAGTATTGCTATTTTTTTTGTATTAGCACCCATAACAACTAAATTTTTCACCGCAGTATCAATTGAGCAGGCAGCCATCATATAAGGATCAGTTTCTGCATACTGAGGAAAAGCAGCTTGGGACAGAGCTATTGATTTTTCTTCCGTAAATAATGGCTTAATAGCAGTGGCATTACCAAAAACTCTTCCTTTTCCTTGCAGTGGTTTTATAATCGAAGTTGCTTGCACTTCGTGATCATATTGAGTGGAAATAAATTCCTTTGAAATTATGTTCGGACTTGAGAGTAGCATATGAATTTTTTTTATTATTGTTATTTTTTTTTCATTTTTTTTTATTCTTTTTTTATGTTTTGGTTTTGATGTTTTTAAATTAAGTTTAGGATATCCTTCGTGCAAGAATTCCATATCAAGTTTTAAAACATTAACTTTGTTAAACTTAACTATAGCTTTTTTTTCTTTTATAAATTTACCAATTACTGTAGCTTCGACACCCCTGTCTTTAAATTTTTTTATAACTTTATTTACATTTTGTTTTTTTACAGCAAGTGTCATTCTCTCCTGTGACTCAGATACCCAAATTTCCCAAGGATATAATCCTTGATATTTTAGAGGAACTTTTTCAAGGTTAACTTCAAAACCTCCACTTTCTTTTGCCATTTCTCCAATTGATGATGATAATCCTCCTGCACCATTATCTGTAATACTTGTATAAAGATCCTCATTGCGAAGTTCCTTGATGATAACATCTGATAGTTTTTTTTGGGTAATAGGATCACCAATTTGCACGGCAGATACTGGACTGTTTGGATCAAGTTCCTCAGATGAAAACGTAGCACCGTGAATACCATCTTTTCCAACCTTACCACCAACCATAATTATTGAGTCACCTGGATTAGCTTTTTTCTTATGTGATAATTTTCCTTTAATTTTTCGAGGGATCAATCCAACAGTTCCACAAAATACAAGTGGCTTTCCTGCAAAACGATCATCAAAATAGATAGTGCCTTGAGGAGTAGGTATACCAGAACAATTGCCTCCTACACGTACCCCACTAATAACACCATTTGCAATGTAATTAGCAGGAAGCATTGGATCCTGATTATTTTTTTGTCTAAATAATTTGTAATCTTTATCGGCAAAGGCGAGATAATAAGCGTAAGTATTAGCAATAGGTTTCGCTCCTTTTCCAAAACCTAGACAGTCTCTATTAACCCCAACTATACCAGTTATAGATCCACCAAAAGGATCTAAAGCTGATGGTGTGTTATGAGTTTCTACTTTATGACATACCAACCAATCTTTATTGAACTCAATACCGCCAGCATTATCGGTAAATAAAGATACACAAAATTTATCTTTTCTTTTTTTAATTATTTTAGTTGTTGCACCTTTAATATATTTTTTAAATATACCTTCTTTAATATTATCAATTTTACCTGAAAAGATTTTATGTTTACAATGTTCAGACCAAGTTTGAGCCAATGTTTCTATCTCTACATCTGTTGGCAGGCGATTTATTTTTTTAAAATAATTTCTTATTGTTCTTAGAGACTCAAGATCTAATCCTAGAGTCCCTCGTCTTGTTTTATTTTTTTCTTCAATCCCTAGTTTTCCAATAGATGCTAAATCATTATCACTAATATCTAAATTAATATCTTTTTTAATGTATTGTTTTTTTGGAAGCTTTACTTGTTTTAGTGAAAATTTATTATTTACAAAAAATTTTTTGTAATCACTATAGGAATAAATTTTAATTGTTTGTATTAATGGATTTGCTTCTTTTTTTGCTATTTTTTCTATTTCTTTTCTCTGTCCACGCAGTAAGAAAAACTTTGATGAGCCAACACGGAAATCTTTTATTTCATTTTTTAAATTATCATTGATTATTTCTTTTGTTGTACTTGCTATATTATCAGTAACACCTGGCAAATAATTGATTTCAAGCACCCAACTAAAGTTAGATAGTTTTTTTGTGAAGTTTTTTTTCGTTAATATTATCTGTGAGACTTTATTTGATAATAATTTGCTTATAATGGTAAATTTAGAAGAATTTAGATTTTTATTAAAATGGTATCCATCAATTGTTTTTATAGATTTGTTGCCATACTCAGTTTGAAGAGCAGCTTCTTTTCCTGTTCTTTCAACAGAGATAATCTGAATTGTGTTAGCCATTATAAGTACGAATCAATTTAATTTAATATATTAATAGTTTACTCAACAACGATTCGTTTAATACTTATTAATTATGACAACATATAAAGAAGCAGGTGTCGATATTGAATCTACTGATGCTTTAGTGGAAGATATATCCTCATTGAGTCAGACAACAGCACGCCCTGGTATTTATGAGGGAATTGGTGGCTTTGGAGGTATATTTGATTTAAAAAAATGTGGTTATGATGATCCTCTCTTAGTTTCAGGCACTGATGGCATAGGCACAAAAATTCTCCTAGGAATAGAAACAGATATTTTAGATGGCTTAGGTCATGATCTTGTAGGTATGTGTTTGAATGATGTGCTTTGTCACGGAGCTGAGCCTTTATTTTTTTTAGATTATTATGCATCATCAAAGATTGATAAAAAATCTTTTTTAAGAATTATGAAGAGTATTACTGAGGCGTGTAAAATTAATAATTGCATGCTTTTAGGTGGTGAAACTGCTGAGATGCCTGGCCTGTACAAAGAAAACGATTTTGATTTTGCTGGTTTTTGTGTTGGTGCTGTTGAAAGAAAAAAAATACTTCCAAAAAAAAATGTAATGAAAGAGGGAGACTTACTCTTTGGAATTAAATCTTCTGGCTTTCATTCAAATGGATATTCTCTAATTAGAAAAGTACTTCGTGATACTAAAGTAGAATTAAATTCTTCTACAGATTTTAATTCCAATTTTAAAACTAACGCCACAGCACTTATGGCTCCAACAAGATTGTACTATCCTTATTTAAAAAAATTACTTGAAACTGATCTATTAAATGGAATTTCTCATATTACAGGTGGAGGTATAACAGGTAATGTTCCAAGAATGCTTCCAGAAGAATTATCTGCAAATATTAATAAAGATCTTTTTTTTAAAGACGATATATTTGAATGGTTTAAAAATTTATCAAATATTTCAAATGATGAAATGTACAAAACGTTTAATTGTGGTCTAGGCCTTGTAGTATCTGTTGCTAAAGAAAATTATGATCAATTTATTGATGTTATACAAAATGAAAACCTAGAAATTTTTGAAGTAGGTCTAGTTGAGGCTGCAAACTCTGTAAGGTGCAAGATTAGTTGAAAAAAATTAATACAGCAATTTTTATATCTGGTAGAGGTTCCAACTTAGAGTCGTTAATAAAATTTTCTCAAAGAAAAAATTGCTCATTTAAAATAGCAGCGGTAATTTCCAATAATAATAAAGCAAAAGGTTTAAATATTGCTAAAAAAAATAATATTCCTATTGTTTGTTCAATTACTAAAAAATCATTTGAAAATAATGTAGAAAAGTATTTGCATGAAATTAACCTGATATGTTTGGCTGGTTTTATGCAAATTCTCTCGTCAGATTTTGTAAAACAGTGGCATAGACGTTTACTAAATATTCACCCATCTTATTTACCAGCTTTTAAAGGATTGAATGCTCAACAGCAGGCAATTGACTCAAATGCTGATTATTCTGGTTGTACTGTTCATTATGTTTCACCAAAAATTGACTCAGGACAGATTATTCTTCAAAAAAAAGTTAAAATTCTCAAGAAAGATAATACCGAATCACTCTCAAAAAAAATATTGATACATGAACACAAAATTTATCCTAAAGCTGTTGAAATGGTATCAAAAAAATTACTAAGTAAAATGAAATAAATGAATAATATTTCAACCAAAAAAATTATTGATGATGAAAAAAAATATCTCACATACTTAAAAAAACTCAACAAACATAATAGTCATTTTCCACGCTTTAAAGAGGAATGCGGTGTATTTGGAATTAGTGGCTCAAAAGACGCTGCAGCCTTAACTGCTCTTGGACTTCACGCTCTCCAACATCGAGGACAAGAAGGCTGTGGTATCGTTACTTATGATGGATCATCATATCATTCAGAAAGAAAATTTGGCCTTGTGGGTGATAATTTTACCAAAAAGAAATCTTTGGAAAAACTTAAAGGAAAAATTGCTATAGGTCACAATCGTTATTCTACGACAGGGGGAGAAACTATACGAAATATTCAACCTTTCTATGCCGACTTACACGGAGGCGCTATAAGTATTGCTCATAATGGTAATCTTACCAATGCTCTTTTATTAAGAGAGCAAATGGTAAGAGATGGTGCTATTTTTCAAACAACTTCTGATACTGAAACTATTGTTCAACTTGTTGCTCGTTCTAAAAAAAAAGATATTGTAAATAAAGTCATTGATGCTCTAATGCAAATCCAGGGAGGATATGCTCTTTCTATTATCGCAAATGGAACTTTAATTGGCGCAAGAGATCCACTTGGTATTCGTCCATTAGTATTAGGAAAATATAAACGATCCTATATTTTAACATCTGAAACATGTGCATTAGATATAATCGGTGCAAAGTTTGTTCGAGAAATAGAAAATGGTGAAGTGGTGATAATCAAGGATAATAAAATTGAGTCAAGGCGACCTTTCCCAAAAAAAAATAAGAGACCATGTGTTTTTGAATATATTTATTTTTCTAGACCCGATAGTATTTTAAATGGACAAACAGCATACGAATATAGAAAAAATCTAGGAACCTATCTTGCAAAAGAAACTGATATAGAACCAGACGTTGTAGTTCCAGTTCCAGACTCCGGTGTACCGGCTGCACTTGGATATAGTCAAGAGTCTAAAGTTCCTTTTGAATTGGGTTTAATTCGAAACCATTATGTGGGTAGGACTTTTATTGAGCCTACTCAACAAATAAGAAGCTTAGGTGTAAAACTAAAACTTAATCCAAATCAAAGTTCTATAAAAAACAAAAAGGTAATACTAATAGACGATTCACTTGTAAGAGGAACAACGTCGCATAAAATCATAAAAATGCTTTACGATTTTGGAGCAAAAGAAATTCATATGCGCATTGCATCTCCAGCTATAAAGTTTCCAGATTTCTATGGGGTCGACACTCCAACACAGGAAGAATTATTAGCGGCAAACAAAAATCTGGAAGAAATGCGTAAATATATCGGAGCAAAAACACTTAAATTCTTATCTTTGGATGGTTTGTACAAGGCACTTGGATACGATGAGCGGAATAATGAAAATCCTCAATTTACAGATCATTACTTTACAGGGGAGTATCCAGTTAGACCTTTAGATTATCTTAATGACGAAAGTCTAAAAAAATTATCTTTCTTGAGCCTTGCTTCAAACAATTAATAAAAATGATTTAGCCATTAAATGAATGTTTTAGTTATTGGCAATGGTGGAAGAGAGCACGCATTATGTTTAGGCATTAAAAATTCTTCAAAATGTGAAAATCTTTTCTGTATGCCTGGAAGTGATAGCATTAAAGAAATTGCTACATGTGTGGACTATGATGTTACTAATCATCAAAGTATAGTTGATTTTTGTGAAGATAATAAAATTAACTTAGTCGTTATCGGACCCGAACTCCCACTCACACAAGGATTGACAGATAGCTTATCGCAAAATTCTATTTTAGTTTTTGGTCCTGATCAAAAAGGTGCTGAATTAGAAAAATCAAAACAATTTACAAAAGATATATGTAAAACCCTTAACATTCCCTCAGCTAATTATGCTGTTTTTAGTAATTATGATGAGGCTATACAATTTTGTAAAAACCATCAATATCCCCTTGTAATTAAAGCGGATGGTTTAGCAGCAGGTAAGGGTGTTATTATATGTGAAACTTTTGATGAGGCTGAAAAAGCTATCTCTAAATGTTTTAAAGATAAAGCTTTTGGAGATGCTGGATTAAAAATTGTCATAGAAGAATTTTTGGTAGGTGAAGAAATAAGCTTATTTGCTCTAGTTGATAAGAGTGGATTTGTATTGCCTTTGACGACTGCGCAAGATCATAAAAAAATTTTAGAGGGTGAAAAAGGCTTAAACACAGGAGGAATGGGTGCTTACACACCAGTTCCCTCTATTAGTAATGAAAAAATGAAACAATTATCTGATCAATTTATAAAACCTATTGTTGAATATCTGGCAAAAGAGGGAATAAAATATCAAGGGATGTTTTATGCTGGTTTAATTCTGGCAAAGGAAGGGCCAAACTTATTAGAAATAAATGTTCGATTTGGCGACCCTGAAACGCAAGCCATCATTCCTCTTTTACAAACCGATTTGCTAGAACTTTTACACGCATCAGCTTCAGGTTCCCTTAGTGATATTACTGATATTCATTGGAAAGATAAAACAGCAATGACTGTTGTTATGGCATCAAAAGGATATCCAGAAAATTTTCAAAAATTAACACCTATTAAAAATTTGCAAAATTTGAAATTATCAGATCAGGAATATGTTTATCATGCAGGTACTAAATTTATAAACAATGAATGGCTCTCAAATGGTGGTAGAGTATTGAATATCACTTGTATAGGGAGTGATTTACTGACGATTAGAAAAAATATCCATCAAGTAATTGAACAAATAGAATGGGATCAAGGTTATTATCGAAAGGATATTGGATGGAGATATCTAAGTGAGTAAAGAAAACATCGTAGAAGGAAAAACGAAAACAATAGAAAAAACTGATGACGTCAATATTGTTCGCATGGTGTCAAAAGATTTTTTAACAGGAGGTGATGCTGCTAAAAAAGAAGAAATAAAAGATATTGGCAAACTTAAAACACAGCAAGCAGCAAATGTTTTTAAAATGCTCTCCAAAAAAGGAATACCTGTTTCATATATTAGCAGGGACACACCAAATTCAATTTTATCTTATCGTTGTAATATGCTTCCTTTAGAATTTGTTGTTCGACGATATGCATGGGGAAGTTATTTAAATAGAAATTTAGAATATAAAAAAGATACTAACAATCCGTACAAGTTTGAAAAACTTGTATGGGAAATTTTTCATAAGCATGCTGTTGTTATGCCTCCCCACGTCGAGCATCCTACACAAATGACTGAAAATGAAGCACGAAGACAATTTTTAAAAAATGGGAAATGGGAAGAGGGAGTTTTTACAGATCCTTTTGTTAAAGTTGATCAAAACTGGACATTATATTCTGCTAAAAATCCCATTAATAATAATGAATTGATGGAAACAAAAAAATTATTATCAGATGATGATCTAAATATTGCGATACATAAAATAATTCTTCCTAGTTTTGAGTTCATTGAAAAAAATTGGAAAAAAATTGAAACAATTGATGGTCCTATTCATTTGGTAGATATTAAGTTTGAGCTTGGCTTTAAAACAATTGATAATTCTTTAGTTTTATCTGACGTTATTGATAATGACAGTTGGCGAATATGGCCTGGGGGAAATCCAGACAAACAACTGGATAAACAATCTTTTCGTGAAGGTGAAAATTTAGATAATGTAGCAAATAAATACCAATTAGTTACAGAATTAACTAATCAATTTGTAAATCAATAACAGTTATTTTTCTATAGTTGTTAAGTGGCCCATTTTTCTTTTATTTTTAATTTCTTTTTTTAAATAATCATAAAAAAATTCATTATCGTTAAAGTCTTTATTTCTATACGGTGTAATGTCATCACCAATCAAATTTATCATTTTCGCATTGTAGATTTTTTGCGTTTTAATTTTTTCTAAACCACATACAGCTCTGACATGGTTTTCAAATTGACTTATATTATGGGAATTAATTGTTAAATGACCAGAATTATGAACTCTTGGTGCAATTTCATTGGCATATAAATTATCATTTTGATCGATAAATAATTCCACGCATAAAGTTCCAATATAATCTAAATTTTCAACAATTTCCTTTGCCCAATTATATGATTTATTCAATATTTCTTCTGAGATATCACTTGGAATTTTAGAATATTTTAGAATTTGATTTTCATGAACATTTTCTATTGGTTCATATATTTCATAACTATCAACACCGTACCTCGTAATTATTACTGAAATTTCTTTTTTTAAATTTATTAATTTTTCTAAAATGTATTCTTTACTAAAATCAATTTCATTATCTATATCATCAAGAGTGTTTATTTCATATTGACCTTTACCATCATAACCTAATGTTGTCGTTTTAAGTAAACCGGGGAGTAGATGAGTGTGTTCTTCAATTTTGCTATTACTTTCAATTGGAACATATGCTGTAGTATTTATATTATTTTTATTAAGAAAATTTTTCTCCGTTAATCTGTTTTGAACTAATTTATTAATTTCAGGATTTGGTAAAACAGTAATTTTTTCATTAATTTTTTTTAATATAGAATAGGGAATATTTTCAAACTCATACGTTACAACATCAACATTTTGTAAAAATGTATTTATCGTATCTTCATTATCATATTGCCCAAATATAAACTCTGTTGCAAAATTTTTTCCTGGTGCATCAGGGTCATCACTTAAAATTTTAGTATTTATTTCAAGTTTTTTTGCTGCATCAGCTAATAAGCTTCCTAATTGACCACCGCCAATTATTCCAAGAGTTGGTTTTTTCATGAATTAAGGTTTTTGTTTAACTGCTTTTGTTTGTTTATTTCTATAATTATTCAAATTTCTTTTAATCTGCTTATCAAAAAGAGAAATAATAGATGCCGCATATAAACCTGCATTCATTGCACCGTCTTCACCAATAGCAACAGTCCCAACAGGAATACCTCTTGGCATCTGAGCTATGGAAAGCAAGCTATCCAATCCCTTTAATTTTCTACTCTCAACAGGAACACCTATAACAGGAATAGAAGTCAGCGAAGCTATCATACCAGGTAAGTGGGCAGAACCTCCAGCGCCAGCAATAATTATAGAAATATTATTTTCTTCTGCAGATTTAGCAAACTTAAACATGCGATCTGGTGTCCGGTGTGCAGACACAATTTTAGTTTCAAATTTTACCTTTAAAATCTTTAAAATTTTTTCACACTTTTTCATTGTTGCATAATCAGATTTACTACCCATGACTATTGCAACTTTATGTTGGGGTTTTGTTGTTTTCATTAATTTTTATTATTCTATCAATTCAATAATGATTCGATACATTATTACATAATTACATCATGCACATTACTCTCACGTGCACCAGCTTTTGATATAAAAACAAATTTACAATTTCCCTGCATTTTTTTTATTGTTTGGTGGCCTGTGTATCCCATTGATGATTTAAGACCTCCAACAAGTTGATAAACGAGATCTTTTGTTTTCCCTTTATAGGGAACCATTCCTTCAACTCCTTCTGCAACAAGTTTTTTTGCATTTTTCGTTTCTTCTTGTGAGTAGCGATCAAATGATCCTTTCTGCATGGCGCCAACTGAACCCATGCCGCGATAAGATTTATATTTATTCCCCTTAATGGATAAAAGTTTTCCAGGTGACTCTTCTGTTCCTGCTAACAGCGAACCTATCATACATGCTGATGCCCCTCCAGCTATTGCCTTCGCAATATCACCAGATGTTTTAATACCTCCATCAGCAATAACAGGTATCTTGTATTTCTTTGCCACTTCAAAGGTATCCATCACGGCAGAAAGTTGTGGTATTCCAACCCCAGTCACAATTCTTGTGGTGCAGATTGATCCAGGGCCAATGCCTACTTTAATAATATCAACACCAGCATTGATTAAATCTTTTGCAGCTTTTTTAGTAGCAATATTTCCGACAACGAGTGGAATTTTTTTTAGAATTTTTTTTGCTTTATCAATAAATTGAAGTGTAGTTTTAGTGTGAGCATGCGCCACATCTATAAAGACTATATCAACACCAGCTTTTAATAAAGCTTGCAATCTTAAGTAGGCATTATTTTCAACACCAATGGCAGCACCAACAGCAATTTGATTATTTGAATTAATAACAGCTTGTTTATACAAATTTTTATTAATTTTATAATTATGAACCTTAAGGACTTCATCACTTTGTTTTTCGATCGGCATATTTCGGTGAATTACGCCAAGACCTCCATTGAGAGATAAGTTAATGGCCATTTTGTTTTCTGTAACCGTGTCCATTGCTGCAGATATTATAGGTATATGTAATTTTAAGTTACCAAGAGTGGTTGAAGTTATAACATCTTTAGGCTTAATTTCAGAATAAGCAGGAGAAAGTAGTACGTCGTCAAAAGTAACTGAATAGTTTGTATTTATTTTATAGACCATTTCCAAATGTATTTATTTTGTTTCGATTTGTTAAGTAAATAGTTCATAATTTGAGATAAAAAGGCCTAAAATCTAATTTGTAGTTGTAATAAAGAATAAATTTATATTATATTTTCTTATGAAATTTATATTTTTCTTCTTAACTATTGTTCTTGTCAATGCAGGTTTTGCTTCTGATAAAAAAGAAGGCAGATTTTTTGAAGACCAACCAGATGTTACCGACGATTATCAAATTCATTTTATTTATATGCT
>TARA_Y200000002_G_scaffold130399_1_pt1 | contig 13969 bp, 24 predicted proteins | sample TARA_Y200000002 | Tara Oceans TARA_Y200000002 (sample SAMEA2619388) | marine metagenome | biome: marine biome (ENVO:00000447); feature: surface water layer (ENVO:00002042); material: "saline water (ENVO:00002010), including plankton (ENVO:xxxxxxxx)" | depth 5 m | reverse complement strand
GAGGACCAAGAACTAGATTTGGCCACACTTTCATTTACATTTAATATCCAAGATGCTGGAATATATAATATAGACGAATTGGATACTTCGATAGAATTTAAAAATTACTTGGGTGATGTGTTACAAAGTATTGTAACTGATAGTATCAAGGAAAAAGCAAAGAATGGATATAACGAATCAACTACCGACTCACATTCTGAGTCATCTCCTCAATAACGAGGAATACTGTAGACGGGTAATACCGTATTTACAAAAAGATTATTTTGAAGGACAGCATAGAACTGTATTTGATTTAATTGTAAAATTTGTAGCCAAACATAATAAATTACCTACTGGTAGAATCCTAGATTTAGAATTACGTAAACTAGATGCACCCGAAGATATATTAAATAATGCTGCTAGTCTTATATCAGAAATTAAAGAAAAGACAGATGTCGATACCGATTACATTATAACCGAATCTGAAAAATGGTGTAAGGATAGAGCTGTATATAATGCCATTATGGATTCAATCCAGATTATTGATGGTAAAAATCAAGACCAAACAGAAGGCGCGATACCAGAAATATTATCATCAGCCTTAGGCGTATCATTCGATCAGGCAATTGGCCATGATTATATAGATAATTCAGACGACAGATATGATTTTTACAATAGGGTAGAAAATCGTATCCCATTTGATTTGGATTATATGAACAAGATTACAAAGGGTGGTTTACCTAATAAAACATTGAACATTGCTTTGGCAGGAACTGGTGTGGGTAAATCATTATTTATGTGTCATTGTGCAGCATCCGTGCTTGAACAAGGTAAGAATGTCCTGTATATTACTATGGAAATGGCTGAAGAAAGAATTGCAGAAAGAATAGATGCCAATCTTATGGATTTACCAATACAGCAACTTGAATCATTACCTAAAAAGGTATTTGATACTAAGATAGAAAAGATTGCTAAGGCGTCAGTTGGTAAATTAATTATTAAAGAATACCCCACAGGTGCTGCTCATACTGGACATTTTAGAGCGCTACTCAACGAATTAAAACTTAAAAAGAATTTTAGTCCCGATATGATTTATATCGACTATCTAAATATTTGTGCATCTTCCCGTATGAAAGGTATGGGTGGAAGTATAAATAGTTATACCTACATCAAGGCTATTGCAGAAGAAATGCGTGGACTTGCTGTAGAGTTTAACGTCCCTATTGTTTCGGCAACACAGACCACAAGGTCTGGATTTAGTAATACTGATGTCGGACTAGAGGACACTTCGGAATCATTTGGTTTACCTGCTACGGCAGACCTAATGTTTGCTCTTATTTCAACAGAGGAACTAGAGGAACTTGGCCAGATACTGGTAAAACAATTGAAAAACCGGTATAATGATCCTACCAAGTACAAGAGATTTGTAATTGGCGTCGATCGTTCCCGCATGAAACTATATGATGTTGAAGAAAGTGCTCAGGCAGATTTAATTGCTGACAGCACTATCCCCGATAAACCAATTGCAACGTGGGGGGATAGAGAAAGTAAAGACACGTTTGCAGACTTCAAAATATAGGAGAAATATATGGATATGTTACTAAACGCAAAAGATTGGGTTATGGATAGAGTAGGAGAAAGAACATCAATTGATGGTCTTGGGCTTATTGTAATCTGTGGCTCTGTTATTTTATTTGGCGGAATTGCCAAACTACTCGCATGGGTAGGCCTCGCATGGGGCGTTTACACTTTGGTAAAGAGTGACTAATATATGTTTAATGTGAAACTTATATCATATAGTCAACCACCTGCAGATAGTGAACTTTCGGAAGACCTACTGCAGATGGTTGCATTTTGTGCAAGGGTAAGTAACCCTTCTAATCAAAATAACGAACAAACGGCTGAGAAGCTTGTAAAATATCTAATCAAGCACAAGCACTGGTCTCCATTAGAAATGGTAAGTGCCTGTCTTGAGATTGAAACCACAAGAGACATAGGTAGACAAATACTGCGTCATCGTTCTTTTTCATTCCAAGAGTTTTCTCAAAGATATGCCAATCCTACAGAGGATATGGAATTTATTACTAGAGAAGCTAGACTCCAAGATGCAAAGAATAGACAGAACAGTGTAGAAATACCCATGGAAGACTCTATTAATTATGTATGGGAATCATATCAAGAAGTTGTAATCGAAAGATGTAGACAAGCTTATGAATGGGCCATTCAGGCTGGTATTGCTAAAGAACAAGCAAGAGCAGTATTACCTGAAGGGTTAACCATGTCCCGTATGTATGTAAATGGAACTCTTCGTTCTTGGATTCATTACGTCCAATTAAGATCCGAAAATGGTACCCAGAAGGAGCATATCGAAATAGCGAAAGCAGTTGGTGATGTTATTTACCAAATCTTTCCATTAGACGATATAATTTAAACTAAAAACACTGCGCCCGTAGCTCAATAGGATAGAGCAACGGCCTTCTAAGCCGTAGGTTAGAGGTTCGATTCCTCTCGGGTGCGCCAATATAAGGAAATACAATGCTGTATGTAGATTACAATTTTATGATTGATGAGCTCGGTTTAAGAATGACCGATACACACCCTGATGAAATTTTAAAAATAGAAGGAACTCCATTTAAAATAGGAGATATATTTGTACTAACCCAGGATTCATCAGGTGCAATGTTCTTTCGTAAAACACAGGATAAGAAGTGGACCATTCGCGGGTCTGATGGTGTAAAACAATTAAATTTATTTTAAAAAAGTGTTGACAAAGTACTTAGGATTTGATATAATATACTTATATTAAATAATAAGGAGTAAATATGTCAAACGAAGTAAATGAAATGTTAATGGAAAACATTCTGGCAGATGTATGTGAAATGGCTTCCGATGATATTTGGAATGTAATTAACGACATTGCAAGTAATTATGGGATAGATAAACTTCCATACTGTAAGGATAATGATACTTTTATTGATAGACTGGTTGAACTAAGGTTCGAAGCTCTCTGTAGATAAAACCAACGTCACCTATTGGACGTATTAAAGCAATGAGGGGTTGTCAACCGAGAAGGCCGCAGGAACATGAGAGAGATTCCATTTTATTATTATTGGAGATATTATGAATTATATTGGATCACTTCGATACGACCCGTCTGGTCGTAAAAGAAAAACCACTTCACTTAAACCAAAACGCAAAGTAAAACCCGCATTTAAGTCTTATACACCAGAAAAATCTTACGCACAAATACAGATGGAAGAATTTAATAAGAAATATCCATCTTGGACTGGCAAGTCTGAATATCAATGTGGTAAAGATGATTCTTGGAAAAAAGAAGCTTCTAAAAATTTCACAGTTGCCCCTGCATATAACAAGGGTGCATACCAAGTTATCCCTAGTAAGGATATACAACATATAGGAAAGTAATAATGTGTGGCGGATATACAGGAGAACATGACCAAATGGCTTTTAAAGTAACGGCAAAAGAAAAGAAAACAGAAAAGATAATTGCTGAATATATCTTTGAATCATTAAAAGAGGCTACAAAATTTCACGCCTCTATGGTGGGTAAAGGATATTTTTCAGTAATGGAACGAATTTATGTTTGAATATATCATATTTTTAATATGTATTATGGGATGTGGATATCAAGCATACCATATAGGGATTAGGGTTGGTGCTGAAAAGGCCATAACTAAATTACATGAAACTAAAATTATAGCATTTGATAGAACGGGTAATATAACACCCAACCCTTTTTATCTATTTGACACGCCTGAAGAGGAAGTTGATAACTAAAATGTTATAAATAGATATGTCACATACTTTAAGGGGCTATCAATGAGACGTTTTGGTCAACATTACAGACAAGAAATAAGAGAAGATTTATCTAATCTTAAATTTACAGGCAATGAAAAGAAATTTGCTTTAGACTTATTGTCGGATATAGATGATCAAATCGGGTCAATCAATTCTGAAATAGAATACGATACAAGACCTAAGAAACAAACAGGGAAAAGACTAGCCATATCACAATTAATTGATGATAAGGATAGAGAAAAGTTTACTGCTCTTGCAAATAAAATAATTGATGACCACCCCGAACTATCTAGAGGCCAGGTCCCTGGTGCTCGTAAAGAAAAAGATTATGCAATTCAATATAATGAATTAGACAAAACAATTTACGTTAACGTAAGACCTACTGGAAAAAGAAGTGCTGCTGGGGATGACCCTAATGAATTAATGACTGCGGCACTATGTGTATTTCCTAAACAACATAAAATAACCAATTCAGATGAAATGGATGCTCTTATAGAATTAGTAAGAGGTCAACTGAAAAAGGTTAAGGGATATAAACAAGGTCAAGTTGATGCTTTGAAAGGTGATTATCCAAATCTATGTCAAGCCGTTTCTGCAGCTAATGCAATAATTAGTGCAGGTTATGGTGGAGCAGATATGGTTTATTTAACAGGCCAAGCCTGGGATGATGATGTAAAACAATTTCAAAGAACTAAATACGGAATGACAGATTTTAACTCTTCTGATTTTATTATTAGAAAGGGTAAAAAATATTTAGGAGTTTCGTTAAAGAAAAAACCAAGGATTACAACAGGTGATCCTACTCTCATTAATAAAGCTTTTTCTAGCCTTTTAAATGGTTCTCCAGAACTGAAAAAGGTAAGAGAAGGTATTGAAAAAGATGCTGGTAATTTTTATGTGCATGTGATAAAACTAGCAGCGAGACTTAAAGTCCTATCACCCGAATTAATGAAAGACCTAAAGAAAGAAAGACCAAACAATAAAAATTGGAAACAATACGTACAGAGAATACCAAACGACTTGGTAAATAGAGTATTAAAAGGCAAAAGAACATTATTTAAAGTAATGGGTAAAACCATTATGGATAATGGAGACTTAATTGCAAATCAGTTAGTACAATTAATATTTAAAGCTGATTTAAAAGAACTAAAACAATTTGATTTTGATTTTACATTGGTTACGGGGATAGGTGACTACGGCCCATCAAAAGGCGTAGTAGTAGAAAAGGGGGAATATAAAGACATTGATTCAGTAACATCACAACTGGACGATTTATTCACTCAAGGCAAACCCAAAATGATATTCACTCCAGGTGCTAAACAAGCATTCGAACCTGGTGCAACAGCTGCCAATTTAAAATTCGATTTAATGATTGGTAAAGTCACAGTATGTAATATAATACTAAGATATAAGGGAGACTTTAGAAGTGCTCCTAATTTTAATGCTACTATGACAAATGAATTTAAAAAATTATATAAAGGATAATTAATGAAATCATTAACTGGATACTTATCAGAGGCCGCAGGCAAAAATACTCATATGACTCATATTGAGGATTTGATACTTGACGGTGGAGTTAAGGGGGCGCGCCAGGCTATCCTAGCGCTAAGAAGTCTGAGGGATATGTTGAGTGGTAATTCCAAATCACCTGTGGATATCACTGTTAAATGGGACGGCGCCCCCGCCGTATTTGCTGGAGAGGATCCAAGAGATGGATCCTTTTTTGTAGCAAAGAAAGGAATTTTTAATGCTGATCCTAAAATTTATAAGTCACATGAAGATATTAAAGCAGATACTTCTGGTGACCTTACTAAGAAATTAATACTAGCATTTGATGAGTTACAAAAATTAGGCATTAAAGGAGTTATTCAAGGTGACTTCATGTTTGATAAATCGGACTTAAAGAAGGAGCGAATAGATGGAGTCAGTCATATTGTTTTTCATCCTAATACCATTGCTTATGCTGTCCCTACTGACAGTGCACTTGCTAAAGAGATTACAAAGGCTAAAATAGGTATTGTATGGCATACAACCTATAGTGGAGCAACATTTGAAACTATGAAAGCAGAATTTGGAAGAGAAATAGTACCGAAATTAAGGGCGTCAAGTAGTGTATGGATGCAAGATGCCACTCTCCCAGACCTATCTGGTACTGCTACTTTTACTGCAAAAGAAACTGCTGAAGTGACAAAGAAACTATCTGCCGCTGGTAAATTATTTAAACAGATATCAGCATCAACATTAAAAGAAATAGAATCAAACAAAGAATTAAATTTAATTATTAACATTTATAATAATAGAAAGGTTAGAGAAGGCCAAAGAATTTCTGATACTAAAAAACATGCCACAGGGTTAGTCATGTTTGTCAACGATAGATATGCAAAAGAAATCGATAAACGTTCTTCACAGAAAGGTAAAGACGTACAAATAACTAAAAGAGATGAATTATTAAAGTTTTTTAGTAAAGGTAATATAAAAAACCTGCAAAAAGTGTTTGAATTGCAGAATTTAGTGGTGGATAGTAAATTAATTATTATAAATAAACTTAATAGTCTCAATAAAATTGGGACATTTGTAAAGACTAAATCCGGATTTAGAGTAACCAACCCAGAAGGTTTTGTTGCTATTGATCGAATGGAAGGTGGAGCTGTTAAACTTGTTGATAGATTGGAATTTTCTACTAACAACTTTAGCAAAGATATTATAAAAGGTTGGGACAATCCTAACTAATATGGGTAACCGAGGATACAATGTTAACTCTTAAAGAACACATAGCACTAGATGAAGCTTTGAATCTGGCACAGCGCCAGAAAATGAAAGCGGCATTTAGAAGAAATAAGGCTAAGATTCTAAGAGGCCGTAAGAAAGCGGCAAAGAAACTCGCTTCCCCAGAAAAGTTAAAGGCCCGAGCAACTAAGGCGGCCCGAACCCTTTTAATAAAAAAAATCCTAAAGAATAAAGACAAGTCTGCATTATCTTTTGCTGCACGTGCAGAATTAGAAAAGAAACTTGCTAAGAAAAAAGGTGCAATTAGTAAAATTGCTAAGAAACTTTTGCCTAGAATAAAAAAGGCTGATAGAGAAAAGTTAAAAACAAAAACCCCTGGGAATGAACAAGCATGAGTAATTTTATAAGATTTAGCGAATATTTAAAAGAGGCAAAAGGTGAAATGACCTTTGTGTTCGGACGTTTTAATCCTCCAACAACAGGGCATGAAAAGTTGTTCGAGCAATTAAAAAAGGCTTCTGGCGGTTCTTATAGAATATATGCCTCCAAATCACAAGATCCTAAAAAGAATCCTCTTACATTCAAGCAAAAAATAAAATTCCTTAGAAAAATATTTCCTAAACATGCACGTTCAATCATGGCAGATAATGATGTAAGAACGGTATTGGACATAGCAACTAAATTATACGACCAAGGATATACGAAAGTAAATATGGTCGCAGGTTCAGATAGGGTAAAAGAATTTTCAATACTACTTAATAAATATAATGGCGTAAAATCTCGTCATGGATTCTACGAATTTAAGGATCAGATTAAAGTAGTTTCAGCAGGAGATAGAGATCCAGATGCAGAAGGAGTGACAGGGATGTCTGCTTCTAAAATGAGAGCAGCTGCAGCAGATAACGATATGGCATCATTTGCCAAAGGACTACCTAAGAATGTAGATCCTAAAGAATTATTCCTTACTGTAAGAAAAGGCATGGGTCTTAAAGAACAGAAGATAGAAATAAAGCTAGACCCAGTATCTGAAAAACGAGAAGAATACGTTGAAGGTAAACTATTTAATGTTGGTGATATTGTTGCTCTAAAAGAAACAAACGATGTTGGCACTATTAAGGTATGTGGATCCAATTATCTTATAGTAGAATTTGGAGAATGGAAAAAGAGAGTCTGGCTTGATAAAGTAGATTTATTAGAAAATTGTGGCGGAGTAGGAGAACCTGGAGTTACCAAGAAATATAAAAATACTACACCAGGCGAAACAGTTTCCGAAGACGATGAAAAATTGAAAGGTGGATACTATAAAGGAATTAAAGCCAAGTCGACTAAACAAGCAAGGAAAAGACATTTCGATAAAGGTGCTGAAATGGACGATGATAATCCAAATGCATATAAGAAAGCACCTGGCGATGCTACTGCAAAAACAAAACCATCCAAACATACAAAGAAATATCAACAAATGTTTGGAGAACTAAAATTTGAAGACTTCGATATTGAAGAAGGTAAATCAGATGCTGCACTTAAAAAGAAGGCAGATAAATCTGGTATGCCACTTGCCATATTAAGGAAAGTATTTAATAGAGGAGTTGCTGCTTGGAGGACAGGTCATAGACCTGGGACTACTCCTACACAATGGGGATTAGCAAGAGTAAATTCTTTTGTTACCAAATCATCTGGAACTTGGGGTAAGGCCGACAAAGACTTGGCCGCTAAGGTAAGGGGGTAATATGTGTAAATGTTGTAAATGTTGTAACTGCACTTGTTGCGAATAAGGAAGTAAAATGGAAGCAAAGAAAAGAAATAATATTGTATCAGTATTTAATAGTAAATGGAAATACAGATATGATAAAGAACAATATGGAATGGCAGATGCTTGGAAGATTATATATTCCGAAGATGCCGAAGGTAAGTTTGTAGGAGACTGTGAAGACTATGCTCTTTCAATTTTATACAGACTGAGTGATAGAAGTCACCTTAAAATGTGGTGGTTACTAATAACCCATCAGGCAGGTATCTGTTGTGTTGGGCCAAGTAGATGGAAAACATCACATGCTGTATTAAGATATAAGGGCGAGTATGTAGATAATTGGACTAAAAAGTTTGGTCCTAAATCTGAAATAGAAAAGAACCATACCTTTCATATATTCTATGGATATGGATGGGCTTATTTTACAGCAATAAAAATGCTAGTAAGTAAACTGGTTAGAACAATTAAGGGAACCTAAAGAGACTGCCATGAAATCATTTAAAGATATTAGAGAAGGACGTTCAGCAAGAGACCGATTACTTACCCGTCTTAAAAGCAAAGGCCTCGATTTGGATAAAGTTGCCAAAGATAGAAAGGCTGAACATGAAAGGCTGAAAAAGAAATATGGCAAGAATGAGTCCGGAAAGGGATTATGGCATAATATCCATCAGAAAAGAAAAAGTGGAAAACCTATGCGTAAAAAAGGTGAAAAGGGCGCACCTACTAAGCAAGATATGGAAAGATCAAGAAGTGAGTCCACTAATATGGATGAGGCCCCATTGGTAATGGATCATGGAGCTATTTTAGATACTATATGGAAAAAGGTAAAACCTATATTAGAAAAAGACCTTAAGAATGGTAAGGTAGAATTAGTAAATAATCTCGCAAGAATGGTAAAATATAAAGTTACTACTAAAGGACAGGCAAAGAATAGATCCTTTAGGTACGATTTAAAGAAATGATTGATTTTAAATCACATTATAATATTATGGAAGGTGTTAACGACCCAGCTATATTTAAGGCTGTTTTCCTAGCAGGTGGCCCAGGTTCTGGTAAATCATTTGTAGTAGGTAAAACATCTCTTAAGGCTCTAGGATTTAGATTAATTAACTCCGATGATGCTTTTGAGAAAGGTTTAAAAAAGGCAGGTCTTACTACTGATCCAGAGGACATAGCATCTGCACAGGGTCAGGCTGTAAGAGCCAGTGCTAAAGCGCTTACAGGTAAAATGTTAACTAGATCCTTAGAAGGTAGAATGGGTATAGTGATAGATGGTACAGGTAAGGACTATTCCAATATCAAGAAACAAGTTGATATGGTTAGAAGTTTAGGTTATGCTGTACATATGATATTTGTTAATACAGATTTGGATACAGCACTAGCAAGGAATAAGGCAAGACCGCGTTCCTTACCAGATGATATGGTAAATAAAATGTGGAAACAAGTACAGAATAATATTGGTAAATTTCAATCGTTATTCAGACAAAGAATGACCGTTGTGGATAATTCTTCAGGTTCAGACATTGATAAAGCTACAATGTCGGCCTATAAGAAAATACAAACTTGGTCAAAGAAAGCGCCAGAAAGTGGCATAGCGATGAAATGGATTAAAGGACAAAAGAAAAATGCATAGTTTTTTAGAACACATAGAAGAAAGATTTGGTTTATATGAGGGACAGCACGTACCCCTAGAACAACCTATGATAGAGTCAGAGTACCAAGGTAAAGACGTAGAATTAAATCAGCCTAAGAGAGGCGGTAAAGCTAAGTACTATGTATATGTAAAGAATGATAAAGGTAATGTAATAAAGATTCAGTTTGGAGATACAACTGGATTAAGTGCAAAAATTAACGACAAGGATGCGGCAAGAAGTTTTGCTGCAAGACATCAATGCAGTCAAAAGACTGATAAAACAAAAGCGGGTTATTGGGCATGTCGTTTACCAAGATACGCAAAACAATTAGGGTTAAAAGGTGGTGGATCTTACTTTTGGTAAGCCGTACTGGGAAGACGGTAATATAAGGGAATTTGATCCCAAAAGGGCCGATGCCGAATTTGTTTGGCATACGGATATGGAAGACCGCGAAATAGAAATTTTAGAAGGCGAAGGTTGGCAGTTTCAAGTAGATAAATGTTTACCTTGGTTACTAAAAGCAGGTATGGTATTTGATATTAGAAAGGGAGAATACCATAGATTAATAAAAGGAGTTACTCCACTTAAATGCAGGATTTATAAACATGCCAACAGCAAATGAACAAAGAGCTGAGCAATCAGCAAGGCTCGATAGAATTGAGCAAAAAATAGACCAAATGTCAGAAGCTATTATTGCTTTGGCACGAGCTGAAGAAAAAATTATAACTCTTTCAGAATTTGGTAAACAACAAGGGGAACAGATTCTTACCCTTATAAATAGAATAGACAGATTGGAAGACTTGGTAAGACAGAATGCTTCTACTGTGAATATAATTAACAAATTATTCTGGGTAGCGATTGCGGCAGCAGCCACGGCTATTACAGGAATGCTTTTCATACAATAGGAGAACTAATATGAAACTCAATGATGATAAAACTAGAAGCGTTGCTGGTGCGGTCAGTGATGTGCTAGAAGGAAAAACAAAAAAGGAAGAAGCTAAATATCCGCATGATATGTTTCATCCTGAAACTGGCGAGAAAGAAGTAGCTAAAGATGAGGCTGAACATAAAGCCTTAGCTAAAAAAGGTTACACTCACGAAAAGCCTGTTGATGAATCCCCCGAAGAGCCTAGAGCAAAAGGCGAGAAGGAATTCAAAGACAAGCATAAAGTGAAGAAGTCTGGCGAGAATACTGATGGTTCAGTAACTAAAGAAGGTAAATTACCACCTGCTCTTCAAAAAGCAATAGATGCTAAAAAGAAGAAAGATGGCAAAGACGAAGAAGAAGTCGATGAAGTATTAGGGTTTGATAAGGATAATCCTAAGAAAGTATCTGACGACGAAGATGATAAAAAAGATAAAAAAGAAGTCGAAGAAAAGAAATTCATGCCTAACATGATTAAGAAAGCTGTTGCACATGCCAAGAAAATGGGCGGTAACATGACTGGAGCTGTTAAGGATATTGAAAAAATGGCTAAAGGTTTATCTGATCATCCTAAAGTTAAAGATGCTTTACAATTGGCTAATGAGTCAACTCAATCTGAAGAATCAGATAAGCAAAAGAAATATAAAGCTTTCTTTGATAAGGCTCTTAGAAAGTTTGGAGTTAAATCACCTGCAGAACTTGAAGGGGATAAGAAAAAAGAATTTTTTGATTACGTAGATAAAAACTACGAAGCTGATAACGAGGCAGACTAATGGAAACTTTTAAAAAATTCCTTTCTGAAGCTCAAATTAGAACATCTTTTGAATCAGACGAAATGAAAAATGTTGGTGGTGATAAAGCTGCTAAGAAAATGGGTATTAAGGTATCGTTTAAAAAAGGTAAAGGCGATGGTTATATGGGTTCCGATGCTGGTATATTTACTGGTCCTGAAAAGGCATTAGTTAAGTATTTCCAAGACTATATGGGATTCGAAGGTAAAACTTTTAAGGAACTTCAGAAAGAGTATAACTAAAAATACCAACCGGAAGGTTATATATAATATATGATGAAAATATTTGAAGAGTTGAATCGCAAGAATTTTGAAATGTTTGCGAGTCAGAATTATAATAACCCTGAGTGTTTAGATATTCAGGAATTTAAAGAAGACTTGGCAAGATTTAAATATCTTAAAAGGCTTCTAAGAAGATACGAATTGACCGAAGATTTACAACATCGGTTAATAATGAATCACTTAATTGTGCTTTATAATGTATTCGGAATACCGGCCGCAAATAAAATGATCTGGTATAAAATAGAGCCAGAACATTGGACTTACATAAAACCATTTTTGGTATTTTTAAATTATTTACCAATGGATGAAAAGGTGGAAGTCCCTCTGGATCCATATATAGTAGATGTACTTAGGAAAATTTAATGGGAGTTGTATCAAGAACCGCTGATTTATTTTACGCCTTCAGATTTTTAAAGCTGTTGGTAACACCTTGGGAAAGTACCAAGGCATATGAATTTGGCATTGTTGATAATACTGGTAAGGTATTAAAAAAATCCAAAGATTTAAAAACTAGCGAGGAAAAGGCAACGTATACAGTATTTCATAGATTAGTTTTTAATTTAAAAAGAATATTAGGTAAATTACCTTTTGGAAAAACAAAGTTGGCATCTTATGCTGCAGCGTTATTTCTAATAAAAGAAAATACCAATCTTACAGAAGATGATATAAGAAAGGTATTGGATGAAGTTTTAGAGGACATAGATGAAACACTAAACGAAGATGTATTCTATGTTAAAGAAGGAATATTAAATCCAGGGAAATATAAACTTACAACAGAAGTTGTATGTCCTAAAGTAGGTGAAGTTATTGGATTAATTAATGATGAGGTAGAAGTACCTGTGCATACAGTTCCAGTAGGAAGTATGTTTAAAACTCCAATATATATGGTAAAACATCTACGTACTCGACAGGATTTATATATAAGTAGTGGAGACATAAAAAGATGAAAAATTTTAAAGACGTATGGGAAGATGCAGCTGCAAATTCAGTGGCAGGCGGTGGTGTCTCCTTACCTGCAGATGCAGTGAAACCAAAGAGGAAAAAATCCGTGTACGATGGTAGAACAAAAGAAGGCCGAAAGTTTGTCGAAAGAATGATTGCTCGTAAAAGGTCCAGAAAGGATGCTGAAGAGAAAAAACTTTATGCCCAGAATATGAAGTCTGTTTCAGTAAAGGAAGAATCCGTAGAAGAAGCTAAAGCTAGACCGCCAAAGATTAAAGGGTTATCTCTGTATGGATCTGAAATTAGTGGACTAAGGCAAGGAATGAAAACATTTAGTGCTAAACCAGTAGTTAGTAAAGGAAAGTTAGGTTACAAAGTAATGGACGAATTCGGCGGTTTTGAAACTTTAGACTTAAAGGCATTCGCTAAGAAGTTCGGTTAATTATATAGGTTAGATTATGACAAAAATATTGATGGGAATTATAGGGGCTATGGGATTGGCCGCTATGTTATATTATAATCTATCCGTAGTGCCAATGAAAAATAAACTTGAAGAACAAGTAAAAGTTATTGCTGCACAAGACCTACGGGATCAAGAACAAAGGGCCACAATCGAGGCCATTCAAAACAATCTTGCAAAAACTTCACAAGAGTTAACAGGATTACAAGTCAGAAATCAAGCATACGAAACAGAAATGAATGAGTATATGGATATATTCAGACGTCATAATCTGTCTAAATTGGCTAGCGCCAAACCTGGCATGATTGAGAAAAGAGCAAACACTAGAACAAAGGAGGCATTCGATGCGATTGAAGCAGATAGTCAGCGTATTAGCACTCTTAACGATTAGTGGTTGTAGTTTACTTCAACAAGCTCCAAGAGAAGTTGAAATAATAACAAAACCAGTTCAGATTGATATTGTTCAGCCAGTAATGCCTAGAGCAATAGATTTAAAAGAACCAAAATGGTATGTAGTTTCAGATACCAAGATAATTGAAAATTGTCTGAAAGATCCTGAAACTAAGAAATCAAACTGTAAATTAGGCAGAGAAGATTTGTATCCAGAAGGATACACATATCTTGATAAATTTATAGATGATATAAAGAAAAACCATGGCGGAGA
>TARA_Y200000002_G_scaffold19540_2_pt1 | contig 13980 bp, 15 predicted proteins | sample TARA_Y200000002 | Tara Oceans TARA_Y200000002 (sample SAMEA2619388) | marine metagenome | biome: marine biome (ENVO:00000447); feature: surface water layer (ENVO:00002042); material: "saline water (ENVO:00002010), including plankton (ENVO:xxxxxxxx)" | depth 5 m | reverse complement strand
TTTATAGCAAACAATCTGCAGGTATATGAAAATGCTGCTAAAGCCATTGATTTAGCTTTGTCTGACAAAAACTGGTCAGCAGCAATAGAGCAAAATGGTGACTTTTCTAAAAAATTTCCGGCTATCATTATTGATGTAGATGAAACTGTTCTTGATAATAGTCCCTATCAAGCAAGAGCAATCAAAGATAATTTTGGTTACCCGAATGGTTGGATTGAGTGGGTATTAGAAGAATCAGCAAGTTCTGTTGCAGGAGCAAAAAAGTTTTTAGATTATGCTAAGTCTAGAGGTGTAAAGATTTTTTATGTAACGAACAGACTTCCAGAATTAAGAGAAGCAACTATAAATAACTTTAAAAAAGTAAACATACCTTTTAATGAAAAAGACGATGTTTTATTTATGAGAGACATAAATAAAGATAAGACTAATAGAAGAATCGCCATATCAGAAGAGCATAGAATTTTGTTACTCATCGGAGACCAACTAACAGACTTTATTTCAATTAAAGAATCAACAAAAGATTTTAATCAAAGAAAAGAAATTGCTACAAAGTATCACGATATGTGGGGTAAGAAATGGTTTATTATCACTAATCCTGTGTATGGGAGATGGGAGGATTCCTTGTATGATTTTGAGAGACCAGATTCCATCAATGAGCTTATTAAAAAAAGAAAAGAGTCACTAAATACTAAATGAAAAAGTATTATCAGTTTAGAGTATTTGCTTTAATTTTTTTAAGCCTAAAAATTTTCGCAAATGACACAGAAATTCTCGAAATAAGCATGGGAAATACTAAAAGTCTAGAAACGAAAATTTTAGATTTTGATTTCGATCTCAAACCTAAAAATATTATTTTTTTAATTGGAGATGGAACTGGATTTAATGCTATTCATTTAGCAAGGTTGCACAAAGGTGGACCATCGCATAAATTAAATATTGATAATTTGCCCTATGTAGGGATTGTTAATAATCATTCAGTTGACAATATTTATACAGATTCTGCAGCTGCTGGCACAGCATTTGCAACAGGCTACAAAACAAACAATAAGATGTTATCTATAACAAAAGATAATAGAAAACTTGAAACAATAACTGAAACCCTAACAAAAAATGGATACATATTTGGTTTAGTTGCAACTTCAAGTATTACTCATGCTACTCCAGCTGCTTTTTATTCACATGTTGATAGTCGCTACAAAGAAAAAATAATTGCAGATCAATTAGTGAATTCAGATTTTTCAATTGCATTAGGTGGTGGAGAGAAATATTTTAAAATAAAAAACTTACCCAATAATATTAGTTTAATCAAAAATAAAGAAGATTTATTAAGTGATAAAAGTTTAGAATTTGATAGAATTTTAGGTCTTTTTTCGAATGGAGCTATTTATAGATCATCCAACTTACCAACTCAATTAGAAATGACAAAATTTGCTGTTAATTTTTTGTCATTAAAATCAAAGAACGGGTTTTTCTTAATGTCTGAAGGAAGTCAAATAGACTGGGGAGGACATGCAAACGATGCGGATTATATGTTGAGAGAATTTTATGATTTTGATCAAACCATAGGTTATGCAATAGATTATGTAAATAAAAATAAAGATACACTTCTTGTTATAACAACTGATCATGCTACAGGAGGATTAGTTATTCATTCACAGGATGATAAAAACGAAGAGAAAAAAATTTTATACAGCTGGACAACAAAAAAACATAACATTACAAACGTAGGTGTTTATGCATACGGTCCTGGAGCACATCTTTTTTCTGGAACAATGGATAATACAGATATATATAAAAAAATGCTTCAAGCACTAAACAAATAAAAGCATAGATGGATATCTCAAAAGATTTAATAAAAAAACTTATTTTTCCAGTTGAAAAAACAATAATAGAAACATTCAATCCAATAATGAAAATTTACAAGAGTGGTAAATTTGAAAAGATTAATAAAGAAGATGGTTCACCAGTAACCAAAGCAGATAAATTATCTAACTCTATAATTTTTGATAACTTGCAAAAAATTTCACCCGAAATAGGAATTATCTCTGAAGAAACTTTTGATAATAAAATTTTAGATAAACTACCAATTACATATTGGTTAATTGATCCACTTGATGGAACAAAAGAATTTATTAATAAATCAGATGACTTTACCGTAAATATAGCATTAATTCATAATAAAAAAGCAGTCTTTGGTGCTGTTGGAGCTCCGGTATCCGGAAGAATCTGGAATGGCTCAATTTTAAAGAAAAATCAAAATACTGATGAAAATATGGGTAGTAAGTTAAGAATAGTTATGAGCAAATCTCATAAAAATCCTACAGATATAAGATTTCTTGAATATTTAAATGAAAATGATGTCAATTTTTCAATTGTTGAAAAGGGTAGTTCGTTAAAATTATGTGCTTTATCGGATAATGATGCTGATATTTATCCCAGATTTGGTCCAACATCTGAGTGGGATATTGCAGCCGCACATGCTGTACTGAATGCTTGTGGCGGAGAAGTTTTGAGATTTAGCGATTTTAGTGAGTTGAGTTATTCAAAGAGAGATTCTATTTTAAATCCTCCTTTTATTGGCATTAGAAATGCTTTTATAAAAGAAAAATATTTCAAATTATTAGGCGATTTTAATAAAAAATTGGTATAATTTTACAGATATATTAGTTATCATTATAATTACTTATAAATTTTTTATATAATATGGGTACTGATTTACAACCAATTCACTTAGGAAGTCCAGGTAAAGACATTGAGTCTTACTTAGCTTCTGTGCATTCTATTCCAATACTCAATAAAGAACAGGAAAAAGAATTAGCATTAAAACTCTTCGAGGAAGATGATTTAGATGCCGCAAGACAGTTAGTTATCCATCATTTACGTTTTGTAGTCCACATTGCAAGATCTTATCAAGGCTACGGTCTTCCATTAGCAGATATTATTCAAGAAGGAAATGTCGGGCTCATGAAAGCTGTTGACAAATTTGATCCTCATAAGGGTGTTAAGGTTGTTTCATTTGCAGTGCACTGGATTAAAGCTGAAATACACGAATACATCCTAAGAAATTGGAGACTTGTAAAAATTGCTACCACAAAAGCTCAAAGAAAACTTTTCTTCAATTTAAGAAGTAAAAAGAAAAATTTAGAATGGCTTACAAAAGAAGAAGCAGAAAATATTGCAAAAGATTTAAATGTTGAGGTGAAAGATGTAATTCATATGGAGAATAGACTTTCATCTAATGATGCCTCTTTTGATGCTCCCTCAGGCACTGATGATGATGAAGCAATGTATCCATCACAATACCTTGAAGATAAAAGATATAATCCAGAGACAATAGTTGCACAGAATGAAGCAGCTGATTTAAATAGCTCGGATCTCAGCGCTGCTTTAAAACAACTCGATGAAAGAAGTAGGGATATTCTTCAAAGGCGATATTTATCTGATGAAAAAGCAACGCTTCATGATCTTGCTAATGAATATAAGGTATCTGCTGAAAGAGTTAGACAAATAGAAAGCGGCGCCCTTAAAAAACTCAAATCTTTTATGGTCGAAGTTGCATAAGGCTTGCGACTAACCAAATAATAGAAATACCATATAAGTTTCATGCGAAACAAATATTTACCATCTTTTGTAAGAAGAAGAGGAAAAATTACCACAGGACAAATAGAAAATTTAAATTCAATATCAAATTATGAGATAAAAAAACCTTTTGATATAGATGCTCATTTGCTTTTATATTCAAAGACTATACTAGAAATAGGATTTGGAAATGGAGAAAATATAATTAAATTAGCAAAAGAAAACCTAAGTAATCTTTATATAGGTTCTGAAGTTTATCTGGCTGGAATAGGGCACTTAATCGGAAATATAAAAAAAGACAATTTATCAAATATAAAAATTATAAATGGTGATGTAAGATGTTTTTTAGAGGAAGTTAAGCAACCTCTTTTTGATGAAATAGTAATCATATGTCCTGATCCATGGCCAAAACTTAAACATCATAAAAGAAGAATGATTAATGATGAATTTTTAAAATTAATATATCCAACAATTAAGGCTAATGGAAATTTATATATTTCAACGGATTGGGAAAATTATGCTGAAAGTATTAATGAAGTTTTAAAAAAATCGAAAATTTTTGTAAATAAAAATTTGGTTTCAAATACTGTATCTACGCCTACTAAATTTCAAAAAAAAGCGATCACCGAAGGTAGAAAAATATTTTCATTTAAAGTTAAAAAGAAATGAATAAGCTTATAACTTTTTTGGTTTTTTTTCTTCTTAATCTTCATGCTGATTCATATTTCGTGACGAAAGTAATCGATGGAGACACTATCGAAGTAAGGCAAGAAAAAAGAAACTATAAAGTTAGACTGTCAGAAATTGACGCGCCTGAGATAAATCAAAGATTTGGAACTGAATCAAAGAATTTTCTAGCCTCTCTTATTTTAAATGAAGAAATAGAATTGATTTATATTACAGAAGATAGGTATGGCAGAATTGTTGCTAAAATTTATAAAGATAACAAAGATATAAATAGATCAATGGTAAGAAGTGGACTTGCTTGGGTATATGATTATTATGTTGAAGACCAATCTTTATATAATGATCAAAATCTAGCAAAAAAAAATTCTTTTAATATTTGGTCAGAAGCTAGTCCTACACCACCCTGGGTTTTCAGAAGAAGTAACTAGCCAAAAATCTTAAATCTTAGGTAAATTAAGTTGTTCCATAAAAGATTTTGTAGCAATAGCTCTATGACTTATTTTGTTTTTAATTTCACTATTAAGTGATGCCATAGATACTTCTATATCATTTGGATAAAAGATTTTGTCGTATCCAAAACCACCTTCACCACTTTCTGTAATTTTGACTTTTCCATATATTTTTCCAGTTGAAAAATATGGAATTGGGTCTTTGAAATTTCTTATACCAACAAGAGCACATATATAAAATGCTTCAGCCTCTTCCTTATTTAATTTCTTCAACTCATCAATAATTTTTTTTCTATTAGATCCATCAGACGCATTTTGACCAGAGTATCTTGCAGAATAAATTCCTGGTTCAAAATTTAATTCAGGTACGACTAACCCTGAATCATCTGCAATAGAAAATATACCAGAGTGATATGAGGCATTCCTTGCTTTTATAAGAGCATTTTCAAAAAACGTTTTACCATCCTCTATGGCATCCTTGATGCCCAACTCAGATTGAGAAATTATTTCAAAGCCATCAAATATTTTTTTAAATTCTTTTAATTTGCCTTCATTGGACGAAGCAATAACTATTTGTTTATTTTCTTGCAAGTAAATATACCCCCTCTGAGGCATAAAAATTTGGTAACAAAGATGCCAGATAGCCTTTTTTTTGTTGTGAATTTAAAAAAATACTTTTTTCAATTATAAATCCTTCATCCAAACAAAGTTTCTCAAAATCTTTAATAGTACATAAGTGCAGATTTTCAGTTTCATACCAACTTGAAGGCAAATTAGGAGTTACTGGCATCTTTCCAGATGCTAGATTCAGTCTGCACCTCCAGTATCCTAAGTTTGGAAGTGTGACAACACATTTATTTGATAGATTAAGGATTTTTCTCAAAGCGATGTGAGGATTTATAAGACATTGAATCGAACTAGCCATGATAGCAATGTCAAAATCTAATATTTCATAGTCTTGAATACCGCTGTCTATATCTTGTTCTATAACAGATAAGCCTTTCGAAATACATTCTTCTATTTTTTTATGATCTATTTCAACACCATATCCAGAAATATTTTTTGTATCAACTAAATCTTTTAGCAATGATCCATCCCCACAACCAAAATCTATAACTTTGGAATCTTTAGGTATCCAATCTTTTATAAATTTATTCATCAAGTTTGCCATTATGATTCCAAAAATGTTTTAATAATTTTTGTGTATTTTTCTGTGGCAAATAGAAAACTATCGTGACCTTGAGCACCTTCTAAACAAATATAAGATGAAGCAATGTTATTTTTCATTGCAGCCATTTGTATTTCTTTTCCTCGCGAAGGAGGATAAAGCCAGTCTGAGTCAAAGCCAATAATTAATAATTTTGCTTCAATTGCTGCTAATGCTTTTTCTAATTTACCATCTGCATTAGATGATGCATCGTAATCATCCATTGCCTTTGTCATTAAAATATAAGAATTTGCATCAAAAATATCAGAAAATTTTTCTCCTTTGTATTGTAAGTAATTTTCAACTTCGTAATCGACTTCTCCAGCTACTCTTGAATCAACATCTTGAAATTTTCTTCCAAACCTAATATTCATATGTTCTTCAGATAAATATGTGATATGACCAAGCATTCTTGCAGCTTTTAATCCATTTTTTGGCTTTGTATTATGCTTGATATAGTCACCATTATGAAAATCTTGATCTTTTCTAATTGATTCCCGAGCTACTTCATTCATAGCTATGTTTTGCGTGCTTGATTTTGCCGCTGCAGCAAATATACCTGCTTTTTTTAAGGATTGAGGATACGAAATTGCCCATTGGAGAGCCTGCATACCACCTAAACTTCCACCTAAAACTAATTCCCATTTATCTATACCTAGGTGATCAGAAAGCATTTTTTGAGATTTCACCCAATCTTTTACAGATACTTGTGGAAAATCTTTTCCGAAAGCCTCACTTGTGTCTGGATTGATACTTGTTGGCCCTGATGATCCAGAACACCCACCAAGATTATTGCAGCAAACCACATAATAATTGTTAGTATCTATAGCCTTATCTGGACCAATAATTTGAGTCCACCACCCCTCAACTTCAGCATCATTAATCCCAGCAGCATGATGATTTCCCGAAAAAGCATGACAGACAAGTATTGCATTAGACTTATCTTTGTTAAGTTCACCATAAGTTTCAATTATTAGCTCAAATGTTTGAAGCTCATCTCCAGACTCTAATGTAATTCCCTTATTAAATTTAATTAAATTAGTGTCCACTTTCATATTATTGACCTAAGGATACTGTTCAAGAGAATTTCAAGTTGATTGAATAGAATCAATGCAAATAAGGGAGAAAAATCAAGACCGCCAAATGCAGGAATATATTTTCTAACTGGATCAAGGACTCCTGAGGATATTTCATTTATTAATGCTAAAAGAGGATGATTATTATTCGGTGCCACCCAACTTAAAATAACCGACCCAATAATAGCAAAAAACATGACTCTAAAAATTATTGATATAGTTTTTATTAATGAAACTAGCGCAAGGGTCATTTCATCATATGAAGAACTATAGCTTAAATAAAAACCAGTAAATTTAATTAGAAGGGCAATTAAAAAAATTGTAATTAGCTGACTTGGAAAAATATTAATTTTAGCAATTGGTTTATAAATGTTTACAAAAATTTTCACTATAGGGTTAAAGTAATTGACTTTAAATAGATTGAACACAAAAAGTATTACAAAGAAATAACTTAGCAGATCAAATATTAAAACAATACTAGAATTCATCGCTTATCTCTTTAGATCTTTTTGAAGCAGCATTTATTGCATCATTAAAAATTGAAAGAGCTCTATCATTAATTAATGATTCTATACCAGCTTCCGTAGTACCTTTTTTTGATGCAACTTTATTTATTAAATCATCCATATTTGCATGATTGCTAACAGACATACTTACTCCTTTAATGAAGGTTTTTAAAATTTTTTCAGCTATCTTTTTGTCGCCTTTGCAAATCTTAAGTATCCTTTTTTCATAAACTTTTAACAAATAATAAAAATAAGCAGGACCACTTCCAATTAATCCTGTAAATTCATGCATCTCATTTTCTTTTTCAAAAACTATAACCGACCCAACTTTTTTGAAAATTGTTTTTACTCGAGAAAGTGTCGTATTTTTTGAACTATAATTAAAAATTCCTGTTATTCCATTATTTGAGGCAGATGATGTATTGGGCATTGCTCTAATTAACTCATTTTTATTCGAGATACTCATATAAGATTTCGACTTGATTCCCGCCACTAATGAAACAATTTTAGGATTTTTAAATTCAGTAGTAATTTCTTTGAATGCATTTAAGGCATCTTTGGGCTTAACAGCCAAAAATATAATTCCAACATCTTTCTTTTGAGATTCCCTAAATTTTGAAATACCCATCTTCTTAGATATCTTGTGATTTTGAATACTTCTATCTTTAAAAAAAATATCTTCATTATTAAATCCATTATTTAATAAACCTTTTATTAGTGATTGTGAAATATTTCCACATCCATAAAATAATATTTTTTTCATTTGACTCTCTTACCAAAAATAAGCTCTCCAATTCTTATCAAATTTGATCCATTCTTCAATGCTATCTCAAAATCTGACGTTGTTCCCATAGATAGAAAAGTTGCTTCAGGATATTTGCTCAATAACTTATTATGTATTAGCTTACATTCATTCATTATTTTATTTGTCTCAGCTTCGTCTTCCATAATTTTTGGGAGCACCATTATCCCTTTTAAATTGATTTTTTCCAGTGAATTAATCAAATTTGCATAATCCATTAATTCTTTCGGATCTATTCCATCCTTTGATTCTTCGTTTGAAATGTTTATTTGAATTAAACCATTAATCTGTTTTCCTATTTTAATGCACTCATTATTGATTTTTTTTATTACTTTTTCTCTACAAAGCGAGTGAATCCAATTGGCATGCGTAGCTACCAATTTTGCTTTGTTTGACTGAATAGGACCAATAAAATGCCATTCAATAATATTTTTATCAAGTTGTTCTGCCTTTAATTGTAATTCTTGAGCATAATTTTCACCAAAGTTGGTAATGCCAAATTCATTGGCTTTAAGAATATCTTCAATTGGTTTCTTTTTTGATACGGCAACGATTAAGGTTTTATCCATGCTAGAATTTTTTGTAACTTTAAGATATAGAGAATCTATATTTGATTTTATATTTACTTGCATATTGTCCTAACTATTGGAGAAAAGCCAAGTTTAACAATTATTTCTTTTGAATTATTAGCTGCGGACCTATTTTCAAATGGTCCATTCATAACTCTATAAAAAATTTTTCCTGGATTACTAGTATTTTGAATCTCGTCAATAAAAATATCTTTAATTTCATTAAGAGAATTAGTTGTTTCGTAGGCATATTTTTTTTCTCCGAAGGTTTCAACTTGTACAAAAAAGCTACAGTTTGAAAAATCTTCAAGACTACTAAAAGTTTCAACTAAAACATTATCTTCTAAAAGAGATGACGGAAAATCAACTCTAACAGAATTTGTTTCTTCTCTTGGTTCAATTAATTTAATATCAGTATCAAAGTAAAAGTTTGAAAAAAATATTAAAAAAAAAGAACATAATAAAAGACTTCCAATTACTGAAAAGCTTATTTGAGCAGTATTTTTTTTTGACTTAAAGCTAGCTCTAGTATTGCTTAAAGTATTTGATTTTTTATATGTCTTTCTGTTTGCAAAATCTTTCATTTAAACTACATTTTATTCATTGGCTCTATGCCTAATAAATTAAGACCACTTGAAAGTACTTTTTTAACTGCACTTAAACAAAACATTATAGATTTAAGATTATCTTCATTTTCTGAGAGTATTTTGTTGTCGTTGTAATAACTATGAAATTTATGAGCTACGTCTTTTAAATAAAATATAATTAAATGTGGTTGCATCTTATTTGAAGCCCTTAAAACTACAGAAGGGTACTTATAAATTTCATGAATCAATTGGTCACAAAAATTATATGAGCCATCTTGAAGTTTTATTAAATCTAAGTCTTTATCTTTAAGCTTGCTCTTGATTTGAAGAGATGAAATTCTTGCATGAGCATATTGAATATAATAAAAAATATTCTCTTTACTGTCTGTTTTGGCTAAATCAAGATCAAAATCAAGGTGTTGATCAGCTTGTTTTGAAAGATAATAAAATCTTGACGCATCTTTGCCTATCTCGTCAATAAGGTTCGAAAGTGTATAAAACTCACCAGATCTTGTAGACATTTTTATTTTTTTCCCTTCTTTAAAAAGATTTGCAAATTGAACAAGTTGGACACTCATCTGTTCTTTTTTATAGCCTAAACCAATAATTGATGATTCAATTCTTTTTATATATCCATGATGGTCTGCTCCCCATATGTTTACAATTTTTGAAAAACCTCTATCTAGTTTATTTTTATGATAAGCAACATCAGATGCAAAATATGTTGCTCTATTATCATCTCTTATCAGTACTCTGTTTTTATCATCATTACTCGCTGATGTATTTAACCAAGTAGCACCATTTTCTTTATAAATTAGAGAATTGCTTTGCAATTTTTTTATTGCATTAGAAATTTCTGAATTAGAATCCATAATGTTTCCTAAATCAGATTCAAAAAACCAATTATCAAAATTTACATTAAATTTACTTAGATCGCTTTTTATCTCATCTAGAACCTTGTCCAATGAGTACAATTTAACTTCTTCCCATAAGTCCAAATGATTTTTTTTAAAGATTGTAATGATTGCATCTATTTGATCCTCATTGTCACTGGGTAGATTTTTTACAATTTCTTTTATTTCTATATTTTGTTTTTTATTATTTTTCAAAAATTCCTTTGCTAAAACATTAATATACTTCCCTTTATATGCAACTTCTGGAAAAAAACTTTCAAGCTCTTCTTCATATAATCTTAAAAGAACACTTGCTGACAAAATATCAATCTGTCTCCCAGCATCATTAACATAGTATTCTTTTTGGACTTCGTAACCTGTGGCAGAAAATATTCTGGCCAATGCATCGCCAAAAGCTGCTCCTCTTCCATGTCCAACATGAAGTGGCCCAGTTGGATTTGCAGAGACAAACTCGATTTGAATCTTTTCTTTCTTTCCAACATCAGACTCTCCGAATGTTTTTTTATTAGCCTTATTGATAATTGAAGCAAAATCTTTTCTTTTAAGAAATATATTTATAAACCCTGGGCCCGCAGACTCAACTTTTTCAAACTTTTTTAATTTATTAAGTTGTGCACATAAATCTTTTGACAATTCCTTGGGATTAGCTTTATGTATGCTACCTAATATCAAGCATATGTTCGATGTGATGTGTCCCTTGGACATATCATCCGTAATAGAAATAGTGTATTTATCTTTTATTGCTTGAATATCTGATTCAGATATACCTTCGATTAAGTTTAGAAAAGAATTAATATTGTCTTCAACGATTTTGAACATTTTTCTTATACTCTTCCCACGTAAGCTTCTTTTCTAGTATCAACTTTTACAATTTCACCCTCATTTACAAATAGAGGCACTTGAATGATTACCCCTGTTTCCAATTCAGCTGGTTTAGTTGCACCAGAAACAGTATCGCCTTTTACTCCTGGTTCAGATTTTACGATTTTTAGCTCTACAAACACAGGCGTCTCGACAAGAATAGGAATAGAATCCCAAAGAACTATTTCACACTTCTCTTGACCTATTAACCATTTTTTTGCTTCTGACATCAAAGACGAATCAATTTCAAGTTGTTCGTATGATAAAGGATCCATGAAATGCCACGAATTACCATCAGAATACAAAAAATCCATTTCTTTATGATTAACATCTGCGGCATCAACCGACTCGCCAGATTTGAATGTTTTATCATTTGTATTTCCAGTAATAAGATTTTTATATTTTACTCGCATCACTGCTTGACCTTTACCAGGTTTATGGAATTCATGTTCTATAATTGAACATGGTGCGTTATCTACAATAATTTTAGTTCCATTTTTAAATTGATTTGTAGAAATTTTCATATTAATTATTATTTATGTTATTTTAATCTGTGAGATAGAGGTGTGACCATGAAAAAAATAATATTTATTATTGCTATGATAGCAATTGTAGCTTCTTGTGCAAAAACTGGCGAACAAAGTAAATCAATTGAAGACTTAGAGACTTTTTTAGAAAAAGTTGAAAAACAAAATATTGAAGAAGGCCCAATAATTAGTTCAGCATCTTGGATAAGCTCCAATTTTATTACTTATGATTCACAAAAAGTTATTGCTGATTATAGTAAAAGATACTCAATAAATTCTTTAGAAAGAGCAAGAGAGGCATCCCTCTTCAATAATTTTGAAACAACCAAAGATAATAGAAGAAAATTAGAATTACTAAAAAGCTCTTTTGTTATGCCGCCTCCCCTAGATGAAAGTTTAGCTAAAGAGTTATCAGAAATTCAATCAACGCTTAGAGCAATGTATGGAAATGGTGAATACTGTTTTGAAAACAATGAATGTTTTGATCTCGAAGGCTTTGAAACAATTATGGACATATCTAGGAATGAAGATGAATTATTAAGGGCTTGGTCTGGTTGGCATGAAGTAGGTAAGCCAATGAAACCGCTATATTTAAGGATGGTCGAAATTGGAAATAAGGGCTCAATAGATCTTGGTTATGGTGGTTTAGATGATTTATGGTTTAGTAAATATGATATGCCAAAAGAAGAATTTTTATCGGAGATTGATAGGGTATTAGATGAAGTGAAACCTCTATACGAAGCACTTCACTGCCACGTTAGAGACTCACTTAATAAAGAATATGGTGATGGAATTGTCTCCAAGACTGGTCCTCTACCAGCCCATATATTAGGTAATATGTGGGGGCAGTCTTGGTCAAATATTTATGATCTTGTTTATAAAAAACCAAATGATAATAATACAATTGACGTAACAAAAATAATAAATGAAAAAGAAATTGATGAGATAGAAATGGTACAAATTGCTGAGAATTTTTTTCTTTCTATAGGTTTTGATCCTCTGCCTAATACTTTTTGGGACAGATCACTTTTCGTAAAACCTCAGGATAGGTCAGTTGTTTGTCATGCTTCTGCATGGAATTTGGACTCAAAAAATAACGATTTGAGAATTAAAATGTGCATTGAAAAAAATGAAGAGGATTTTTCAACAATTCATCATGAGCTTGGACATATTTTTTATTATCAGGCCTATAATCATTTGCCAACTGTATTTCAAGCTGGAGCCAATGATGGTTTCCATGAAGCCTTTGGCGATCTACTTTCTTTATCTGTAACTCCAAATTACCTTGAGCAAATAGGGTTTATTGATATAAATCAAGCCAATAAAGCCAATGAGGATCCTATTGGGTTGCTAATGAAAAAAGCACTTGATGGAGTTGTCATTGTTCCATGGGCAATAATGCTTGATAAATGGCGTGCTGCATTATTTTCTGGAAAAATAGACGAATCAAACTTAAATGAATCTTGGTGGGAACTTCGAGAAAAATATCAAGGAATAGCACCACCAATTGATCGACCAGAGAACTTCTTTGATCCTGGAGCAAAATATCATATTCCAGCCAATACTCCTTATACTAGATATTTTCTTGCTTCAATAATGCAATATCAGTTTCATGAAGCATTATGTAATGCAATTAACTTTGATGGACCCCTTCATGAATGTTCTATATATGATAGTAAAAAAGCTGGGGAAAGAGTTATATCAACAATGGCCTTAGGACAAAGCGTTCCATGGCAAGATGCATTCGAAAAATTAACAGGCTCAAGAGAATTAAGTGGAAAATCTATATTAAATTATTATGCTCCCTTAAAGAATTGGTTAGATGAACAAAATCAAAACAGAACATGTGGATGGGAAAAATCATGAAATGGTACTTATATTTTCTTTCGTCTATTGTTGCCTTCCTTATAACAATGGTTATAGCTTATGCAGTTGGAAGTAGAATAGTGTTTATTGCAGTTTTATTGGCATTTTTGATTAGTTGGCTAGCTTATATACCTGCTTATTTATTCCAAACTGAAAAGTTTTATGATTTAACAGGAAGTATTAAATACCTACTTCTAACTTGGTTCATTTATATACTTTCTCATGAACTTTATGGCTATAGCAGTGGAAATTTAATATTAGCTTCTCTCATTTCTGTTTGGACAATAAGACTAGGTAGTTTTTTATTCATGAGAATTCATAAAGATGGTGAAGATAAAAGATTCAGAACA
>TARA_Y200000002_G_scaffold154407_1_pt1 | contig 14015 bp, 14 predicted proteins | sample TARA_Y200000002 | Tara Oceans TARA_Y200000002 (sample SAMEA2619388) | marine metagenome | biome: marine biome (ENVO:00000447); feature: surface water layer (ENVO:00002042); material: "saline water (ENVO:00002010), including plankton (ENVO:xxxxxxxx)" | depth 5 m | reverse complement strand
AAGCAATATTTTTTCCATTTTTTTCAGTCGGAATTTCAGGAAGAAGAGTATCAAAGTCTTCTTTATTATCGGCAGCAACTCTTTTTAATCTGCAAATTGCTACGGGTTCTTCATGTGTTCTAGTTCTTCTGCATGCTGGTTCGCAAGGCCTGTCACAAGTTCTTCCAAGAATTCCAGGAAAAACATTTGATTTCCAATTTAACATGTATGCATCGGTATATTTTTTTTGAGCAATCAATCTAATATATTCAGGAACATTGGTATGAGCAGGGCAGGCCCACTGACAGTCAACAACTTTATGAAAATACTGAGGATCAGATATATCTGTTTTGGGCATGTACTCGCTAACAGGAACATCTGATCTACCAGAAATATCCTTGGATGGTTTAGAATTTTTTAAAAGGTTTTTTTCAGTATTGATAACGTCTCTAAACTCTTGGACAATATGATCTCTCTTTAGAATTGCCTCGTCTAGATTTGAGGTTCCTGTAGTTTGCCTCAGATCATAACCTAACTTATCTCTTAAAGTTTTTGGAACTGAAAGTTTTACCCACCAAGTATTGTGCCTTTTGTAAAGATACTTGTTTTTGCTCATGATTCTGTACCTATAATCATTTTATTTGATTAGAGTGTACCTTATTTTTTTTCAAAGGTACATATGAAGAAATAAAAGATCTTCTAAGAGGCCTTAAATGTAGGTATTTGATCTATTTTTCAGTTTCTTTATAATTAAAAGTTATAAAGTAGTCTATTAATGTACCTTTTTTCTTTACTCTGTACCTGAATGAGAATAGAATACACACAAATTTATTGGTAGGTAATTTTGAAACAAATTTATTTAGATTACGCATCAACTACTCCTGTCGAAGAAGGCGTTGTTAAAAAGATGACAGATTTTATGTCCTTCGATGGGAACTTTGGAAATCCTGCTTCCAGATCTCACTCCTTCGGTTGGAAAGCTGACGAAGCAGTTGAAGAGGCAAGAAATAATCTCGCAACTTTAATCGGTTGTGATCCTAGAGAAATAATTTGGACTTCAGGTGCAACTGAGTCTGATAATTTAGCAATTAAAGGCGCAGCAAGATTCTATAAGAAGAAAGGTAATCATCTTGTCACTTCAAAAATAGAACACAAAGCAGTTCTTGATCCCTTTAGGCAACTTGAAGAAGAAGGCTTTGAAGTTACATATTTGGAGCCAAATTCATCAGGAGAGATCTCTGTTGAGCAAGTTGCAGAAGCAGTCACTGAAAAAACAATTTTAGTGTCACTCATGCACATGAATAATGAATTAGGAACGATTACTGATATTGATTCAATAGGTGAACTAACTAGAAGCAAAGGAATAATCTTCCATGTGGATGCAGCCCAAAGCATTGGGAAAATCTCCATTAATATGTCTTCAAATAAAATTGATCTTTTATCAATTTCAGCTCATAAATTTTATGGCCCCAAGGGCGTAGGCGCATTGTTTGTTAGAAGAAAACCCAGAGTTAGATTAGAACCATTATTTCATGGAGGCGGTCACGAAAGAGGGTTTAGATCTGGTACTTTGGCTACACATCAGATAGTAGGTTTAGGCGAGGCAGCAAGAATTGCTCATCAACAAATGGATGATGACCTTAGAAAGCTAGAAAATCTTAGAAGAATTTTCTGGGAAGAAGTCAAAGATATTGAGGAAATTTATGTCAATGGAGATTCAAAAAACAAATTCCCTGGCATATTGAACATATCTTTTAATTTTGTTGAGGGAGAATCTCTCATAATGGCTCTTAAATCAATTGCAGTTTCCTCTGGGTCTGCATGTACTTCAGCGAGCTTAGAACCTTCGTATGTTCTTAGAGCGCTTGGAAGGAAAGATGAGCTTGCCCATAGTTCTATTAGATTTTCTTTTGGTAGATATACTACTGAACAAGATGTAAAGGAAACTGCTTTGCTTGTTAAGTCCTCAGTGGAAAGATTGAGAGAAATCTCTCCTCTTTGGGAAATGTATCAAGATGGAGTAGATTTAGATAAAATAGAGTGGGCTTAATAGCTAAAGAGGATAAAAATGGCATATTCACAAAAAGTAGTAGATAAGTTTGAAGAAACTTTAAACAATCCTGAAAAGGCCAGCGTTGGTAGATGGAAGCCTGGCGATGAAGATTTTCATCGAGTAGGTACTGGAATCGTTGGTGCTCCAGCCTGCGGAGATGTAATGAAACTTCAAATAAAATGTCAGAACATTGATGGTGAAAACAGAATAGTTGATGCCAGGTTTAAAACATACGGTTGTGGTTCAGCTATTGCATCAAGCGGACAATTAATTGACATGCTTAAGGGCAAAACTTTGGAAGAGGCTCAAGCGATTTCTAACCAAGAAATTGTCGATATTTTAGAATTACCCTCGATTAAAATTCACTGTAGTGTGCTCGCAGAAGAGGCAATTCATCGTGCTATAGATGACTTTAAGAGTTTAAGAAATAATGACTAATGCCCAAGATAACTATTTTGCCACATGCAGAGATATGTCCTGAAGGAGCAGTTGTAGAAGCTGAACCCTCTAAGTCAGTCTGCGAAAATTTACTCGATAATAATATTTTTGTAGAGCATGCTTGTGAGATGTCATGTGCATGCACTACTTGTCACGTAATTGTTACTGAGGGGTTCGATACTTTGGAAGAATCATCCGATGATGAGGAAGATATGCTTGATAAGGCATGGGGTCTTGAGCAAAGGTCTAGACTGAGTTGCCAATTAAGAAATCTCTCAAATGATATTACAATCCAGTTTCCACGATATACTATCAACATGGTTTCAGAATTACATCCAAATAAGCATAATTTGGACGCAGAAGATAAGAAGTCTCTTAGTAAGGATGACTTCAGTGTCTCTAGCTCTGCAGTAAATCATCTTGTTGAGATGATGAAGTCCAAACCAGGCTCAAATGGAATCAGAATATCTTTAAAAGACTCTGGGTGCTCAGGATATGCTTACAATCTAGATTACGTAAAAGATGAAGATCCAAATGATTACCATGGAAATTTCTCTGGTGTTGACGTTTACATCAAAGACACAAGTTTGATTTTTCTTAAAGGTACAGAATTGGATTTTATTCAAGAAGGTGTAAATCATAATTTAGTCTTTAAAAACCCCAACGTTGAAAATGAGTGTGGATGCGGCGAGAGTTTTACATTCTCTAATAAACCATTTGCGGAGCTTAAATAGTTTCTAGTCTTTGACAAAATGCTTTGGACAGATATTTATGAAATCGTCGACGAGCTTATTGAAAAGCACTCTGAAACTGATCCAGAAAAAATTCTGTTTGTTGATTTAAGAAAAATGGTAATAGATTTGGATGGTTTTACCGATGATCCAGACAGATCAAATGAAAAGATATTAGAAGCGATTCAGGCAACTTGGATTGAAGAAAAAGACTAATTCTTAAGGAGGAAATATGGAAAATACTTTATGCATAATTAAACCCGATGCAGTAAAGAATGGCTTCATTGAAAATATAAATGAAAAGATAAAAGAATCGGGAATAAAAATTACTAAATCTAAACGCCTTACTTTGGATAGAGAAATAGCAGAAAACTTTTATGCAGAGCATTCTGAAAGACCTTTTTATGGAGAGCTTGTTGATTTTATGACATCCGGTGATTGTGTCATTCAGGTTTTAGAAGGAGATGACGTTGTTTCTAAGTACAGAGAATTGATGGGAGCAACTAACCCAGCTGAAGCAGATGAAGGAACACTAAGAAAATCATTTGCCACTTCTTTGGGAGAGAACGCTGTGCATGGCTCTGATTCTTTGCAGTCAGCTGAAAGAGAGATTGCTATCATGAATGATCTTTTCTAGAGAGAACTTTGGATTTTGACCTAGCAAAATTCCGAGCAGAAAAAGGAATTTCACTACATGAGATTTCTACTAATTTAAATATTCCAGAAAAATTTCTTTTAGCCATAGAGGAATTAAATTTTGATGAACTGCCAGCGCCTATTTTTGCTAAATCACAAATCAAGAAATATTGTTCATTTTACGATCTAGAACCTTCAATAATTCTTGAAAAATATGAAAAATTCCTGAAAGAAAAAAATATTTCTCATGAAGATGAAGACCTAGAATCATCAGAGAGCTTTTTTTCTAATTTTGTATCTAAATTACTAGAAAGAAAGATTACTATTCTTTCAATTATTATTTTTTCTTTGATAATTCTTTCCTACTTGTTATTCGGAGGCAATGATCAACAAAAAGATGTCAGTTCCATTGAAAATATTTCAGACGATCAAGAAATTATTAATGACGAGTTAGTTTCTGAAAACGCTATAGAGAAAGACCTAAACATTCCAAATAATATTCTTGAAGACCAAATAGCTTTTGATCAAGATCCAGATGTTCCAACCATTGATATTGGCTTTAAGGTGGATGATAAGAAAATTCTCTTAGATGATATTGCTAGTGAAATTGAAATAATAGTCCAAGGCGAAAGTTGGGTAGAAATTATTGATAATGAGCAAATTCTTTTGTTTGAACTTCTTCAAACAGGTCTTTATGAAGTAACTGGTTATGGCCCTTTCAAATTTAAAATAGGACACTCTCCATCTGTGAAGATATACTTGAACGGAAAAAATATAGATTTTTCAGAAACTGTGAGTCAATACACCGATTATGCTCACTTTCTATTTGAGAACGGAGTAGTTGTTGAACTTTTTAAAGATTAAAAGACGAAATTCTCTAAAAATTAAAGTTGGCAATGTAGAAATTGGTGGCGATGCCCCAATTAGTGTTCAAAGCATGACGAACACTAAAACAGAGGATGTCCAAGCGACATTAGATCAAGTAAAACAGCTTGAAGATGCTGGAGCAGATTTAGTAAGAATTTCTGTACCAAATGAAGAAGCAGCAACGGCTTTCAAGTTGATAAAAAAAGATTCCAATGTTCCTCTCATTGCAGATATACACTTTGATTATAAGATGGGTATTCTGGCTGCTAAAAACGGAGCCGATTGCTTAAGAATTAATCCTGGCAATATTGGCAACATCGATAGAGTTAAAGAAGTAGTTAAATGTGCGGAAGATAAAGATATTCCAATTAGAGTTGGCGTTAATGCTGGTTCTTTAGAGAAAAAACTACAAAAAAAATATGGTGAGCCCACACCTGAAGCCTTGGTTGAATCAGCCATGAATCACGTGGATATATTGGAATCTCTTAATTTTCAAAATTTTAAGCTTAGCATTAAGGCATCTGATGTTGGCATGATGGTAGAAAGCTATAGGATTATTGCAGAAATGATAAAACAACCTTTACATCTTGGTCTCACAGAAGCAGGTGGGTTCAGATCTGGCACAGTTAAATCATCCATAGCTATGGGTACATTATTAATGGATGGAATAGGGGATACAATCAGGGTGTCACTTGCATCTGATCCCGTTGACGAAATAAAAGTAGGTTTTGATTTATTAAAAAGCTTAAAACTGAGATCAAAGGGAATAAATTTTATAGCTTGTCCAAGCTGTTCAAGACAAAATTTCAATGTAATTGAAACTATGAATCAATTAGAAGCAAGATTAGAGGATATCAGGGAAAATATTGATGTTGCTGTAATTGGTTGTTATGTGAATGGACCTGGGGAATCTAAAGCAGCTCATGTTGGTATAACTGGGGCAGATCCAAATAATTTGATTTATATTGATGGAGAGCCTGATCACAAAATAGGAAATGAAAATCTCGTAGACCATTTGGAAAAACAAATCAGAGATAAAGTAAAATCTATTGAGATTGAGAATAAAAAAATAATTGCTAAAGGTTAGATTATGTCGAAAGTAACAAAGCCCAGAGGTTTTAATGATCTGGATCCGAGTGAGTTTGAGCATAAATCAAATCTACTAAATGAAATAAAAACCATTTTTAATAGTTATTTTTTTAAAGAGATTGAAACTCCCATAGTAGAGAAGAAAGAACTTTTTATCAGATCTGTTGGAGAAGAAACAGACATAGTAAATAAGGAAATGTTTACCTTTCAAGACAGGAAGGGTGAGGATTTAGTTCTTAGACCAGAGGGCACAGCAGGTTGTCTGAGGTTTGCCATTGATTCAGGCTTGCTTGATTTAGGTCCAATTAAACTGTCTTACGCGGGTCCAATGTTTAGATATGAAAGACCTCAAAAGGGTCGATCAAGGCAATTTTTTCAAGTAAGCGCAGAAACATATGGCGTCAGAGGGTTTGAGGCAGATCTTGAGTTGCTGATGATGGCAAATGAAATTTTCCAAAGATTTGGAATAGGCAATGTTTCACTAAATATCAACTCTCTCGGTGATGAGGAATCTCAAAAAAAATATGCTTCAGACTTAAAGAAGTATTTAAGTGATTTCTCTGAAGCTCTCGATGAGGATAGCTTGAAAAGACTTGAAACTAATCCTCTGAGAATCTTAGATTCTAAAAATGAAGAAACTCAAAAAGTGATTAAAAATGCGCCCAAAATATCCTCATTTTTAAGTCAAAAATCAGCTGACAATTATGAGTTGATCAAAGAAGGCCTTAATGATTTAGGAATATCGTATAAAGAAGACGAGAAATTAGTTAGAGGTCTCGATTACTACAACGACCTCGTTTTTGAATGGACATCTCCAGATCTTGGAAGTCAAAACACTTTTTGCGGAGGAGGAAGGTATGACAGATTATCCAAACAACTTGGTGGAAGAGATTGTCCGGCTGCTGGTTTCTCGATTGGTCTGGATAGACTTGCTTTGATTACTCAAGCAAATGAATCAACTTCTTCATCGTCTCTTCAAATAATACTTACCGATGAAAGCTATGTTTCAGATGGGCTTAAGCTCTCAGAAAAGTTAAGAAAAGATAATAAAGATTTAAGAGTTCTGTTCTCTGGTTACCAATCTTCACTAAAAAATCAGCTGAAAAAAGCTGACAAGAATAATATTGATTTTGCGGTTATAATCGGCCCGGAAGAAGTGAGGTCAAAAAACTTTTCACTAAAAAAATTAAAAGAGGATGAGGATCAACTCACTCTTGAATATGATCAACTAGTTAAAGAGCTCAAAAATGAATGAAGATCCGTTTAGTTCATCTGCAGAAGCGAGACTATCAGGTTTTTTTGCTTGGATAAAATCTAATGCAATATCAATAACTCTTGTTTTAGGTCTTCTAATAGCTGCATTTTTTATCTATCTATACTTCCAAAATAAAAACGAAGAAAGATTGTCTGAAGCTTTTGAAGCTTATCAAAATATTATTGAATCTTTTAATAATGCGGAATCAACCCTAGAAGATTTCATGATGCAAATGGATTCAGCGCAGTCTAGCATCGAAAAAACAGTTTACGAGACAGCTTCTGATCTCTTAGTTGCTAAGAAAGCTTTCGACGAAGCCAATCTTGATTTAGCAAAAGTAAAACTTACTAAGATAATCACAACTGCTGATAACTCTAATAACCCGCTGCACGATATTGCTGTTATAAGATTAGGATATATTTTGATCCAAGAAAGAAATTTTGACGAAGCTAAGAAAAATCTAGCTCCAAGATTGGATTTTTATGAACCTAAGAGGCTTGAGTTATTAGGAGATATAGCAAGCTTTGAGGAATCATATGAAGCAGCAAACACATTTTACGAAGAGGCTATAAAGGCTACAGGCGATCAAGGATTCATAGAGTTGATGAATATAAAATTATCACTCTTCCATCATCTTAAATTTCATGAAAATAGCAAATTTAATAGTTTTAATGATTACTTTTTTTGTTTTGCTAGGTTGTGAATCAGATGGAGAGGAAATTAATCTGCCTACTCCCTTGCAAGAAATAGAATCTGAGGTTAGCGGTGAAATTCTTTGGAAAAAGAAAATTCTCAAGAATCCTATTTTTGGAAGGTTTGATATTCACTTCGATGATAATTTTTTCTACTACATAACTTCCGAAGGTTTTTTAATCAAAGGCGATATAAGAAACGGTCAAGAAATTTGGAAAAAAGAAATTTCCAATAGTCTTTCAGCTGGTTTGGGACATAGTTTTAGAACATTGTTTGCTGCTTCTTCAGATGGGGATGTTTTTGCTTTGGATGATGAAAATGGTGATTTGAAATGGCAGGCTAGTGTCAATACAGAAGTTCTGTCTTCTCCGGTTGCAAATGGGAGAATTGTTGCCGTGCAATCTGTTGACGGGAGAATAACAGCGTTAGATTTTAAAACTGGGGAATTTAAATGGGAGTATTTGGCAGTAATTCCTCAATTGACTCTGAGAGGTACGTCAGAACCTTATTTTTCTAACAATATGTTATTCATTGGTTTTGCCAACGGAAACTTAGCTATGATTGATCCAGATTCAGGAGTAGTTAGATGGGAAATTCCTTTAACTTTAAGCGAAGCAAGTTCAGAATTTGAAAGGATAATAGATGTCGATGCTAAACCGATAGTAACCTCGGGATTAGCAATAGGAGCAGCCTATCAAGGAAGTATTTCTGCTATTGAAATTCAATCAAGCAGAACAGTATGGAGGCAAGATTCATCAATCTTTCAAGATTTTATTTCTTATCGAGGTGATATTTTCTTCGTTGATCAGTACGATGAAATTTTTTCACATCGGACTGTGGATGGTGACTTAGAATGGAAAAATTCTGAACTCAAATACAGAGAATTAACAAAACCTATTAGACATAAAAATAATCTGGTTGTTGGAGATTTAGAGGGCTTTCTTCACTTTGTAGACTTAAAAACTGGTAGTTTGGTTGGCAGAATACAGCCAACTAAAAATAAATTAGTTTCATTATTTTCTCAGGATAACTTCCTATTTGGAGTTGATTCGAAGGGCGCTTCCTTTTTACTTTCTGTAAAATAAACCCTAAAGCAGTTATGAAACCAATTATTACGATATTGGGCAAACCAAATGTGGGAAAATCTTCCCTGTTTAATGCTTTATTAGGAAACAACGAATCCCTTGTTGCAAATATAGAAGGTCTTACCAGAGACAAACAATACGCAAATTTAATTATTAACCATAGCAGTTATGTTCTTGTTGATACTGGTGGAATTGGCTTAACTAACAATGAGATTGATTTTGCTGTAACAAAGTCATCGTTAAGTTCATTTGAAGAATCTGACTTAATTATTGCGTTATTTGATTCATCAACCAATTTATCAAAAATAGATGCAGAGATCTTAAATTACATAAGAAAAGCATCTGTCCCTTTTATTCCTGTTTTAAATAAATGTGATTTAAAAGAAAGCGAAAATAATAAAGATCTTTATTACCAGGAAGGATTACAAAATATTATTGAAATATCAGTAACAAAAAAACAGGGAATAAGAACCCTTGAGAAGAAAATAGAAGAAATTCTTCCTTCAAAAGAGCAGGCAGAAGAGGGTATGCAAAGTAATTTGAGAGTTGGAATAATTGGTAAACCAAATGCCGGAAAATCAACTTTTTTTAATAAACTTCTCCAAGTTGAAAGATCTTTAGTAGATAAATCAGCAGGCACAACAAGAGATTCAATTTCACATAAATTAGATATAAATAAGGCTGAAATTATTCTTACTGATACAGCGGGGATAAAAAGAAAAAGTAAATTAAATGATCAAATAGATAATCTGATCACCAGAGAAGCAATAAATACCCTAAAGAATGTTGATGGAGTCGTTTTTTTGATAGACGTTCACCAGTCCATTTCAGATCAAGATCTTCAAATTATCTCCCTATGCCTTACTTCAGGGAAGCCAATTGTTATAGGTTTAAATAAAAGCGAGAATCTAAGTAAATCAGATAAATTAATCCTTAAAAAAGAAATTAATAGAAGGTTGTCTTTTGCGAGTCATTTAGAAAGTAAATTTATTTCTGCAAAAAAAAATATAGGAACAAAGGCTTTAGTCAGAGGATTAATTAAAATTATAAAAAATTCAAGAAACAAAATATCAAAAAAAGAATTAAATGAAATTTTAGAAAGAATTGTAGAAAAAAATCCACCGCCAATTTCAGGAAGATTTAGACCAAACCTCAAATTTGTCCAATTGCAATCGAATAGACCTTTCACCATTTCAATTCATGGTAATAAACTCAAAGATATCAGTAATTCCTACACGAAATATGTAGAAAAACAATTCAGAAAAGAACTGGATTTAAAGGGAGTTCCAATCAAAATTTTTTATAAGACTGATGACAATCCTTTTAAAGATAAAAAGAATAAGTTGACAGAAAGACAATTAAAAAAGAGGGCAAGGATAAGAAGGCGTTGATCGTTTTATTTTAAGCATTATAATTCTCTTGCCCTCCGATAAATAAAATGTCAAAACCGCCAGTTAATTTAAATTTATTTACAATTCAGTTTCCAATCACTGCATTGTCTTCTATTTCGCATAGAATTTCTGGAGTCATTTTATTTTTCTTAACCTTCCCCTTTATTTCATTGGTATTAGTTGCAATTCAATCGCAAGAGGGATTTGATTATGCGTCAGCTCTAATGGCTCATTTCATCATGAAATCAGCATTAACTTTATACGTCGCGGCAATTGTTTATCACTTTTTCTCTGGGTTAAGACATTTGGCAATGGATTTTGGATATTGGGAGACACTCAAAGCCTCTAGATATAGCGCAATGATTGTTTATCTTTTATTTTTAGTTATGACTGTAATTTTTAGCTTTTTAATATGGTAACCAAGTTAAGAACATTTAAGAGAACTGGAGTTTTTGAGTTCTTTGTCATAAGACTTACCGCAGTTTTTCAGGCACTCTATTTTTTGGTTATATCCTTCTATTGGTTTCAGGTTGAACCTGTTAATTTTTCGGATTTAACGGCATTATTTGACAACATTTTGTTTAGGATTTGGACTTTCTTGATACTTGTTTCAATTTCTTACCATGGAATGTCTGGAATGTTGAATATTGCACACGATTATTTGACTTCTAGGCTTTTAGGAAACGTATCAGGATTTATAAAAAACTCTTTTCTAGCTTTATGTTGGATACAAGTTTTAGGTTCAATTACGGTAGGAATTTTATTAATAGTGAGTTAACTCTATGGCAATGAATGGAAAAGGTGAGGAATTAGACGCAAGTAAACTGAAAGTACTAGAGTTTGATGGAATTGTCGTAGGAGGCGGTGGATCTGGCTTGATGGCTTCCTTGCAATTAGCCCAATCTGGTTTCAAAACTGCTGTAGTTTCAAAAGTTTTCCCAACAAGATCTCATACTGTTTCCGCTCAAGGAGGCATTACTTGTGCAATACAAAGTGCTGATCCGGATGATGACTGGAGATGGCATATGTACGACACTGTTAAAGGTTCGGACTTTATTGGCGATCAAGATTCTATCGAGTACATGTGTCAAGAAGGCCCCAAAGCAGTTTTTGAACTTGAGCATATGGGATTACCTTTTTCTAGAACAGAAGAAGGAAAAATTTATCAGAGGGCTTTTGGAGGCCAATCAAAGGATTACGGGAAAGGCGGTCAAGCAGAGAGAACTTGCGCAGCCGCAGATAGAACCGGCCATGCTCTTTTGCATACTCTTTATCAAGCAAACCTTAAAGCCGGAACAAATTTTCTAAGTGAATGGTTTGCAGTCGATCTAGTTAAAAATGGAGATAATCAAGTCGTTGGAGTCATAGCTTTCGAAATAGAAACGGGAGAGCCTTATTTTCTAAAATCTAAAGCTACAGTTTTAGCAACAGGCGGAGCAGGAAGGATATACCAAACGACATCAAACGCGATGATCAACACTGGCGATGGAACTGGAATGGTTCTAAGAGCCGGCTTCCCAGTTCAAGACATGGAGATGTGGCAGTTCCATCCTACTGGCATCTATGGTCACGGCACTCTAGTTACTGAAGGATGCAGAGGTGAGGGCGGTTACCTGGTGAATAAAGATGGTGAACGATTTATGGAAAGATATGCACCCAATTATAAAGATCTTGCCAGTAGAGATGTAGTTGCAAGATCAATGATGCTAGAAATTCTTGAAGGCAGAGGATGTGGCCCCAATGCAGATCACGTTTACCTTAAATTAGATCACTTGGGACCTGATATTGTTCATAAAAGACTTCCAGGTATAACAGAACTTTCTAAAACATTTGCTCACGTTGATCCCGTTGAACACCCTATTCCTGTAGTGCCAACTTGCCACTATGCAATGGGAGGAATACCAACCAATGTTCATGGTCAAGTACTCACTCAAGCAACAGACGGAACTGACAATGTAGTTCACGGTCTCTATGCGGCAGGAGAAGCAGCTTGCGTCTCTGTTCACGGGGGCAATAGACTGGGTGGAAACTCTCTCTTAGATCTTATTGTCTTTGGAAGATCTGCTGGGCTTCATATCGAAAATGCACTCAAAGATGGAATAACTTTATCGAAGGCTACCAATGACGATATTGATCAAGCTTTGGTTAATTTAAATAGGGTGAATATCAGCTCAACTGGTGAGGATGTTGCAACTGTAAAAGCTGAGTTACAAAAAAATATGCAATTAAACTTTGGTGTATTTAGAACTGGGGACTTAATGGAGAAGGGGTTAGTTGAGTTAGAGAACATTAGAGAGAAAACACAAAACATACACTTAACGGATAAATCGTCTAGGTTTAATACGGCTAGAGTCGAGGCATTGGAGCTTCTGAACTTAATAGAAGTTGCGCAAGCTACTGCTGTGTGTGCTAATGAAAGAAAAGAAAGTAGAGGCGCTCACGCTAGGGATGACTTCCAAGAAAGAGATGATGAGAATTGGTTGAAACACTCTATTTATTTTGCTGATACAAAGGAAGTGACTAAAAGAGACGTCAATTTCCGTCCTAAAACTGTTCAGGCCTTTCAGCCCATTGTGAGAAGTTATTAAGATGGATGCAATTGCCTCAAAGTCTATTTCATCAATTAATCTTTCTATTTATAGGTATGACCCTGACAGCGGTAAAAAGCCCTACATGCAAGATTTATCAATAGACATTCCTGAAGGGCAAGACATTATGGTTTTGGATCTTTTGAATATGGCAAAAGAACAAGATCCAAGCATATCTTTTAGAAGATCTTGCGGAGAAGGTGTATGCGGCTCGGATGGAATGAATATTAATGGAAAGAATGGATTGGGTTGCATCACTCCGCTTTCTGAGGCTTTGAAAGGCAACAAAATTGTTCTCAGGCCTTTGCCAGGGCTACCAGTTATAAAAGATCTGATAGTTGATATGAAACAGTTTGTAGATCAATACAAAAAGATCAAACCGTATTTGATCAACGATGAAGAAAAACCAGAAAGGGAAATAAAGCAAACTGTTGAAGAAAGAGAAAAACTAGATGGGCTTTATGAATGCATTATGTGTGGATGTTGTTCAACAGCTTGTCCTTCATTTTGGTGGAATCCTGACAAGTTTTTGGGTCCTGCAGCTCTTCTTCAGGCTCACAGATTTATTAGCGACAGTAGGGATACTGCAACTGAAGAGAGACTTGATCAACTTGAAGATGCCTTCAGTGTCTTCAAATGTCACGGAATCATGAATTGTGTTTCCGTATGTCCTAAGGGTCTTAACCCCACAAAGGCAATTAACGAAATAAAGAAAAAATTAGTGAAAAGAGCTTTATAATAAAAGCTTGAACATTCACGAATACCAATCAAAACAGATTTTCAAAGAGTACGGACTTCCCGTTCCCAACTTCTTAACTGCAAACACAACCGAAGAAGTATTAGCCTCTGCAAAAGAAATTTCTGATACAAATTGGGTTGTAAAAGCTCAAGTTCATGCAGGAGGAAGAGGAAAAGCAGGCGGGGTGAAAGTAACGGATAACTTAAAAGAAGTTGAAGAATTCGCTGACAAGTGGATAAACAATAAGTTAGTAACTTACCAGACAGATGATCAGGGCCAGCCAGTATCTTGTATTTTAGTAGAGGAGTGTACTGAGATAAAAAAAGAATTTTATCTTGGAGCAGTAATAGATAGATCAACAAGATCCTTAGCAGTTATGGCTTCTCCTGAGGGAGGCATGGACATAGAGAAAGTGGCAGAGGACCATCCCGAAAAAATATTTAAAGTCTTTCTTAAGTCTCCATCAGTAGG
>TARA_Y200000002_G_scaffold361417_1_pt1 | contig 14061 bp, 8 predicted proteins | sample TARA_Y200000002 | Tara Oceans TARA_Y200000002 (sample SAMEA2619388) | marine metagenome | biome: marine biome (ENVO:00000447); feature: surface water layer (ENVO:00002042); material: "saline water (ENVO:00002010), including plankton (ENVO:xxxxxxxx)" | depth 5 m | reverse complement strand
AATGGTCTTTGGTCCATTCTATTTTTCGGATTAAAGAATCCTGAGCTAGCATTCGCAGAGATATTACTTTTATTAACTAGCATCATGTACTACATGGCACTATTCTATCGGATTCGTCCAATAACTGCTTGGATGCAAGTCCCTTATATTGCCTGGGTAGGGTTTGCAACCTTGTTGAACGGTTCCATAGCGTGGTTAAACTAATCTAACTTCTCATGAATAATTTCACGCTCATCCCCTCTGGAGCTCGCATCTTAAGTCTACTAATTCTGCTGTTCCAAGTACCCACAGTACTGGCACAAGATACCGAAACCCAAACGTACCGAGTTATTAAAGAATACAACGCAGCGGAGCTACGATACTATCCTCCGGTTATGAAAATTCAGTCGAATAATGATTTTGGTAGTTTATTCAATTACATATCTGGTAATAATTCAACCCGAGAAAAAATTAGCATGACTTCACCTGTTTATATGGGGGATGGCAAAGGAAGTAATGTCATGGAGTTTGTATTACCTGAAGATTTCAACCCTAAAAATACCCCAGATGCACTATCCAAAGGAGTCAAAGTTTTTGAAAGTGAACCGGGATATTTTCTAGCTTTAGAGTTTGGCGGTTATGCTAGTAAGAAGAATATTCGTTACTATGCGTCTGAATTGTCAAATATTGCTCAAAAGTATGGGCTCATTACCATAGGTATGGCAAGCTTATTAGTGTATGACTCACCTTATAAGGTAATGGGGCGAAAAAATGAAGTACTTATTCAAATTATAGAAGACTCTATATGATTAGATACATTCCACTAATATTCTTCATCTTATCCTCAATACATCGTACTATAACAATCTAAAACTGTAAAAAAGATTGAAAAAATATGGAAACACCCAACAACCCATTCGATCAGATAGAACCTCGTAATCAGATCGACTATATGCTACGTACCACCGTTCAAAAGAATACTGCTCTAAGTGGGATGGCCGATCAAAAGGCCAATATATTAACGGCCTCTTCGTTCATATTAATTACGGTACTTGTTTCACGATACAGTGAATTACCAGATCTTGGCAATGAAATTTTGATATTACTGTTCTTCATCTGTTTATCCATCACGTTTTCTCTCATATCCTTATTTCCAATTTCAAGGAATGATAAACTAAAAAAGCCGAACTGGTTATTTTTTGGTGATTACAATAACACAAGCTACGAAAATTATACAGACCAGATGATACAGATCATGAAATCAGAAGCTAAGACCTATGATACATTGCTGCTAGAAATCTATCAATCTGGAGTAGTCCTAGGTAACAAGTTTAAGTTTATAAGATGGAGCTATACTTCACTCATGTTTGGTTTTGCCATCTTTTTAATTATGATCTTCATTAATAAAATTATCTTGACCTAAATGATTTGGTTTATATTCATTAACAAGTCTTCCGCTACTTTTTTGATTCGCAGGTATTGTTTCTACATGCTAATTTTAACACCATTGTTACACTGTTCTCCTACAGTATATACACCGCCAACAACATCGAGTTATCAAGACTATCCACGAACAATAGAGTATGAACAAAGTGTCGAAGATATTTGGGCTAAACTAACCGATTACATTAGTCAATCATCTTATGGCCTAGACTCGTTGGATGTTGAGAATTATTATGCGGAACTACGTTTTGAAAGCAAACAATTCCACAAGTTTTTAGATGGAGGAGTCTTAGATGAAGGTGGGTTCAATGGATATGAAGGCGACCTCCTAGAGCTTATTCTACCTACTGATGATTTTAAAACTACCTTAACGTGTAGTATTCATATTCAACTGTCTCGTAAAAATCTTAGTAGTACTACATTGAGTTATATTGTTAAATATGAGACCGTATATGCCAAAAGGAAAAAGAAAGTACTGAGCGAGTATAAATTTGATTCTCAAAATCCTATTCATATTTCTACTGAAGACTCAGCAATGAGCTATACCATTGCCTCATCTTATCTCCTAGAAAAACAACTATACCAAACCTTCTCGAATTTTCAATAGCCTATCTCAACTAAAATAGTTTATGATTAGTTTATAAATAGTTACAAGTTATATATAACTTATATTAGTCAATTCAAACATTAGGTCTAAGGCTGCTTAACTATTCATCCAGCAAGTATTACTAAATAAGCTAAAGCAAAAAAGCTAACCCAGATTCTTAAAACTCACTCTATGTTTCATTTTGTACGATTAAATTATTGCTTTTTATATTGGCAATTTCCTCACTTCCAGTTCTAGCTAATACGATGCACGCTGATTCGAGTAAGCAGTCTGGTGTGAACAATTTAGAAAAAAGCTTCTTTCTAAGTTCAAACGGTCGTACCATCATTAGCTCTAGCGCTGAGTTTAATGAAAGTGGAGAAGTCAATGGTTTTATCTATACCAAACGTAATAAACAAAATATTACGGTAAAGAACACTTCAACAACCTGTACCTCGGGAGTATTTGGATTTTCCTACGTTTTCTATTCACAAAGTTCGTTCAATGAAGACATTACCCATTGGGATGTATCAAGTGTATACGATATGAGCTACATGCTGTATGATGCAAAGTCATTTAATCAGGATTTATCAAACTGGTGTGTTTCGAATCTTGCTACTACCCCTGTGAATTTTTCTAAAGGTTCAGAATTACATGATGAATTTCAGCCTAAATGGGGTAAATGTCCATTAACGGCTCAGATTAATAATGAATATTAATCTGCTAAGAGCAGCATAAAGTGTGAAGTGATCTTTATATAAAGGGCTTACTCTTTAAACGCCAACGCCGTCCTACCTAATCTAATTTCCATTCGTACACGGCTCCCAAGGAATCGAAACTATTCGTCCATTCTAACAGAGGGCTATCAAAGCTCTTAACATTTACCCATAGCAAATCCTCTACCATTGAATAGTCGCTTACTTTAGAAAAAGGTGGGATTTTCGCACCTGAAGAGTAGAAATAGTAGTGTAATTCACGATCATTTAGTTGCAAGCTATCGGTATACTCCTGACTATATGCTCGAGCTTGTACCTTCAAAGCTTCTGTCATATAAGTAACACGATTAGCATTCATTATTTCAAAGGCTACGAGATAAATATCTTTCTCTTCGTACACCTCTTGAGCTTCAAAGCTATGGGTGGGTTTATTCTTTATGTTAACATCTGTACAGCTAATGCATAAGGCAGATATGAATAATGCAAGAATAGCTGTACCAGTTGTATTCAGATAATTCATGACTATTAAATATTATGATAGACATGAAGATAAGAAAAACCTAATCAAGCCTTCAGCTTAATTAGGTTGGTCAGTTATTGTACGAGAATAATAACCCGAAATGTTTTAATAACTACGTTCTTCACTAATACAAACTAAAAGGTTTATCAGGCATTAATAATTATAAGATACTTTAGAAATCATTATTAAGTAATTACAAACAAATTAATATCTTATTAAAAAGTACTTTTTTAGCATTCTAGCTAAAAACGAGAGACAAATAATAAGAAAGACTAGCAGTTTTCTAAAATCGTATTCCAATAGAATATTTTACCATAAGATCAGGGATGGCTAAAAGGGTAACCCCCACATCAACCTGATCAAAAATACTATACTGTCGCCCAAGACTAAATGACTGTGGGAATGCCTTACCTAAAAGATCAGCATAGCCATCTACATCTTCATCTTCACGTGTGTCTATACCAACACCCGTCATCATCTTTCCACCGAATCGAAAATAACTATTTGAGTATTCTGTGATATTCCCAAATGCTTGAAATAGCATACCATCAATATCTAATAGAAGTAATCGTAATGGAATAGTTGCATATGACACAATAGACCCAAAACGGTCTTCTAATCGAATATCCATACCAAAACCAATGCCATGATTAACCTGCTTACCTATTACATTGCTTCCATGCCCATAACTTAACTGGCCACTATAATAACTGTAATTGAATACGATGGTATGTAGACCCACATTGAAGTCTAAACCTAAACTTAATGAGGAGGGTAGATTTAAACTCCCATTACTCACAAGAGAACCGATGTTTCGTTCGGTAGTTAGATTTGGCTTATTTGCTTGTAAACTATCTAATGCAACCTCGATTTCCCCTTGTAATAGCTCATCACCTGAACCCGTAACAAAGATGGGTAGAAATGCATTTGCATAGGCTCCTTCGTCGGCAATCAAATTAAAATTAGGCATATTTTTGTAGACCAAAGAGGCATTGATACCTTGATAGGTTTGGTAAACAAAGCCAAGGGTGTACCCATGTCCAACAGAACGATAATTGGCATACGCATTCATTGAAAAGGTATTAATCTCACCTAATTCACTATTAAGGTTAGGATCTGAAGGATTGTTGAAATACCGTTCGTCAGCACCACCAACGACTACCATACCCGATAAATCGGCCTGTAGGCGCCGTACATTATCTACCTGATACCTACTAATGGATAAGCCAGCTGATATCTTTTTTGCAGGAGAATCAACGAGGGTGTAACCTCCGCCAATAGTTAGATTACTCATTTGAAGTTGCATTTGCATGAGCAAGGAAATATTCATTAGTACGTCGAATCGTATGGCTACTTCGTCAGTTCCTTGTTCTTGTGCTAGTTTAGCTGAAATTCCGGTTACACCCATGTCAAGGTTCAAACTCATAGGGTAATTATACGATGCTGCTAAGGTCAATTCTTCTGTAATAGGCATCGAAAAGGCCATCAAACCTATATTTGGAGTAAGCCCTACATCGAGGTTTCTCATTTTGGTTGGCTGGATATAGGTCTCTGGAAACTGAGTCCATGTATCGGTATCACTAAATGTATCCGTAATAGAGCTATCAAAACTGGTGTTAAGTGAATTTATGATACGTTTGTTCAATCCAGCATTCATGTCTGTTCCAAGACCAATCCGACTATCAAATACCATATGTCCACTGGTATTAAAGGCTAACATAGCCGGATTCAGATTAACATTCAGTGCTCCGTTGTATACCTTCGAGGACAGTAGCCCCCCCATTCCACTAGATCCAAGGCTTCCACCAATGGTATTGAAATTAAGCCCAAAAGAAACATCCATGTATCCACCTCGGAATAGGTGCAATTCACTGGGTTCTGCTTCATCTTCCTCCCCTCCACTTTGTGCATAAAGCTCAGTATTAAAAATGCCAAACAAGACAAATAAATAAGTGAATAAAAAGAATAAACGTTGTTTCATCAGAAGTGGATTGAAAAACTAAACCGTTGAGAGTCTTTGATTGGATCCATTACATAGGTGAAGTCGGCTTTTATGCGTAGGGCCTGTTGAATAGAAATATCGAGTCCGGTGCCCAAAGTGATTTTATCGTCCTCCAAATTATTTATCCCTTGTTCGGTTCCTCCTCGAATCATTAAAACCTTAGCTAAGCGCTTTTCAAAACCCGCGCGCACCCAAGTAGTTCGATCATTCTCTAAAGCAGGCACATAATCGACGACTAAAGTTAATTCATCCCCAATTCTCCCTGATACACCAAACAAAAGTTCAATGGGTAAATCTTCGGCATAATCACCCTTTGAAGAATACACACTACTTTCGACAGCGGCGGAACTCCATTGCATAGGGGCCTTATAGTCGCGAGCCATCATTCCAATTTGAATAGACTCATTTATGTGGACCAATAATCCAAGATCTAATCCTAAACCAAACGCATTACCTGTAACCTGCTGCCCCATTCCTATAGATATTTCTTCTGGATCGAACACTAGATAAGAATTTTCAGAAAGAGTGTTGTTGCCAAAAGAAGCACTTCGATATTTAATTGAAGCACCTATAGAGACAAATTGTATGCGAAATCCATACGCAGCATGCACAGATAATTCACTCATCATATCGTCCCCTGAAGAAATCACTGCAATCCCTAACGCTTGGTTTTGACCAAATGAAGGAACCGTAATAGCTGCATAATTGTAGGTAACCAAACCCCAGTGGTCTAGCTGAGATAAACCCACTTGAAACCCATCTGCTTTAGTTAACCCTGCTGGGTTCCAATAGGTCGCATTTTCATCATCTGCTAAGCCAACAAAAGCGTAACCCATGGCAACCGGCCGAGTTCCAAAACCCACATCGATGAAAGACCCTGGAATCGTAGATATCTGTTGAGCGAATAATGCGGATGCCTTCCCAATAGGGAGCAAGCTTATGCACATACCAAGGAAGGTGATCGAAGTAGCATGGGTAATTGAAGTCTTAAACCTTCTTAAAACATCATTATTTTGTTGTCTGAGGCTAATCATGATATCCTATTTAATGAGTACCACCGGTAACAGCTTCACTACTTCAGCTGACTGATCTTTCGCTTTAATTTGTATGATATATCGTCCATTTCGAGCCCATGTACCCCTATCTGTTTTTCCATCCCACAATAATTCTTTTTGGGACGACGCTGAGCCATAGCGGCCGGGTTGTTGTAAATCATCCTCTAGCAGAGTTCGCACTAATTCGCCTTTCATATTAATTATTTGAATGTCCACTTTCACAGGAGGGTAAGCCGAATCCAGCCAATATCCAAGGCGTAGTGGTGCGATTTCAGGGCTAAATGGGCTGGGTAGAACGGCGGCGTACTTTATACCTAAAGGTTCATTTTCCACCATTACAGCAAATTGCCCTAAACTTGAAATACTTACCGTACCGGCTGACTCAACATTATTTCGCAAAGTATAAGCCGTAGAATGCTTAGCCTGAGTAGCTTCCATTAACTCCCATTGTAATGTAGTAAAGTTGAATCTTCCTATCTCCCGAATACCTGTGTTAAAAATCATAGTGGTATCATCTGGCAAGGTTAAAACGGCTTCTTTCATAAGCGGACTACCCGAAAACGAAAGTATATAGATCTGATCTGAGACGGTATATGAGATATCTTTTCCTTGTGCAAAAACAAACTTTTTAGTCGTTGGAGGAGTAGTTTCGCCCAAAGACAACTGGGAGGGAATTTCCACTGAACCTTCAGCTAAACTAAGTTGCATGCCAGTCCCATTGGTCAGTGTATAGGTTTCTTCAGGGAGTATTCTAGCTACTAATTCTACCACATCCGATTTAGATTGGATACCGCTTCCCGGATCGATAACCTCCACTGTGAACGACCCTATTGTACTATTATTTGTAGGGGTAAAAACGCCTCTATTATCAACTGTCCCTACCGTGCTTGGATTTACCTTCCACTCCAAGCTATTTCCTAGAACAACACTACTACCAGATGTATCTATGGCAGTATAGCCAAACAGATGCGTGCTAGCGTTTGAAATCTGCTTGGCTGGCCTACTCACAACCATACTATCGATAGGTATGCTTTGAATTTCCACGTCTATGGTTTCACTAATACTCGTACCATTATATTCGGTGGTTACTCTAAATTGATAAGTACCTACCGCAAGCGTTTCCAAGGTCGCTTGAGTGCCCTCTAATGTACTTAATTGGATTCCTGACGAGTTATTAATAAGTGACCACTGAACCGTACCTTCTGTAGTTTCACCTTCAAATTTATCTTGTAAGGATTTATTAATCCCATCACGCAGTTCTACTCGTAGATCATAAGTATCGCCTAAGCGTATTTTTTTTCCTTTCAATCCTGGTGTTATACGAACGGTACTAAGTATACCGCTAGCCAACGGGGTAATTGTTTTCTGGTTACTTTGATAGGTAATCTCTTTTTCAATATCTCGCACGGATGTATATAAGGTGATTGGCTCAACTCCACCAAGAACTGGAATTGTTGCTCGCAGGGTATCTACTCCCGCTGACTGGCTAAAAACACCATGAAATTCTCCACCATATATTGCTTGCATGCTTAGGGACTGAAAAGAACCCGTTGACCCAACTCGGTAGTAGAGCTGCGCCGAGACAGTTGTATTATCCAGTTCTAAGCCTGCAGGACTAACTACCGAAACAGCTGTAGATTGATCGGCCAAAATATCTCCTACTGGTAATTGTACATAAGGTAAGCTGAATGTACTATCTAACACAGTCGTATCAGAATCTAGAGAAATTCGAATCGTATTCTCAGGGTATAAATGGCCTTCTTTAAATAAGCTTACAGTATATTCTGCTTCTTTAAGATTAGACTCGGAAGCATAAACCCCATCATTCCCGGTTATAATTTTTTGTGATTGCCCCCCAGAAACACCAAACACCAACTCCGTTCCTGGTAAGGGATCCTTACCATCATTCACCCGTATCGTAATCTGCCCACTTGGCACATAAGTATCCGGCAATACAATTTGCTGAGTTACCTGATCCGGCTTTATCACTCGTGTATACGTCTTTGAAAACACCCCTGAACTCACCGTAAATTGATACGTTGTAGAATCTCCCTCTTTTATTGAGATAGGAAGTGTTCCAAATCGGTAATTCCCATCGGCATCGGAGATTGTAGAAATGCTGCTCGATGATTGTGCCCGGATACTTGCGCCCTCGAATCCTGCCGACCTTAACAACACCTTCCCGCGCACATCAACATAGCGTGGAGATAAGACTAAATCGTCTACCGTCTTGTTGTCTCCATCCACCAAAGTGACTTCTAAACTGTCTTGAGTAAATCCCTCGCGCTGGGCCTTTAGCTGATAAGTCCCAGAGGCTACTCCATCAAAATTGTACTGTCCAGAGTCATTAGATAAAGCAGTAAAACTCTGTCCCGTACTTTCCAAAGTGGCTTGTACGTCTACATCAGAAAGGCCATTTCCAGTAGAGCTAACTACGCTCCCAGAGAATTGTGCATTATTGGAAATCATAGAAAAGCTAACCGTGGTCGAATCTCCAATTTGTAGTGTTTGAACTATGAGGGCAGGGTCGGAAGTAAAATCGGTTTTAGTTGCACGTATGGTATAAGAAGTAGCCTTGATACCAGAAAATCTTGCAATTCCGTCGCTTCCAGACTTTTGAGATATTACAATTGTCGTATCCGCTGAGATAATGCTCACATCAACATTAGACAACGCTTCACCCTCCTCTAATACCTTCACATCCAGTGTAGCAATATTGGCTTCTGCCGTAAAGTTAGCCGTTTCAAGCGTAGTATTTCCCAAAGAGATAGGGCCTCTTTGTGCAGGGCTAAACTCATACCCAAGGAGTTGAGCTTGCACGAAATAATTACCAGCGGGAAGAAAGGTAAAACTATAATTTCCTGAAGGATTTGACTGAACCAAGTCAACAATTTCTTGGGTATCAGCATTAATTAACCGCATGGTAGCCCCCGCAACACCGGCTGTTCCAGTGATCGAAGCCTGCGTGACGGTGACCTCTAAATTCTCGCTCAAAGTTGCAGCAGATTCACCCGATGCAATGAAATAAGTAAGACTTCCATTTTCATAGCCCTCCCGATAAATATCTGTCTCTAGGGTATAATTAGCCCTGTTTTCAATTTCATTAAACTGAAAATTCCCACTCTCATCGCTTTTGGTAGTGTAGGAATTCGCGTTATTTGAAGCAATCACCATAACGTTAAATCCTAAGGTATTCCCACTCTTATCGGTGACTATACCACTAAGGGAGCTAATATTTGAGGATAACTGTACATCTTCTGAAATAATCATACCAGCAGTTAAAAGCACCCCTGTTGTATCACTTTCAAAACCTTCCTTAGATGTTATGAGTAAAAAATTTCCCGGACTCATTCCCGATATAGCGTAAGTCCCGCTGGCCTCAGAAACAGTAAAACTAGATCCATTGCCTTCTCTACCAATCAAAGATATCTCTGCTCCTTTGATGCCTGCATTAGTTATGGCTTGGGCAATAGTCCCTGTAATCCCTGCATTATTAAGAACCAATCCATTCACATTAACCTGGGTTAGTTCCGTTTCATCTACGCCTAGAGTAAAACTTTCATCCTCAGGAGAGCTATAACCGGTTTTGGTAGCATTAATGGTATAATTCCCTAATTCCAAGCTGATGAGGCTATATTCACCTTGTGTGTTGGTAATATTTGTATATACATTCCCATTACTATGAGTAGCGGTAACCGTAGCCTCAGCAAGTCTCGCTCCGCTAAGATCTTGAACAAGGCCCGACACCCGACCATCCTTGATCGTAAGCTGTTGATCCAGACGAATAGTCGCCCCGTCTGACGCTGTTTGAGCCACTTCTTTGCTAACATATCCAGTTTTTGAGTAACTAATTACGTAACTACCCCCGACTAAACCCTCAAAACTGTACGCTCCCTCAGCATCTGAAACTGCTGTCGCACCGCTCCCACCCAACTCATTTGCATTTATCAACACCTGATCCAGCGTATTTTCCTCTGTATCGGTGAGGGTTCCAGAAATAAATACAAAATTTTCACTGACCGAAAAGTTGACTCCCGTAAGATTCTGACCAATACTCAAGGTAGTTGTTTTTTGTGCGTTCGTATAACCTGCCTTTTGAGCTCTGAGGGTATAACTATTAGGGTTCAAACCCAGCACATAGGTTCCATCGGACTTACTGGTAGTCGAATCAACTTTTTGGCCCGACTCGTTTAATGCATATATTTTTGCAGCGTCCAAAATCCCCCCTCCAGACACACTCACCGTACCTGCTACGGAAGACGGATTCGAACTCAAAGCAAAATCCTTCACACTAGTAGAACCAGCCGTCTCAATACCCGAGTCATCACTTGCACTTTTATATCCATCTTTATCGACCATCATCGTGTAATTCACCCCCGCAGGAATACTAAATGCATATGTACCATTAATCTGCGTTTGGGTTACCTGGCTAAATCCCTCACCATCACTTACCGATACACTCGCATTTCTGATAGCATTTGTTCCATCAGTCACCGTACCCCTCAGCGTAAAGGTATTTTCCACCAGCGAAAAATTCTGATTAATTACCGATTGGCCTGGCCCGATAGTTATAATTGCACTTGAATCAGACAAAAAACCTGTTTTCTGCGCTAAAATAATCCAACTACCTGACTGTAAGTTAAAAGTGTAGCCTCCATCGTTAGCGTTGGTTAGGGTAACAAGCTGGCTGGTTGATGTATTCCTAGCCCGTAACTGGGAATTGGTAAGCGCCAAACCACTTGAACTTACCTTACCTGAGATTGAGCCGGCGTTCGGCGTCATTTCAAAGTTTATACCCGTAAGATCTTGACCTGCGGATAAACTGATTGTTTTTGGAGAAGGAGATACCAATCCTGTCTTATTCACTGAAACCTCATGACTTCCGTTGGGTACACTCATCGAATAATAGCCACTGCTGTTGGTCTGGGCAGTACCCACATTTAAAACGGTCACAGTGGCATCCGATACCCCATTACCATTAGGCAAACTCACAGTACCTGAGATAGAACTCGCATTTGGAACCATTTCAAAATCCATACCCGAAATAGTTTCACCCACAGCGATACCAATAACTAACTCCCTCTCTTGATTAGAAGCATAATTTTCTTCTATTGCCACAATAGAATAGGAACCACTCTTGAGCGAAAGTGTATACTGTCCATTTCCAGACGTAGTAGTGCTAATAGCCGTTCCAACGCTAGGCACCGCACGTACTTCCACATTCCCAAAAGGACTTAGGCCGGTAGAGCCATCTCCGTTGGTTATACGCTCTCGCACAAATCCAGTTACCTGGTTTGCATTACCAATTAGTGTAAAATCTTGGCTCTGTAATATATCACCGGTCGAAAGAGATACCGTAGCATCCTCAGGTTTAACAAATCCAATTTTTTCTACAGAGAGTGTCCAATTCCCACTCGATACTGTAAATTGATAGGCCCCGGAACCATTGCTCTGGGCTTCATACTGCTGACTTCCATTATCAATACGTACCGTTGCTCGAGAAATCGCATCGCCGTCCTCATTGAATATGGTACCGGATACTGTTGCTTGATCATTGGTCAAAATAAACGGATCAGAAAGATTTTTTTGTTCGTCTAAACCAAGTGTAACCGAACGACTACTTGGGCTAATATATCCAGATTTCGAAACGGAAACGGTATAACTTCCCTGATTTAGTGATATCGAATAATCTCCATTTACGCCTGTAGTAGTAGTTTTTACAGTTCCATCATCGGATTTAACCGTATTTACTACGGCATCCTCGACCGTCTCGCCTGCATTATCTTTAACCACTCCAGATAACGAGGAAGGTAACGGTTCCATTTTGATTTGCACGTAGGTCGTACGTTGATCTTCGATAACCGCCGTTGTAGAAGTAATCTCAAAACCTTGTTTTTCGGCTGTAAACTCGTATGTTCCAGCTACCAAACTATCCGAATAACTTTCCGTTTGTACAAAATAAGGAAGGGAAGGAGTCACCCCACCAGATATTGCCCGTGCAGAAAGCTCCACTCCCAATAGACTAGAATTGTCAGCTGCGCTTAATACGCGAGCACTAAACTCACCTGTTTCTACATTATATTGAAAAAAGCGACTATTAGACGTAGTTCCACCACCCTTGGTATTGTTGGAGACCACATTCCATTGATAGCGACCACTCTTTAAGGTTTGAAGGGCTGGAAACTCCATTAAATTATTAGTCGTAGCACCTGACCAAATAGGAATCGTGACGTCAATTCCTTGCTGTTTCATCACCTGAAAAAGATTGACCGTATAATTAGCTGCCTCAGGAACGTCGGTCCACTCAAATGTTATGGTCTCTTCTGCAAATAGTTCTACGTTATTATTCGGCCTTACAAGTGTTGTTTTTGGCACCGCATTTGGGTCAACAAAGACAAAAGGTACGATACCTCCAAAAACGGGACTAGTATACACCGGATTATTTTCTTCATACACATTTAAAACCGTATAACTATACTCTTGATTGGCATTCAATGGGGGTGCTTCATCAGTAAAAGGAGACTCCCGATTAATATCCCCATAATCAGCCGTAGTCGTTTTAGTAATATACTGCCAAACCACCGTAGCGCCTTCAATACTAATTCCACCTTCATCATCCTCTACTATATCGAAGGGTGTACTAGATACAATTAACCAGTAGGAGGGAACCCCTGAAACCGCTGTCCATTGGAAAGTAGGTGTGGCATTAGTGGTGTTTCCCCGTGGCGCGATTATGGATGGAGCCTCATCTGCTTCTACGATGATTTGCACTTCATTAGAATAAAAAATACTACCTGGATTATTCGTTGCATCTTCCTGGATAGTACTAGCGCTGCGGGCTGTTGAATTAGTGATTCGAGCAAAATATCGCCCTACACTAAGACCAATAGTGTTGGGCACCAAATCAGCCTGATTCCCATCAACATCAATCTCTAAGGTTTGATAGGTATTGGATGCCCTACCAATGATTAATTTTGCATTACTTCCAGTAAGATTCAATACGGACGCATCTAAATTGGTCCATTCCAAGCGGAATTCTGCATCCTGTTTTAAGAGCAGTTTTATCTCATAATCTCCATCTGAATCCTGGGCTGATGGCGGTTTCAGGATCATAGTTTGCGCAAATAAAACCTCTGTCACTAGACTAATGAGGATAACAGCAATAAAAGGTATCCAATTACACCTAATAAAATTATTTCTTGGAGATATTCGGCAATTATTCAAATTTATTCTTGAAGCTAAATGGTTGAAGTTCAACACTAGATATAAAATTAACTATTAATAATGGACCCACCAAAAAAGTACTACTGATAATTTAATGTTCATTTTATATAATTCTTCTTTACAAAAAAATTATATTTAAAAAATTGTTGACGTAATGAGTAATAAAAATTGCTATGAATCTATATCTAAAAAATTTATCTAAAACATATTCAAACGGTGTCAAAGCCTTAATAAATGTGTCAATAAATATCTCAAATGGCATGTTTGGGTTATTAGGTCCTAATGGCGCTGGAAAATCTACTCTAATGCGGACAATTGCTACTTTACAAGAGCCCGATATTGGTGAAGCACGGTTAGGAGATATTGACCTACTCAAAAATCCAATTGAGCTACGTAAAATCTTAGGTTATTTGCCACAGAGTTTTGGAGTCTATCCTAAAATGAATGCCTATGATTTATTACACTATATGGGACAGCTTAAAGGTATATCAAATAAAAGAGAACGAGATGAAATTGTTGCCTCAGCCTTAGAGCTT